>MDTA01181238.1_pt1 | contig 12268 bp, 7 predicted proteins | sample 811151 | NCBI WGS metagenome assembly MDTA01 (sample SAMN05326648, study PRJNA326480) | marine metagenome | isolation source: seawater | place: Indian Ocean: South | collected 2010
ACAAATATTGAAAGTGTTTTTTTGCATGCTCTAAAAATACGAACTTGAAGGCCATGAATAAAGTTTTGGCATTCGCAACAATGATTCTGCCTGTTATTTCTTTAGCCCAAACCTCATCAGAATCACCCACTTACTTTCAGCAACAAGTTAATCACAACATCAAAGTAGAGCTCAATGACATGCTTCATGAGCTCGACGCAGAGATCACAACTACATACACAAACAACAGCCCGGACGAGCTGAGTGAAATTTGGATGCACTTATGGCCAAATGCCTACAGCTCTGGGAAAACCGCTCTTGCTAAACAGCAGTACAGGGATGGCGATTTATTTATGTACTATGCTTTTGCTAAAGATTTAGGGGGTATTGACAACCTAGACTTCCACGTAAACGGCAGTGATGTTGAATGGATGTACGACGAGGAGAATCCTGACATTGCAGTAATAAAACTAAACACACCTCTTTTCTCAGGAGAGTCCCTAGAAATACACACTCCTTTTAAGGTTAGAATCCCCAGCGGCAAGATCTCTAGACTGGGCCACGTAAAGCAGTCATACCAAATAACTCAGTGGTATCCCAAACCAGCAGTATACGACTGCGATGGTTGGCATGCTATGCCCTACTTAGGACAGGGAGAATTCTATTCAGAGTTTGGAACCTTCGATGTTTACATAACCCTTCCTGACAATTACACTGTGGGAGCAACAGGAGATATGCCTGCGGGATCAGTCGACAACGATGCAGAAAAACTAAGGCTTGACGCTATCGATGCTGAAACTAGAAAGCACCTCGACGAGGAAGATAATGACTTAAGCTTCCCAGCTACTTCAGAGAACACTAAAACCCTTCACTACCATCAAGAAAACGTACACGACTTCGCGTGGTTCGCAGATAAGAGGTATATGGTACTTAAAGACCAAGTTGAATTACCTCATAGCGGACGTTCAGTAACTACATGGGCAATGTTCACGTCTAACGAAAAGGAGCTTTGGGCTAAATCATCTGACTACTTAAACAAATCAACTTTTTACTACTCGCTTTGGAATGGAGACTATCCATACAACCACGTTACGGCAGTAGACGGCACAATCAGCGCTGGCGGAGGGATGGAATACCCAAATGTGACAGTTATAGGCGAGAGCGGAACAGATTTCCAATTAAACGTAGTCATTGCTCACGAGGTAGGACATAACTGGTTCTATGGAATTCTTGGAAGCAACGAGAGGGTAAATGCTTGGATGGATGAGGGACTCAATTCATTTAATGAGACTAGATATTTAACTGAGTATTACGATGGGAAGGATTTAGGCCTTATTTCAAACAGGCTTAAGCCCAAACTAATTGAGAAACTCGACCTTGATGAGTTTGAGTACAGGTGGATAGATGAGCTTTCGTACTTACTTCCTGCTCGATTAGGAGCGGATCAACCACTGCAATGTCATTCCGATGACTTTTCATCCACGAACTACGGTGCGATGGTGTACAAGAAGACTGCTGCAGTGTTTGGGTTTATGAAGCAATACTTAGGAGAAGAACGCTTTGATAAGGCTATGCAGGCATACTTCGAGGAATGGAAATTCAAGCACCCCTCTCCTAGCGATTTACAGGCAAGCATGGAGAAATCATGTGGGGAAGACCTAAGCTGGTTCTTTGAGGGTTGGATTAAAACTAATAATCACAACAACTGGGCTGTTTGCAAGGCCACTGAAACTGACAATGGCCTTGAGGTAAGCATTAAAAATATCGGCGAGCATGTATCTCCTGTTGAAGTTGTGGCATACAACGGCGATGTTGAGGTTGGAACAGCATGGGTAGAGCCTTCAGAGCCGGGGACTAAGGCTACGGTTAAGATAAATACTGAGGAAGCAACACATGTTGTGGTGGATCCTGGCAGATATGATTTGGACTACGACAGAAAGAATAACTACTCTAGAACTTCTGGAGTTCTGAAGAAGGTTGAGCCTCTACAGATTAGGGCGTTAACAAGATTAGAGGATGGAAGCAAGACTCAGCTTTTTGTTGTGCCTACTTTGGGATGGAATATGCACTCTGGATTTATGAGCGGACTAGCTCTTCATAATATAACTGTTCCTATGAGGGACCTAGAGTGGTATGCAAACCCTATGATGGGTGTAAGCGAAGGTGAATTCACTTTAAATGGCACAGCTAGTATTTCGCTTAGCAAGGGGCCTTGGATGGCTAGGGCAAGGGGTAGCAGATTTTATAATGATGAAACTTTAGGATGGCATCTTGCGGACATTTACTACGGTAAGGCACCAATGCACAGATTGAGCTTTGAGGTAAATAGGAAATTTAACCAAGTAGTAAACTCTCCTTGGAAATCATCTCTTGGGTATGAGTACGCTACGAGGTTTGGCTATCCAGACGAGCATGTTTTTACTGACAATAGTACCACTCAACAAAGTCATAAACTAAGGTTTGAGGCAAGTAAGTCAAATGGAGATATTGTCGGCTTTAAACAAAACATAGGAATTGAAGCTAGATTTTATGATTTGAATCTATATGAACACTCAAATTGGTTACCATTGCCACCTGAAGGCATTAAAGACAACCACAACCTTGTTGCAATGCTAAACTACTCTGCTGATTACAGATTAAACAAGAGGGGAAAGAGAATTAAAATGAGCTTTTTAGGTGCTTACTCTCACTCACTTTCGGAGGAAGGGAATTTTCAATTGCCAACAAATGGCTTTGGCGCTAGAAATGACGTAATGGGAGATCACTTACTCTTGGAAAGGGATGCTCAGGATGGATTACTATCTAGACAAGCGCCCAATCTTTACGGGGCTATGCCTATTGAGATGTATGCAAAGACTTGGTTTACAAGCTTAAGATTCGATTATAACATAACACAATCAATTGATTTGTTCTGCGGAGGAATAGTGATGGATTTAGATACCCTTTATGAGGACTATGATGCAATAATGGGTATGACCTACAAGTTGGGAATTCTAAAGTTCCAGCTACCTCTTCTATCGCTCACTCAGAATAATGAATCTAGACTGCCACTTAGAAAGTGGACATTCTCACTGAATCTGAGGGATTTGAATCCTAATTCACTGATTAGAAAGACGCTCTAACGTATTCTCCTACATGAGGTGGGATCATCCAGGTTACGTAGATAGCAGCATTCCATTGTATACCTTGGTATCCTAGGACGCCAAAGTCATCTATTTCCTGTGATCCAAGTTTTACGTTGTCTCTGCTTAGCCTGAGGTTTGCTTCAAGGTTGCCTCCTTCCTCAAATAATGCTTCAAGGCCAATGGTAGTGTAAAAGCCAAACCCTATGTTAGTGAGGTTGCTGGTTGGTCCAGAGATTTGACCTGGTCCGTTGAAGGTTACAAGAAGATCATATGGGGTAGTTTCTACAAGGCAGTAGTTTTCTACAACCTGAGTTCCAGTTGCGATTCCACCCAACTCAAAAATCCAAGAACTTCTATCAGTAATATACATCGAAGTTCTAAAGCCGAGAGTTGTGAGCATTCGCCTCTCCTCTCCAATTACACCGTATAGTTTGGTGTTATTCATACCCTGACCCTGTCCTGGTAAACCGTTTAGATTCATAGTATAGAACCCAGTAGCCTTCAAGCTTGCAGCGTCGAAGCTTAACACTATTGCGCTTTCAGGATTCCAAAACCTAACAGCTTTAAGCCCAAACATCATCCCAGGGTCATATCTCATATAACCATAAGCATCATATGGAATTTGGAATCCATCTGTATTAAGCATATTAGTGACCTGAGCTTCAGTTGTACCCAGATTCAATCTTTCCTCGATTGAATACAATGTCGCTGAGTTATCTCCTAACTCGTAGTATCCACTACCATTGTAAAAAATTGAAGAGGATGTAATCTGGTTATTATTCGCCATGTAGACTCCCATATTTACTCCAAACTCTAATCCCTTCCTCCTAGACACATACCCTTCATCTTCTTCTAACCAATGCTGAGCATGAGCGACTGAGATGGATAAAAATGCAATGATTACAGTAAGAGATATTAATGCCTTAAATATGTGTATTTGATTTTTCACTCTTGCAAGATAGTGTATTAGATTCGGGGTCATGAAAAAGCTATTTCCGCTTTCAATGATATTGGCTTCAATATTATTCGGCTGTGATGAAACTGGAGAGGATGCTGAGATAGCGAGAGTGGTGGATCCAACTGAAAATGTTGAGGTAGTTGATTCCGCTCTTGAGGCAAGAGTTGCTGCACTTTTAGGGATTGGTTACCCTAAACTAAATAATGAAAATTGTGAGGAATTCTTAATGAATTGGGGCGTTGAAAACGGATTGTACAATGTAATTCTTAAAACAAAGTACGGTGAGATAGAAATCGAATTGTTCGATAACACACCTCTACACAGTTATAATTTCCTTTATAAAATTCACAGACAGTATTACACAGACACTGAGTTTACCAGGGTTGTTCCAGAATTTGTGATTCAGGGAGGAAATAGTGAAGAAGAAGGTCCTCAACAACAAAGATTTCTAATAGGGCAGCACACTCTTGGAGCTGAATTCTCTGAAGAATATGTGCATACACGAGGAGCTGTTGCAATGTCCCGTAGTTATTCTAACAATCCAGAGAAAAGGAGTTCAGGCTATGACTTTTACATTGTTACAGGAAGAAAAATCGGTGATGTTGAAATAGCCCAAATCGAATCAGAAAAGGGACTCACATACTCTAGTGATCAAAAAAGTAGATATAAAAAAATAGGTGGCGCGCCACATTTAGATGGCGAGCACACCGTATTTGGAAGGGTTATTCGAGGTATGGACGTCGCTGACAAAATTGCCCTTACGCCAAATGATGATAGCGACTGGCCACTCGAAAGACTTGAAATAGAAATGAATCTAGTTAAGTAAAACTCCAATAGCACCTAAACACTCGGTCTTTAAGCATTTATACGATCTTGAGTAACTAAGTATCGCTCGTATAGATGAGAGCTTAGGCTTAGAGTTTTTATCTGAAATTAGGAAATTAGGAGTCACATTCTTCATGCACTAGGGTTTGAAATTCAAATACCCTAACGCATGAAAAATGATCTTATTGCATCAGTAAGGTGTGAGTTGGATATTATTATCTCCAACAATCTTCCTTAGGTTAATAACAGCGTATCTCATTCTGCCTAGTGCAGTATTGATACTTACCCCTGTTGTTGCTGCAATTTCCTTAAAACTAAGGTTGTCGTACATCCTCATTCTAACAACCTCCCTCTGGTCCTCTGGTAGTTCATCAATTAGTCGACGAACGTCCGCATGTATTTGGTTTTCAACAAGTTGATCTTCTACATGAACATCACCGTTGTCAACAGTTGCAAACACATCCATTTCATCTTTAGACCTTACCATACGCATCTTTTTATTGCGGCGGAAGTGGTCAATAGACATATTGTGTGCGATCCTAAGAATCCAAGGAAGGAACTTCCCCTCTTCAATATACTTTCCTTCCTTGAGAAGGCGTACGACCTTGATAAAGGTGTCTTGGAATAGGTCGTTAGCAAGTTCAGAGTCTCGCACGATAAAATTAATTTTCGTGTAAACTCTCTCTTGGTGACGGGTTAATAAAATCTCGAAGGCTTGCTCGTCTCCTCCGCGGTAAGCACGGATCAACTCGCTGTCAGATAAAGAAGCACGCATAACACTACACTTTAAAGGTTTACATGTAGCCAGACCATCTGGCTCAATAAGTAAGGATTAAAGTAGAAGTGCTTCTATGGGCGACTGGTTTTCTGATTCAACTGGAGCTAAACTATGATTTAATTTTGAAACCCGCAAACCTCGATTAACTTCGAACTGCTAAAAAAACCTAATTAGACATTAACAGAACCTTATGCAGATAGAGATCAGAGGCGCGAGCATGCACAACCTAAAGGGTGTTGATGTCGATATTCCCAAGAAGAAACTTACAGTAATTACTGGGCTTAGCGGATCGGGCAAGAGCTCTCTAGCATTTGACACACTCTATGCTGAAGGCCAAAGACGCTACGTCGAATCTCTTTCATCTTACGCGAGACAATTCCTTGGAAGACTCGATAAACCACTTGTAGATTCTATCTCGGGCCTATCTCCTGCTATTGCAATCGAGCAAAGAACATCATCTGGTGGTCCCCGTAGCACTGTAGGAACTCGCACTGAAATCCACGACTATCTAAGAATTCTTTACGCAAGAATAGGTAGAACATTCAGCCCAGTATCAGGCAAAGAAGTTAAACGCGACACAACTACAGATGTTGTAGACTTCATCTTAAATAGAGACGATTCAGAGAGATTTATGATTTGCGCTCCCCTCATTAAAAGAAAGGATAGAACAACTGAAAAACAAATTGAACTTCTAGGTCAACAAGGTTTTTCAAGAGTATTACTCAACGGAAGTCCTACTCTTATAGAGGACCTGCAAGGCATCAAGCTGAAAAAGAAAGATGTGCTTGAGATCGTCGTAGACAGAATGAGCGTAAGTGCAGCTCGAGAAGAAACATCTAGACTTTCTGATTCTATTGAGACTGCTTTTTTCGAAGGATCTGGGGACTGCACTTTAATTTTTGACAAGGAGTCCGTAAACTTTAACAATAGGTATGAAAGAGACGGAGTTACTTTTATTGAGCCTAGACCCAATTTATTTAGCTTCAATAACCCCGACGGCGCGTGCCCTACTTGTGAAGGGTTTGGAAGCACTCTAGGGATAGACCCGGACAAGGTTGTGCCAGATACGTCGAAGAGCATTTACGGGGATGCCATCGCGCCGTGGCGTAGCGATAGGATGAAAAAATGGAAGGACAAGTTAATTCTAGGCGCTGAGGCAGAAGGATTGGACATTCATAAGCCTTGGTACAAGTTGAGTGTTGAGGAGGTGGAAAAGGTTTGGGCTGGGGCCAAATCCTTTAAAGGAATATACAAATTCTTTGAATACGTCGAAAGAAAAAGCTATAAGATTCAGTACAGAGTGATGCTCAGCAGATACAGGGGGCGCACAACCTGTCCAGAGTGCTCAGGAACTAGGATCAGAAAGGAGGCTTCTTACGTGAAAATTGGAGGCACTACCATGCCTGAATTGCTTGCGATGCCAGTTGTGAAGGTATTAGAGCATTTTAAGACTCTTAAATTGAGTGATACGGAAAGTGAAATTTCAAGCAGATTACTGAAGGAGATTAGTGAAAGGTTGGAGTGCTTGTGTGATTTGGGCTTGGGCTATTTGACACTGATGAGGCCTAGCAATAGTTTAAGCGGAGGCGAAAGCCAAAGAATTGGACTCAGTACCTGCCTTGGAAGCGCACTAGTAGGATCCACTTATGTTCTAGACGAGCCTAGCATAGGCCTGCACCCAGAGGACACTTCCAAGCTAATTAAAGTCCTGCAAAATCTGAGAAATCTCGGAAATACAGTAGTTGTAGTGGAGCATGATGATGAGATTATGACATCTGCAGATCATATAGTTGATATGGGGCCTATGGCAGGCTCATTTGGCGGAGAGGTTGTTTATTCTGGATCTACAGAGAAAATTAAAGATCTGCCTTCAGAACACCCATCTATAACTGCAGCATATTTGAGTGGGCGCAGTAAGGTGGAAGTTGGTAGGGAGGCGACTAAAACAAATGATTCTGTTACAATTGTTGGTGCAAGGGCTAACAACCTTAAAAACATTGATGTTAGTATTCCACTGAGGAAATTGGTTGCAGTTACTGGAGTGAGCGGGTCTGGCAAGAGTACTCTTGTTGGTGAATTGCTCGTACCTGCTATAAAGTCATCAATAGAGGGCATTCCTCCAGTTGCAAAAGGATTTACTGAAATCACTGGGGATATAAGTTCTATAAACTCGCTTGAGTATATAAACCAAAACCCAATAGGTAAATCCTCGCGCTCCTGCCCTGTCACGTATGTTAAGGCTTATGATGAGGTTCGCGCACTTTTGAGCTCAACTTCTCACGCAAAAGCTGGTGGATTAAAACCTTCTCATTTTAGCTATAATGTAGCTGGAGGAAGATGTGAGGAATGTGAAGGAGAAGGAGTCGTTACAGTTGGTATGCAGTTTATGGCTGACCTTAAGCTCAAGTGCGATACATGTAACGGCAAGAGATTCCAGGACCACGTCCTAGACGTGACTTACAAGGGCAAAAACATTCACGACATTCTCTCAATGACTGTAGAAGATGCCTTGTTATTCTTCCAGGCTGAAGACGGCGTGAAACAATCTTCGACTGAGAGAAAACTGCTTGAGAAGATTCAGCCGCTTTACGACGTTGGTTTAGGCTATGTGAGCCTAGGACAAGGTTCTAACACCTTAAGTGGTGGTGAGGCACAGAGAATAAAGCTTGCTACTTTCTTGTCTAGAGGATCGAAGCAGGGACATACTCTATTTGTCTTCGACGAGCCTACAACAGGACTTCACAAACATGATGTAGCTAAGCTACTTAAGTCATTCAATAGACTACTAGCTCACGGGCATTCAATCATAGTAATTGAACACCAAATGGACGTAATCAGGAATTCTGACCACGTAATAGACTTAGGCCCTGAAGGAGGTAAAAATGGAGGTAGGCTTGTTTTTAGTGGAACACCTCAGGAAATCACTAAATGCAGAAAAAGTTTAACAGGTAAACACCTATTGCGCTCCAGCAAAGAACTGTAGTCCTTCTTCTTTAATTTCGATTACTTCTTTTCCAGCGTTATCCTCAGTAATTGGAAGAGTTCTACCGTGGATATTAAGAACACCTGAGATATCTCCGTCAGAAGTTAGTTGCATTAATAGCATTCTCTTTGAAGGACCAACTTCAGCTTGTTTTTTATCTGGAGTTACGAACCAAGCACCATTATTTGACTGGATGCTTCCTCCGTTAGTTTCAAATTCATTAAAATCCATTACAAATCCAGAAAGTGTATTCATGTAGTTGTCTTCAAGACCAATGGTAACCCAGCTATCGTAAACTAGTTCTGGAGCTACCGTCATATCGTATCTCTGAACATCTACAGAAAGAGCTCCACCTCTTGGGTGTTGGTAGAATGACGTTGTAGTTGAAATAGTTAATGGAGCGTTTTTCTCACCATATACTGCATCAATAACATTACCTTCTTCTTCTAGTACAGCATAAACTCTGTACGTATTAAATCCAGCTAGTTCACCCTCTGTGTGAGCTTTTACTTGATCAACCTCTAATCTTACAAACTGCGCACAAAGTGGAGTAGCTATAAAACCCAGCAAAAATGCTGCAAAAACTATTTTTCCATTCATTATCTTATCGATTTCTTATTCTATTATTTAACTAAACGACTTCTATCAAGAACTCTTCTGTACCCCTTACCAAACTTTCTGTTAGGAAGTAGGTAAGTAATATTCACTTCATGTGAATGTCTTCCAAGAAGGTTACCGCTAGTTGTAAAGTCATATGAGTATCCAATACCAACATTAGCATAAAGCATGCCAAGAGAGAAGCTTAAAGCATCCCCTACTCTATATCCTGCTCCAGCCCAGTATTGAGAACCGTACTTTCTGTGAGTGTAGATTGCTCTTGAGTAAATATCAGCTTGAACTGGTGTTACTTCAGTGAGTCTTACCATTCCAGAGGATTGGACTGCAAGCTCTCTAGAGATATCATAGGTATAAGAACCAATGAATCTGTAATGCCTATGAGACTTATTGTCTGCAGAATCTAAAGCAGAGAAAGTAGTTAAAGCAAGCTCATCTTGGAATAAATTACTTACAGCAATACCCATTGAGTAATCGTCTCCGTATACAAGTATCCCTGCTGCTGCATCCATACCAAAAGTTGTTTCTACTCCTCCTGTAAGAGCTGGATCATCTTGATCCCATACATTCAAATCAGATGAATCAAACCCAAACTGTGTTCCTTGAAGAGTTAGACCAAACGACACCTGGTCAGCATTTGGTAAAGTGATTTGATATGATCCTGTAAGCTCAATTCCTGTTTGAGAAACTGCTCCTCCCATATCATCCTTATAAATAAGCATACCTGCTCCTAGTGAATTCGCTACGGTTGTATGACCTGAAACTAACATAGTTGTAGGTGCTCCCTCAAATCCAGCCCATTGGTTTCTGTATGAAGTACCAAAAACAGTATATGCTTCAGTTCCTGCTACAGCTGGGTTAACCACAAATTGGTTGATAGGGAAAGACGTTCTGCGGAAACGTTGCTGGGCATCAGCAGACGCTGTAATTATGAATAACCCGCAAATGGCAATGATTAATCTTTTCATAGCGTCAGTATTTTAGAGAAACTGTCCCCGTCATCGGTGGATCAGATGGGTTCAACGTAATCACGTAGTAGTAATCTGCTACTGGTAGTTTATTACCATTATATCTTCCGTCCCAGGAGACATCTTCTCCTATCTCGGATTCAAATATCAATTGACCGTATCTATTGTAAAGTCTTACTTGAGACTCAGGGAAGTCTTGAAGACCACCCACAAGCCAGTTGTCATTGTATCCATCACCATTTGGTGTAATCGCATCAGCAATAAATAGGCATCCTTCGATGTTATCTACAAAATCAGTTACAGTTAGATTACATCCAATTGAGTCTGTTACTGTGATTGAATAAGTGTCTTCTGTAAGGTTGATAGCTGTTTGTGAGGTTTGTCCATAAGGATCAGACCACAGGTAAGTAAACGGTGCATTTCCACCATCTACGCTAACAGTAATAGTTCCATCAGCCTCATTCCAACAAGTAACTGGTGTTGGGAAAGTCGTAAGAATCATATCTGTAACAAAATCAACGTCTACAGAGAATGTATCAGTTAGCTCACAACCTAAAACATCAATTACATACGCTGTGTATGTCATTTCGCATAGATTATTGAGGTTAGCCTCATTACCTAGTGAATCTGTTACGCTCCATGTAAGCTCACCCGTTCCACCTGCAGGGAATATATCTGCAGATCCATCACACATACCAGTACAAGTAGGATTTGTTGGTGAGATTAGGAATTCTAGTGGTGGTGGGGCATCAATAGTAAATGGTTCAATCGCAACACAACCATTTCCATCCGTAACATTTGCTGTATAATCAGATGCACAAAGAGAATCTAGAGTTGTAGTTGTATCACTTAATAGAATATCAACAATAACTAGTGATAGCTCCCCAGTACCTCCTGCGTATGCCATAGTTACAGCTCCGTTACAATCGCTACCACAGCTAATAGGTGCAGAAGATAAAATCTGAAGATCTAGTGGTGCAGGCTCAGTAATTTCAATGTTTTGAGGTCCCTGAGAACAACCAAATCCGTCAATAAGTTGTACCGTGTAAATTCCCGGAGCAAGTCCAGTAAATGTGTTAGGTGCTAGTAAAGAATCTGAGTTTACGTGTAGGTAAACATCTCCTGACCCTCCTTCAACCTCTCCGTAGATAGATCCGTTTGCATTGCCTGCACAATCGATTTGGACTACGTTAAGGCTGTCAATGATTGGAAGAGGACAGTTTACTGTGATTGTCGAGTCAATTACACATCCTACTTCATCAGAAACTGTGAATGAGAAATCACCATTACCTTCAATACAAACAAGGTCAGTCCAACATTCATTAGCTCCATCAGTTGAAGCAACAGGTGTTCCAGTAGGATCAAAGGCCTCAATAGTTAAAGCGCCTGTTCCACCAGTTGCACCGTCAGAAGTAATACATACTGTTGCATCTCCCTCTCCAAAGCAATTGTTATTAGTGAGTAATTCGAACTCAGCTAAAATCGGAATAGGCTCAATCACCTCAAAAGTTGAAGTGTCTCTACATGAGAACTCATCTAATAAGAGCATTGTGTAGGTACCAGGTCCTAAGTTGTTGAAAGTAGTAGAGTTCTGTGGACCAGCAATAAGGTTACCTGCATCATCAAAAAGTTCAAACTCAGCAAGATTCATATCACCCTCCCCAATAAATTCAACTTCAACAACTGATTCACCACCAGCACATGGAAGTACGTTTCCAGAAACCGATGGTTCTTCTTCTAGGTATATATCACATGGATCTTCTGTACAAACTTCATCTCCTAATGAGTAGAACTGGATAGCTGTCTGGTCTCCATTAATGAATACCTGGAAGTTGCCATTTAAGCACCAATCACCACATGTAGTTACTTGAGCTACTAGAATTCTGTAATCGTCCCCAGCTATTGCGTTAATAGGACCACCGGGTGCAAAAACAGAACCGTTAGTAATTTGAGCACTGCAAACGTCAGTTCCTGCTGGAAGGCCTACCCCTTGTGGGATGATTCCAGGAGCGTCTGAACTAGGCATACCAATGGTCC
>MDTA01039104.1_pt1 | contig 12265 bp, 9 predicted proteins | sample 811151 | NCBI WGS metagenome assembly MDTA01 (sample SAMN05326648, study PRJNA326480) | marine metagenome | isolation source: seawater | place: Indian Ocean: South | collected 2010
AAAAGTTTACATCCAGTAAGGTTTATAAGATTAGAAGATCATGAATTTTTTCAAGTTTTAAGAAATAAACTAGGATGGGGATTACCTCATGTTGCTAAACCTGATAAATAGTTTTTTACCTAAATTTTCTTTGCTTTTATAATAAATACTGGATTATTAGGTTCAAATCTTGTCCCTTCAGCAATGCTTACACCTTTAGAGGTTTGAATAAGATTAATGCTCGTTTGATAATTTAATTCTTTTAAAGTAGAGTCAATCTTATCTAAGTTTTCATATGTTATTAATGGAATTACAATAATGTCTCCCTGATTGAGAAGAGTAGATAAAAATTTAATTACTAAAACTTTTGTATTTTTATCACATCCTCCAATAACAACTCTGTTTGAATGTGACAAAAAATCCTTTAAACTTTGATTTAAAAATTGTTTGATATCTCCTTCAATTATTTTTAGCGGTGAGACTCCTAAATTTTTAGCATTTTCAGTTATTAATACTTTGCTCCCAAGTCTTTTATCTACACAAATTAATCTAATTTTGGGAGTTAATCTAAGAGCCTCTAGTCCAATAGTGCCACTCCCAGATCCAATATCTATTAATGTTCCAAATTCAGGTAATTCTAAATCAGCAAGTATTTGTATCCTTATTTCTCTTTTAGTGATTAGATTTGGTCTGTCATTAAATGTTTGAAAATAATTATCATCTATCCCAAAAAGAGGTAAAGATGCTTTACTTGTATTTTTTTCTTTTTTTAAAAGTATTACGATATTAAGGTCAGAAATTACCTCTGGCAAATTTTCATTACTTTTTATAAGACTTATTTTCTCTTTCTCAAATCCGATATCTTCAAAAAGCCAAAAATTATAGCTTTTACAAAGGTTTAACTCATGAAGATTTTTTCTAATTAACTCTAAACTCTTAATTTTTGGGTTTGTTATTACAGTAATGCTTTTTTCCTTCCTTTTTAATGCTTTTATTAAATCTAGTGAATCTCTCCCATGAATACTAACAGTTTTATTACCTTGCCATGATTCTTTTATTTTGCTAAAAGCTAGTTGCATGCATGTATTAGCGGGATAAAAAGATAATTCACTTTGTGGAAAATTTTTTAAAAGAATTCTTCCGATCCCATACCAAAGTGGATCACCTCTAGACAAAAGTATTGCATCATTTTCAAGAGATTTAAGCCATTCAATTAAATTAGTATTACTTTCGCTAATAAAAAAATTTTTATCATTAATAAATTTGTTGGATTCCCAACTTATTATTTTTTTAATAAAGCTGGATGGTGCAGCAATATTTTTTGTTTTACTAAATAAATCTTTGGTACTGGACTGTAGATCCTCAAATCTATATGAATTTATACCAACTACATGAATAATCCTATTATTTTTTTTCATTAACTTTAATGACCTTATAAAATAGATGAAATTTGTACTTATTAAAGAATTATCCTATTATTAAATGAGTCAATAATAAAGAGACTAATTGTCTGAAAGGAGAAAACGACTACACGAATTATTACTAGCTCTAATTAGCAAACAAGATTTTTTTGAGCTAATAGATGAAGATTCTGAAGATTTAACTAACAGTTTCTCTGAAAACGATTCAAAAGATTTCTCTATTTTAATAAAGAGAAATCGTAAAATCCTAAAGAAATATCATTCTCTTGTTAGGACAGCTGTAACTCTCGATGCCCTTATGGATTCTGAAAATGAAGAAAATTTTAAATTTAAAAAATAATGTCTTTACCAAAGCATTTGTTTTCTTATTAATACTACCAGTATTATTTATTCCTATGAAATCTTTTGCAGAGGTTGCAGAGACGCAAATAAATGGAGAAGTTATAGAGGCAAGTACTGAATTTCTTAGAGATTTAGATTATGAAACTTGGCAATTAGTAGCTTATAAGACTCCCACAGATAATCCAAAATTAGTTTTAAGAATTATTGGCTATCCTGGAAATCTTAGAATTGATCATCCCCTTTCTCTTGATGTGGAATCAGGTAGAAAAAATTGGAAATTAGATGATGTGACATTATCTAATAATGAACTAGTTGAAGATAGCAGACAGGCCGCTGCTGAATTTGATCTAGACCAATTAATTCAAGATCTTTCTCAGAACAGACCTTTAAGATTATCTTTGCAAGGCGTATTCTCAGAACTACCTGTACCCCCTTTTCTTGTTAAAGAATGGAGGAATTTAAGTAATTAAACATAAAATGTCTTTAGAGGACAGTATTCATAGAAAATGGATGAGAAGAGTAATTAATTTAGCTTCTCTTGGAATCGGTTATACCAGTCCAAACCCATTAGTTGGAGCTGTAATTCTTGATAAAACAGGTAAATTAATATCAGAAGGTTTTCATCAAAAAGCTGGGATGCCTCATGCAGAAGCAATGGCATTTAATAATTTACAAGAAGATCCACTCGGAGGAACCTTATACGTGAATCTTGAACCTTGTTGCCATAAGGGGAAAACTCCACCCTGCGTTGATAGGATAATTTCTTCTGGATTAAAAAGAGTTTTTGTCTCAATCAAAGATCCAGATATGAGAGTGGCTGGAAAAGGTATTAAAATTTTAAAAAATGCTGGCATAGAGGTTAATCTAGGATTGTGTGCGAAAGAGGCTTTAGAATTAAATAAATCTTTTATTTATAGAAATCTAAACGGCTCTGCTTTTGGAGTTCTTAAGTGGGCTATGAGTATAGATGGAAGATTAGGATTGAAAAATGGAAAAAGTAAGTGGATTACCAACGAAAATTCTCGTTCATCAGTTCATCAGTTGAGAGCTAATTTTGATGCAATTGTTATCGGTGGAAATACCTTAAGGAAAGATAATCCTTTGCTTAATACAAGAGGTATGAAAACAAACGAGCCTTTAAGAGTGGTTTTTACTAGAACTTTAGATTTACCAATTCATGCAAAACTTTGGGATACTAAATTATCAAATACTCTGATAATTTACGATGGATCTAAAAATAATGAAAAATTTATCAAAAGGATACCTAAAAATGTTGATATTGAAAAAGTTTCATCAGATGATCCCAAATTGGTTTCAGAAATTCTTGCGCAAAAAGGGTGCAATAAAATTTTATGGGAATGTGGCCCTAATTTAGCAACTTCTGCAATAAAGTCAGGTTGTATTCAGGAGTGTATTACCTATATAGCACCTAAGATTCTGGGAGGTAATGAATGTATGACACCTTTTTCTAATTTTGAATTTAATTCTATGGATGAGGTTTTAAAGTTAAAATTAAATCAATTTAATCGTTTTGGTGATGATATTTGCTTAAAAAGCAATTTAAATGAAAATACTTAAAATTTAATATTTTTAAATCCATTATCTTAAATTTGGTTGAAAATTTACGGTTTTCATCCAAAAAAACAAATGCAGGTACGGAAATAAATTGTTTAGTTTATAATGAATATAAATTTGATTTAATTCATGCCCATAAGACAAGACGATAATCAACCGAATAAAAGATTTGGAATTATAAATATTATTTTAATTGGTGTAGGAGCATTGCTTTTATTTAGCAGTTTATTTCCTAACCAGAATATGCAAATACCAAGAGTCCCATATTCCCTCTTTATTGATCAAGTTAATGATGGTGAAGTAAAAAGGGCTTATATTACCCAAGAACAAATTAGATATGAGTTAAATGGTGCAGAGGAAGGAGCACCTTCAGTATTGGCTACAACCCCTATCTTTGATATGGATTTACCTCAAAGACTAGAAAATAAAGGTGTCGAATTTGCTGCTGCCCCTCCTAAAAAACCAAATATTTTTTCAACAATTTTAAGTTGGGTTGTCCCACCCCTAATTTTTATTTTAGTTCTTCAATTTTTTGCTAGAAGAAGTATGGGAGGAGGCGGAGCCCAGGGAGCATTAAGTTTTACCAAAAGCAAGGCAAAAGTGTATGTACCCGATGATGAATCTAAAATTACATTTGATGACGTAGCTGGTGTAGATGAAGCTAAAGACGAATTAACTGAAATTGTAGATTTCTTAAAAAAACCCGAAAGATATACTGATATTGGAGCAAGAATTCCCAAAGGTGTTTTATTAGTTGGTCCTCCAGGAACTGGTAAGACTTTATTGTCAAAAGCTGTTGCTGGAGAAGCTGAAGTTCCTTTTTTCATCATATCTGGTTCTGAATTTGTTGAGCTTTTTGTAGGTGCAGGTGCTGCAAGGGTTAGAGACTTATTTGAACAAGCCAAGAAAAAAGCTCCTTGTATAATTTTTATTGATGAACTTGATGCCATTGGCAAAAGCCGTTCCGGTTCTATGGGTGTAGTAGGGGGCAACGATGAAAGAGAGCAAACCCTAAATCAACTACTTACTGAAATGGATGGATTTACAGCTTCTGATAAACCAGTTATTGTTTTAGCAGCTACTAACCAACCTGAAGTATTAGACGCTGCTTTGTTGAGACCAGGAAGATTTGATAGACAAGTTTTGGTAGATAGGCCAGATTTATCGGGAAGAAAAACTATATTAGAAATTTATACGAAAAAGGTAAAACTTTCTGATTCAATTGATTTAGACTCTATAGCTCAAGCAACTTCTGGCTTCGCTGGAGCTGATTTAGCCAATATGGTAAACGAAGCTGCTCTATTAGCTGCGAGAGGTAATAGAAAAAGTGTTGAACAACAAGATTTAAGTGAAGCTATAGAAAGAGTGGTGGCAGGTCTTGAAAAGAAAAGTAGAGTTCTTCAAGATGATGAGAAAAAAGTAGTTGCTTATCATGAAGTGGGTCATGCTATTGTCGGACATTTAATGCCAGGTGGGGCTAAGGTTGCTAAAATTTCGATTGTTCCTCGGGGGATGAGTGCTTTAGGTTATACGCTGCAACTTCCGACCGAAGAAAGATTTTTGAATTCAAAAGAAGAACTACAGGGCCAGATCGCAACATTGCTGGGAGGACGATCAGCAGAAGAAATAGTTTTTGGAAAGATAACTACTGGAGCTTCAAATGATTTACAAAGAGCAACTGATATCGCTGAACAAATGATAGGAACATTTGGTATGAGTGATATCCTTGGGCCTTTAGCTTATGATAAACAAGGAGGTGGTCAATTCTTAGGTAATGGTAATAACCCAAGAAGGTCTGTTAGTGATGCTACTGCTCAAGCAATAGATAAAGAAGTGAGAGATCTTGTTGATAATGCGCATGAGACAGCTTTGAAAATTTTAAGAAATAATTTACCTTTGCTTGAATCAATTTCTCAGAAAATTCTCCAAGAAGAAGTTATTGAAGGTGATGATTTAAAAAACCTTCTTTCTGAAACTAAAATGCCTGCATAATACAATTTTCGAATTCACAAAAATTTTTAATGCTAAAACCGAATAAGCTTGCGAATAAAAATTTCTTATCAAACTTGGATATGTCGACAGAAGAAATTATCCATACCTTAGATCTTGCAAAAGATTTTAAAAATAATAATTTAAATGTTGAATTAAAAAATAAGGTCCTAGGACTAATTTTTGATAAGTCATCAACTCGAACAAGAGTAAGCTTCCAAGTCGCGATGTCTAGACTTGGAGGATCAACTATTGACCTCAATCCCAATACTTCCCAAATTGGAAGAGGGGAGCCTATTAAAGATACTGCAAGAGTTTTAAGTAGATATTGTGATGTCTTAGCTATAAGAACCTTTCATCAATCTGATTTGGAAGAATATGCAAAATGGTCTTCTAAGCCAGTGATTAATGCATTAACAGATTTAGAACATCCATGCCAAGCTTTGGCTGATTTTTTAACTATTAAGGAGGAATTTAATGATTTTAAAAACGTAGTTTTAACATTTATTGGAGATGGGAATAACGTAGCTAACTCTCTTATCTTATCCGCTGCCTTATTAGATGTAGAGATTAGAATAGCCTGTCCCATTGGATATGAACCAGACCCTGATGTAATTAAAAAGGCAAAAAAACTTATGCGAGATGAAAATAAAATATTGATTTTTAATGACCCGAAAAGTGCAGTTGCAGGCGCTAATGTCCTTTATACTGATGTTTGGTCTTCTATGGGTGAGGAGAATCAAAAAGAAGAAAAAGATAAAGACTTTAAAGGTTTTAATATTGATGAAAAATTATTAAATGCAGCTGCAAAAAACGCAATTGTTCTTCATTGCCTTCCTGCATACAGAGGAAAAGAAATAACTGATAAAGTATTTGAGAGTATTAATAATAGGATTTTTGAACAGGCTGAAAATAGAATGCATGTTCAACAAGCTCTTTTGGCTTGCCTTCTTTCTTGAAATACTTGCACAAAAACACTTTAGAAGGTACAAATGTATTAGTTTAGTTTGTATTTGTTTCTGTGATCACTCCTTCTAGCGATAATCTTACTCAAGCTCAAAATGAGCTTTATGAATGGATTAAAGATTATATGCATAAATTTCAACATAGTCCATCAATAAGACAAATGATGCAAGCAATGGGACTAAAATCTCCTGCACCTATTCAAAGTCGTCTTAAACATCTGCAAGAGAAAGGTTTCATCTCATGGCAAGAAGGTAAAGCAAGAACACTTCAAATAGTAGATGAGGTTTTGGAAGGGATTCCAATTATGGGTTCTGTAGCTGCTGGAGGTTTGATTGAAACCTATTCTGATGTGAATGAAAATCTTGATATTTCGGATGTGTTTAAAGAAAAGGATGTTTTTGCGTTAACTGTCAATGGTGATTCCATGATTGATGCCTGTATTGCTGATGGAGATATGGTTTTGATGAAGCAAGTTAAAGATAATTCATCTTTGAAAAATGGATCAATTGTAAGCGCAATGGTTCCAGGATCAGGCACAACCTTAAAATATTTTTTTAAAAGAGGTGGAAGGATTTTTCTTGAGGCAGCAAATCCAGCATATGAACCAATCGAATTAAATTTAGACGAAGTGATTATTCAAGGTAGATTATTGGCTGTTTGGAGAAAGCTCTAGCTTTAAATAATAATCAGTTTAAGATTTGCAGTTATTTATTCATAATTGATCCTTTATAAAACAAATAAAAGGACCAATTGATAGTACATCAATATTTCCTAGAGTAAATGATCTTATTGCATCTTCTGGTGTACAAACTATTGGTTCTTCATGCATATTAAAACTTGTATTAACAATGCTTGGGATTCCTGTTTTTATATAAAAGTTCTTAACTATATCGTAATAAAAAGGATTTTGTTCTCTTTTGATTAATTGAGGTCTAGCAGTCCCATCAACATGAACTACTGCAGGAGAGTTTCGTTTCATCTTTTCGGTACATTCGAAAGTTATAGTCATATATTCTGCAGATCTTTCAGCTCCGCTTAAACCTATATAGCAATCATTGGCATGTTCATACAATGTTACTGGGGCAAAAGGCATAAATTCATTTCTTTTCAATGCTTTATTTAGCCAATCATTAACTTCTGGTTTATCTGGTCTATATAATATAGACCGGTTGCCAAGTGCACGAGGCCCAAATTCCATCCGACCTCCAAAACGAGAAACTACTAATCCTTCAATAAGGCAATCTGCTATTACACTCGCGGGGTCATCAGGGCGAGTGAAAACTAATTTATTTTTTATCAAGGCCTCTTTAATTTGATCATCAGAGAAATCAGGCCCTAGATAAACATTCTTGATTGGCCTTGATTTCCATTCTATTGTGTCCATGGCGGCTCCATATCCTAGTCCTCCATCCGCCATATGGGGAAATACAAAAATTTCATCTACAATATCAAGTTCATGAATTTTTTGATTTAATTTGACATTACCGAAAACTCCACCAGCTAATCCAATTTTTTTAATACCAGTTTCCTTCACCCATGATTCAATGAATTCACAAACAACTTCCTCTAGTACTTTCTGAAACGAGGCCGCAAATGGTTTAGCTCCTACTTTTTTTAGACATTTTACAATCTTTGGATAAGCACCAATTACGTGTGGTGCATAATATGACATATTTCTGAATTTAGCTAAACTTCTGCAAAGTTTAAGAGAATTAGAGTCAGGACTTTCATAAGCAGCTAAACCAGTGACTTTACCTTCATGCTTTCCTGGCGTAAAACCTAATGCTTTAGTTGCTGCTCCGTAAAATAGACCCATAGAGTGCGGAACGGGAACTCTATGTATACATTTTAATTTACCTTTGGAACCTATATAAACAGAAGCTGTAACCCCTCCTCCTTGTCCATCGGTAGTGATAAATAAACCTTCTTCCCATCCAGACGCGTGATAAGCACATGCAGCATGTGCTCTATGATGATCAACTCGTTTTATTTTTTTGTGTGAGATTTTTTTCTTTTTTAAATAAGTTGTGAGTTGTCTATCAAGTAAAATGATATCTAAGGTGTTCTTAGGTATTTTATAAATTAAGTATGCAAAAAATGAAAGTAACCTAACTGGAATAGATACTGAACATTTTGCGATCCACGGGAATTGAGAAAGAGGAAAATTATTTAAAAAGAATTCTTTTTTCCATCTTGGTTTTGCTATAGCAACTTTATCTATATTCTCAAAGGAAATTCTTGCCTCTTGTAATAAGTATTGAATAGCTAATATTGGAACTCCTCTATGTCTTTTTTTTCTACTAAATCTTTCTTCACTAGCAGCTGCAAATATAATTCCATCTTTTATCAAAACTGCACCTGCATCATTATCAATTTCAGATATTCCAAGAATCCACATATTGAATTATAAATTTACTTGTTTTTGTAATCCTAATTATAGAAAATATTTAGTCAGGTTTTAAAAAAGAATTGTTAACTTAATAGTATTATAAAATCTGTAGTTTTATAGTTTGCTTAAAACCCTTCTTAGTCCTGCAAATAAATCGAAACCATTAATATATTGATCCCAAACAATTATTTCATTATTAAAGTCAATATTGTGGGGCCCTTTGAAGTGAGATTTTACTTTTATTTCTGATATGAATTCTTCTTCAAAATATGTACTTGAAAGCGATTTTATTTTATAAAGAATTAAGCCATTTCCATAACTATCTGTAAAATCCTGACCAAATCTAAATAAATTTCCTTCATATGAAAAAATTCTTCCACCCATTCTTCCTCCATACGGTGATATGTAAACAGGTGATAGTGGATGTTCTAAAACATCTACAAATTTGGGATCTTTTGAATACCATAGGCGCAGCGTACAAGGTTCATCTCTGTGGTTGCCAAATAAATACCAGATATTTTTGTGATTAATGACAGATGGATCGATTAAACCTTTAAGTTTATAATTTGAATTTAATTTGATGTTATTAAAACTTTTAAAATTAATAAGTTTTTTATTTTTGAAATCTCCTGTTTCTGGATAAATAAAGAATTGATCTTTTGATTTGATTGTGTATGGGTAAGAAAGATGTTTTTTTATTTTTAAATTTTCAGAAAAATTATAGAGTATTTTTCCATGATTAGAGTCTATGCATATGAGCTTTCCCTTACCACTACTTTTTTCTAACGCTTCTACTATAATTTCGTTTTTTAGCAAAAATGGGTCAGCATAAAATGAAAATTTAGAATTTATAGGTAGTGAATTTATTAGATTTGATTCATAATTTAAATTTTTAAAATAACTTGGCAGATCTAATGGTTTGAAATTCATTTTACCCCTGAATACAATCCACTTCTTTTCAAAAAATAATCCATATATTAATCTTTTTAATTTAAGAAAATTTATACTAAATATAAAAAAAATGACATCAAGTATATTTATTTTTTTAGTATTTGCATTACTATCATTACTATCATTACTTGGATAATGATGATCTTGTAATGAAATTTCTTTATTAATGATTAATTTTTTAATAGCTTTTTCAAATAATATAAATGTTATTTGAGAATATTCTCTTAAGGTTTTTTTTAATGACCAAGGGTATATTTTTGATTCTCCATATGATAAATTCAATTTCACACTTGACTTATTTGTAATAAAGAACAAATGATTAAGTACTTTTCTTTTTAGAATCAATTGTTTTAAAATATAAGGCAATTCAAATAAATAATTTTGGTTTTTATTTTTAAATTCTAGGACTGATAAATTATCGGATAAAGAATTTAAATTAATATAAAAGTGACTGAAATTAATTATTAACTCTGAATTATCATTCTTTATTAATTTAATAAATTTTTTATTCAAATTTATTAAATTTCTCCTACTGTATGAGCATTTAATAAATCTAACTTTTTTGAAAAATTTTGAATAATTAATTCTCTTCTTGATTAGATTATTTATTGATCTAATGTAGAAGATGTTTGATTTGATTTCTTTTGAGTTACATAGATCAATAATATAAATATTTTCTAATTCAATCAATTTAGACTTGAGACATTTATATTGCCATTCATTTAGGTACTGATTTTTAGTTAATATAATTGAACATTTAATAGTTGTTTTCATAATTATCATTTTATTATATGGATTTATACATTCAACATAAATTTTTAATTTTATATACTAGCTGTAAATTATTAAATAAAAATCTTAATTAAAATATAAGATTAAAACTCATCTAAAAATACTAAAAAATAAATATAACAATAAAAAATTTGTAATGTAATTGCAAAAGTTTAATTTTTTTTTTTGATTATGAATTTAAAAATTTAAGTCTGGTTATTGGAGGAGCATATAAGTGGATGAAACAGCGCAAAAAGTACGAATTGAAAGCATGCTACAACTTGCAAATCTATAGGTGTATTTTAAGGTGCAGATTTAAATAATCAAACGCTATAAAGTTTTATAGGAATAACAGAAGTTACTAAAGAAATCTCTAGATTGATTTATAGGACAAACGTTTCGTGATTTTGAGGCCATAGCTCGGCTGGTAGAGCACCTATATGGTATGCAGTAGCCAAAAGCCTTGCCATCACACGCAAATACAGGGTTTATGATAGTATTTTAAAATAGCCGAAAACGGACCTAAGAGTAGAATTTTCTAGTCAATAAGAAGTTAGAAAATACATTGTCATAACAATGTTTTACTTGTTTATTTAATTATACTTTGTCATAAATATATTAAGCAAGGTGCATTTTCTTCATCCTTATTTGTTATTATATGTCAGTAATAACAACGCTTTTAGTGTAGCTAAATATGATATATAGGGTATATAGTATAAGTAGATACTTTCAAAGTTCTAGCCATGTACGACCCATAAGAACTTAATTCTAAGATTGCACAATCTTTTAAAAATCAGGAACAAGTTGAAGCAGAAGCAAAGCAACTTGAGAACAAATTATTAGAAAATTATGAGTTCAATAAGAGTATGCTTCCAGCAAGAAATTGGGGGCAAAATTTGACCCAAATAAGCTCACAATGATAGCTAAATTTATTATAGAAAAATATCAACCTGAAGTTGCAAGTTATCTAGTATTTAATTCTGGTTATCATTCAAGATAACCAGAAATTCAAGGAGCAATAGAAGAAGCTTCTGCAAGAATGGCAAAAAGAATTGCAACTCTTCAAGAACAAAATTTAGAGACAAAAAGATTAAGAGAATATCGCCAAAGAAATAATTTATACGTAGGTACAGGATTTCCCAATTACTAAATAATGGTATTAACTAAAAAACACATGGTTTTAAATATTTTGATTTCTCCAGAACATTGGAGATATGCAATGGCTAGATTAAAGCACTACAGAGATATGGAATATATAAATTCTGGACAAGATATTTCTTGACAATCTGCAGCTTTTAAAAGTTGGTTTGGCAATATCAACTTCCTGAATTATTACAAAAAGATCCAGCTTTAAAAAATCAAATTCAAAATAATTTCTAATATAATTTTTTATGATTTTAAGTTAGGATCATTTCACTCTATTTAATACTTTAAAGATTTACTATTAAGCATAAAAAATAAACAAAAAAAACTTAAATTAAATTTTAATAGATAGATTTTTTAAAATAAAATCTTTAATTAAAAGTGCACCATTTGCACTTAAATGATCTTTTGATCTGTAGAAATCAATAGGTTTTTTATTTTTAAATTTTATTTGATTAAGTATTTCATCATAGATATTAATAAAGATGATCCCTTCATCTTGTAAACCCTCAAATTTTTTGTTGATCATTTTTATTTCACTGTTGGAAGTCTCATCCCAAACCGGAGTACAGAAATTATTTGATTTTGCGAACCATTGGCTGCATATTACTGGATTGAATCCTAAGTAAGGAATTCCTGAAATAATTACAAGTTTTTGTTTTTTAGAACTTAATTCATTATTCAATAATTTTAATTCTTCCAAATATAAATCCAATTCACTTTTCATATTTATTTCTTT
>MDTA01219018.1_pt1 | contig 12265 bp, 18 predicted proteins | sample 811151 | NCBI WGS metagenome assembly MDTA01 (sample SAMN05326648, study PRJNA326480) | marine metagenome | isolation source: seawater | place: Indian Ocean: South | collected 2010
CCACTGCTGGTACTGGTGCTGCTGCCACTGCTGCCACCTTTGGCGACCTTGGCGTAGCGTTCTCCGAGGGTGTTGCAGAGGGCTGAACCGCTGAGCTTCAAGCCTTCGAGGATGCGCCGCCGGGCGTCTTCATGTCCGGCAGTCTTGAGAAGCTCTTTCTTCGCATTGAGCATCCGAACCAGACCGACTGCGGACCGAGGGTGAACCCCCATGTCGAGCATCAGGTCAATGGCGCTGGTCTTGGGCGCGTTCTTTCGCTCATCGCGCTTACGCTGCTGCTCCTTGGCTCGGTTCTTGACGTAGTAGTCCTTCTGCCTATCGGCGTTCTCCCGCTTGTCTTGAGGCGAAGGGTTTTTCAGCTTCTTGGTCTTCTGGACACCTTTCATAGCAGGTGCAGGAGGTAGACCCGACTTGAAATGCTCCGCCTCCCGCTCTTCCGGCATGCGGGTGTCAATCTGGGCGAAGTTGTCCGCTACTCGTTGTTCCCAATCGCGCTTCAGGTTCTTTTTGTCGCTCATCCCCTCATCCCCTGTCGCATTGCTTTGCTGAAGTTGCGACCAATCTCACGCAGTTTCAGAATACCCAAGCCGATAGCCGTGCCAATAATGATGACATCAGCAACCAGTCCGATGATGTGTACGGCGGTCATCGACATTCTATCTCTTCTCTCCACGCATCGCGGAACCCTTGGGTACTCCACAGTACGGCGCATCTCTGGGTCAACTCGCTTTCGTGGTCTAAGTGGTGTTCAGCGCAACGGTGGGGAGTTCCTGTCTCGTTAGTCACGAAGTCTTCTCCATGAAGACAGGCTCTCCGTGCTCTTTTGAACACAAGGTTGTTTACATTCTCCGGCTTCAACCCGTCGCATAAGAATCTGTATCGCACATAGCAGGTCATACAGTCTTTGAACTGGTCTACTGGACAAACCTGCTCTGGTTCTTGCTGCTCTGGTTCTTGAGGAGCTGTCTCCGCTTGGGCATCAGCGACCAGAGCATCCGCTTGGGGCTTTTCAGATTGAGTGGCTGGACAGCCTACAAGGACAAAAGCGACAATCGCTGAAAGCAGTAAACGCATGGATGACCTCCTTGGCTCCGTTACACCAAGGGAAGTGCTATCAATGAGCTACCGCCTACAGCAGGACGAAGAACACAGCGATCAAGAAGACCAACAATGAGCCTTGCTTCTCCCCCTTAGTCATCTCAGGGGTCGCAAGACCTCGCATCAGTGCTTCTGTAAAGGCAGCGTGGTTATGATTCCAGTGTGTCACTTCTTTGTTCCTATGAATGAGTATTCGCTCTCGCATGTATAGATTCCGCCCCATCGGGACATCTCCATAGACAAGGTTCCTGAGATAGAGTCACTATCGTCAAGGTCAGCGGATACTACCCAGTCAAACCTCATGACCCAATCGCCATCATCGCAATCATGCAGTGCGTCATTGGTGCAGGTTGCTTGGTCCCACTGGCTATCGGTCAGGGAACACCCTACGCTTTCGTTGGGGACAACCACACCGTCGATGAGTTCAACCTCCAACTCACCTACTCGACCGCAATCGCCTGAGACCTCATCAGTTTGGAGGACGTAGGCTCCAGTTAGCGAGGCTTGATCGACGAGGCACGGTTCAGGCGGCGTCACCGTTTCATCGTTTCCGCATGAGGAGAGAAATAAACCAAGTACGAACCACGCTATCACCTTCATCGAAGCACCTCCCATCTATACTGATGGAATGCTATCGACTGCCTATCGGTAGGTATTCAGAAAGCGCTCACCTTCGACTGTGAGGTGCCAACCAGTCCTCCTCGTTCCACCGACCAGCCCCTTCTTTGCGAGGCGTTCGAGGCTGTTTCTCGGTCGGTGGTTCGGGTCGTAAGCGGGGCTGTTGGCATCCAGAGCCCTCATCGCTCTCAGTTGTGTTTGGGTGATGTGTTTCCCATCCCACTTCATCGCACCTCTTTCCGCTTCTTCAGCGTTCGGTAAGCGACGGACACCTCTCGTCCGTTCACGTTTACAGAGTACCCCTTCTTCGGAAGGTCGCTCTTGATGCGCTTCTTGCTTTGCGGCGTTTCAGGCAGTGTCGGGAGTTCGAGTTTTTGCTGTTCCATCAGTGTTGCTCCAGCCAAGCGAGGTCGAGTGTCCAGTCCTCACGAGACCGCTTGGACCATGTCTCGAAGGCTGCTTGTATGTAGTGATTTGCGTCTGACGCAGACCACCCGTTGACTTTCATGAGGTGTCGAACAGCCTCATCTCCGTGACCGATAGACATCGAGCGACCGATGTGCTTGACACGATGGCACGATGGACACAGAGCAATCAAGCCGACCAGCTTTTGCACCTTGGTGTCATCGTCGTACTCCCATCGCTCATGGCACTCTACAGGCCACTTCGGTCCTCTACCTCCGCAGATTTCGCAGCAGTAACCCGCTGCGGCATAGGTGGCTTTGCGCAGTCGGTCCCATTGTGCTTTGGGGAGTTCCGAACGTAGGTTCGCCCCCCACTGACCACGGGGGACAAGTTCGATGGTCAGGCGTGTCACTCTGCGCCCTCCAACGCTTTGTCCAGTGTCAAGTCATCGAACCCGGCATGGCGAAGAACCTTGTCCCCGATGAGGAGGCTGGAGTCGTCATCGCAATGCAGGTGGCAGCGTCCATGGGCCAGTGGGTTCTCGACAAATACGATGGTCCCCGTGAACCGCTTCTCGGGGTCGCAGTCTTCTGTTGCGTCAATGTAGGCGAAGCCTTCTTTGGCGTAAGTGAACATCCCTTGTTCCTCAGTAGGTCCGTACCAAGCTGGAGTCACGACCCCCGGAAGTCCAAGAGGAGAGAAGAAGTAGGCGTTCACAGAGTCGAGGCTCGTCCACCATTCCTCAAGTGCGGCACGGGTCATCCCGGTGTGCCACATCCAGTAGCGGTAGCCATACTCTTCTTCGATGAAGATCACGGTCTCCTCGGCATCGGCATCGAGAGTCGTTCTGTCGTACTTGCGAACGTCGATGCCCGTCTCACTCTCACCACCATCGGGGTATTCGCGCTCGACTATCTGATGCAGGGTGACCTCAGCCTCATCTTGGTCATCGGTCGGCTGACCCCAACTGGTCCCCCCGTCGAGGTTTCGGAACCAAGGGTGGTAGATAACAATAGGTGATTGAGCATCCATTTCGCACCTCCTTGCCCACCCTTACGGTGGAAGGTACGAAAACGTCCTTATGCATCACCGATTATCGATGCGGGTAGCAGCTTCGCGAGTGCATTGGCAAGGTCTGTTTGATGCAGTGCGGCATCCGATGCACGAATCTCGTCAAGCATGTCCCAGAGTGAGTTGTTCTCGTCTTCCAGATACTGAATGGTGTCAAGTGCGAGAGCGATTGCGCTTCTGACCTCGGGGTTGGGGTGAGTGTCTGCCAGTGTTTCGAGACTTTTGAATGGGTTGGTCATGGCTTACCTCCGAAGGCTTGTAAAGGAACGCGACGACTTGCGTCCAGTCATCACCGAAACAAACTGTCGCGAGTTCAGAGGAGGGGTCGCAGCACCAGAGAAGAGCGGCTTCTTTGGCTTGCTCGAAGCTCTTGAAGGTCGCTCGGGTGGTGTTTCCATCGCTGGAATCCCGAATGACCGTCCATTTTGCCGAGGCTTCACTCACTGACCCTCCCTATGATTAGGGAAACCTATGGGCAGGCAATCGAGGATTTTGAGCGTGATTGCGATTCAACGGGGGGATTATTTTGCGCCCAACGTGCGCTCATAGATGGCCTTGGCTGTTTGGGGCAGTTCGCTCCACTCACCTCGGTTTAGGCACCCCAGCTTCTCCGAGAGTCGCTCTTGGATGTCCTTCTTCCAAGGCCACATCTTATAGTAAGACCAGCCGGTGAACTGCATGACGTATCCGCTCAGGAGTTGGTCAACTTGCTCTGGGGTCAGTGCGGGACATTCGTTGCCCTCGACCCAATGCCAAGTTGCGTACCCTGTGGCGTAGGCTTCGACCTCGTAGATCATCCGCCACGGTGCTGGGATTGGCGCTGCGAACACCAAGAACCCAAGGCAGAGCAGGAACCACAGGTTGAACACAGCGAGGATGCTCAGCAAGCTCAACGCCGCCAACCACTGCGGGAACAAGTAAGCCAAGCTCATTCCGAACAAGCCCAAGCGGTCGAACTGCTCAACGTGTACAAGCTCGTGAGCGATAGTGCCAATCTCAGCCGTGCTGGGCTCAGCGCGCTTGGCGTAGCGGTCCGACAGGTAGATGGTCTTGCCGATGGTTGTGGTGTACCCATCCATGAACTGCTCTGTAGGCATCCAAAAGATGACCTTAGACAGGAACCTCATGAACGCACTGTCGCTCTTGAACAGGATCTCAGAGCCCATGTCCTGCTCTGCGTAGTCAGCCACAGCGTGGTATTGCTTCTCGATTTCAGATTTCGTTGCCATGATTTGCGCCCTTTGCTTTTGACGCAGGGCGGGCGGGCATACCCATATAGGGACGCCGCGTCCGGCTTGATTGCCAGACGAAAAAGTGAACAGCACCCTCCCTGCAAGTCGTGTGCTTTGCAAGAGGGTTTCTCTATAGGGGTATTATTCGGTGGCGGTTCTATTGCTGTCGTAAGGAGTGAGCCGAACCCACTTGCAGGAGTAGATCATGTCTTTTTACAACGAAACACTCGCCTCCGACGCAGGCGCAAACGCGACCGTAAGCGGCGCGACCTTCGATGGCGTCGCCAACTTTACCGCAGTCGATAATGTCGGAACGGACTCCATCACCATCGCTGAGGGGTCTGGCATTACATCTGGAGTGGCGGGATCATCCGACCTCTCTATCAGCTTGTGGGTCAAGGCGAACATCACCTCCGCGCCAACGACGAACCAAGATGTGATCTTGTTCACCAACGATCAAGTCCAGCCTGCAATGCGAGCGATGACGTTGCGGCTGTCGGTTGACGAAAACGGCAACGTGAAGCTCAAGCTGCGACGGAACGGAAGCACCAAGACTTTCAACATCAGCGGCACATCGAAAGTCACTGTAGATGGAAGCGCTTGGAGCCACATCTTCTTCTCATTGGACGACGCAACCAACTCGATGACTCTCTACATCGACAACAATGTCATAGGCTCGACCATCGGGTGGGGTGGTGGGGACACATGGGCGTTCGATAATGCCCTCATCCTCGGTAACTCCAACGACAGTGGTACGGCTTTCAGTGGAAAGATGGCTCGGGTCAAGATTTGGGGTGATGCGACCCCCACCAACATTGTGCAACAGTATTACGGTGAGGGTCTGGCGATCCTAAATGCGTATGAGGCTAATCAGGCGGGCTCAGGTGGCTCAGGTGGCTCAGGTGGCTCAGGTTCTGGCAACGCTGGCAGCGGCATCACAGCGACCCATCTAATGGGATTCCAATCCTCATCGGCACCGACTTTCCCCCAACCTTCTCAGAATGGGTTCGTGATGGTTGGAAGCAACGGCGCTTGCTTTGAAAGTGCGGACGGAAAGAACTGGAGCAACTCTGGGGCGGTCCCTGGGGGCGGCATCCTGCACGAACCTAACTCTATCATCGAAGCCGCTGGGGTCTACTGGGCGATGGTTGAGGGTTCTGACAGCCACTTCAACTCCGACAACTTCGCCTACAACTACTCAATCGATGCCAACGGCAATCCGGTCGAGCCTTCGGTCAATGGTTGGGTCCACATGAATGGTGCAAACACGGGTGGAGACGGTACGGCAGTCGGTATGCCACGAGTCCTCTACTCAGATGGCACCTATGCCTACACAGTTGCTGTCATGGATGATCCTTCGACATGGCAGGGGGTGAACAGGCTCTATCAAGGTAGCCAGCACACAGACTTGTCTACCGTGCCTTCATGGACCGAGCTTGCTGGTGGCTCTGGCATCTTCCAAAACATGGTTGATACGTCTGACAATCCCGTCAGTGAGGCCTTGGCAATCCGCCAAGCGGCAGCACACGGGAACCTGCACGTCTGGGTCTGCAAGGAGCGCAACACCTCTACCCATTTTGGTGCGAATCGCATCGTGTCCTATGACATGAGTGCAGGTCACCACTTCATCATGGCGAAAAAGGCGAACGTACCTAACGACCCGACGAACTTCGGCGCGCCGGGATACTGCGCATCCTCCAACACTTGGATTGTGGGCTACAAGGGCGGCATTCTCCGAAGCACAGACGGTGCTTTGAACTGGTCGAAGGTTGAAATCAGTAACAGCGGAGATGGCGTCTTCATCAAGGACGTGGCTTGTGGACCGGCAGGCACCATCATCGCTGTCGGTGAGCATGTCTCAACAACGACAGGCTGCATCATCCGAAGCACCGATGGCGGTGCGTCATGGGACGTTATCGCGACGCACACTGAGTCAATGGTCTCGGTTACCGCTGGCGGGCAGGGTCACTTTGTCGTCGGAGGTGATAATGGAATCGTCGGCTACTCAGACACGGATGGGCTGATCTTCGATCAAGTCACAAGCGCCTCGACTTCAAGCAGCATCGTCGGCATCTTCCACATGCCCTAAGACCACCTGCTTGCGAGAGATCGCAGCGGCCCAGTGCTTGGCTGTCCAGTCGTGAATGGGGTTGGACAGAGCCTCTGGAAGGAACGGCATCAGCGGGTGGGCGATTGCATTGTGGGCGATATTCCACAGCCAGCAGCTAAACCTACTCCTCATCGACCGTTACCTCAAGCTGCGTCTCAATCCAGCAGCGCGCGCCACAGCCAAGCGGCTTATGGGGGCGATAGACAACCCGCGCAACCTCATTCCCATCGTCATCCCGAATCACAGCGGTCTTCGCATACCGATTGTCCTTGTAGGTCTTGACCGTCAGGACAGGCTCCTCGGACCCCTCTTTGGTGTTCTTGCGAAGAACGTGCTGATTCACATGGATGATGGTCTTCATAGATGCCCTTTCAGTTGAGGCATTCTACCCATCAGGAGGCATCTACACTGGAGCCGGGAATCCAGTTCGTGGCGAAGTTCCCCTTCAAGATCCCAATCACCTTCACCCGTGGGTCTTCTTGGTCATAGCGGCAGTGCGCCTCTTTGATGGCTTTCTCTCCGCTGACCTCAAGGTCTGCCACTTCAGCGACCTCAGTAAAGAAGTCGGGACCATCCTTGGTCTCTTTGAGCATGATGATTGTGTATGGGACTTTCATGGTCGTGCCTCCTACTCTGTGTCGATGGTGAATGATACCTTGCAGCCCGCACGGATAAGCGTTGCGACCGCATTGCCGATTTGCGCCGCGCGGTCATCACCCGCCACCACCATGTGGGCGTGGGCGTCGCGTGATGAGGGCCTTGGGAATGAGCGCCAATGCCCGTTCACGAAGACCATTGGGTTCCCGGCTTCATCGAAGCGCGGTTCGCGCTCTTCAGCGTCCACCTCTTTCAAGACATCAACCGAGATGACTTCCGCCTCTTCCAAGCCCTCGGGATCATCAAGGGCATCAATCGCCGCACCAAGCTCATCCATGTCCTCTCCCTCTGGTTCTGCACTTACTTCGGGGGCGTCAACTTCATCGGCGGTCTCACAGTTGAGCAAGTCGTCGAGGATCTCCACCATCTCTCCTTGGCTCGCATCTATGTTCTCGGAGATCTCAGCCAAGTCTGGAAGCTCTGCCTCTACCTCTTCAGGTGGCATGACATCAGGCTCGCTGGTAACACCCGCCTCGAAAGCTGGGATACCCAAGACCTCGCGCACTGCCTTGACCTCTGCGGGTGCAACCAAGTGATTGATTTCCGCTGAGATGTCGATGGCAATCACGCGGTCAGGCTCCTTACCGAACCGGTGGCTCTCTTTGAGGATCTGCTGCGTGTTGTTCGATGGCAAGTTCTCCGCGTTCACCTCTGTCTTGCCCTCAGTCCCGAAGGTTTCGTCCATGATGTCCTTGGGAATCTTGGAGCCGAAGAGCTTCAGGGCTTGGTTCTGGCAGTCCGTCTTGGACAGCTTTTTGCCCTCTTCATTCGCGCGTTCGATGTACTTCGCTGCGAACCGGGTCTTCATGTGGCGGAGGCGGTCGCGATGGACCTGCCCTTCTTTGGATGCCCGACCCCGCTTCTTACCGTACTCGAAGGTCTCTCTGAGTTCTTCTCTGACCTCTTTGAAGATGGTCTTGAGTTGGTAGTTGTTTGGCGGTGGTGCGTCTAACATCTCCAAGACGTAGCTGTGCTGTTCTCTGTCATGCCGCGCCGCAAGCAGCTCTGGGTCGTCCTCGAAGATCATCATCACGACATCGCGCGCGTTCTCCAAGGCTTGCCTAAGCTCCAACTCTTTGCGCTCTTTGGTTGTCTTCTCCGTATAGGCAACACCTGACATGGCTACCCCATCTGTGATGGCTTTGGTCATGCCAACGAAGTCCACAGGGACACCCGTGGCTCGACTCGCCTCGGTGTTGGAGGGTCTTCGCCCATCCTGCGCCATTGCGTATTCTTTGATGCTACGGAACTGGTCCATGTACTGCTGGGCCATTGATTCTCCTTCATTGGCAAGGCGGGGTATGACGCCTGCGTCTGTGAGTGTTTGTAGGGCATGCGCCCACTTGCGTTGAACGTCCAGAGCTTGGACCCCACTCGCTTTCGCGATCTTGTGGGCGGGGTCTCTGAGCCTGTGAGAAATCATGTCCTTGATGCATAAAACAAGATTGCAGCCGCTCGGGAGGGCTTTAGGCGCGCGTTTCTGGTTCCAGTCGTGGTGCCAGTCAACCGATATGCCATGCTCCATTAGCTTGGGCGCAAACGTCCCTTTGACGAAGTTTGGCTGTCCGCCGACCACGAGGGCTCGATAGGTAATCTCAGGTTTCATACCCTTCCCTACGGTCAGACCTTAGAAAACGCACCTAAGAATAAGATTTGACATCTTCATGCACCGTCCCTCGAACGGTGAGTCTGCACCGTAAAGGCCGCTATGCGCCTCGGTTTCGCCTTGATGACTTTCCCTTTTATGTGCAGGGAGGGTTTTTACATGGTGCGTTCGGCTTCGCTTGTTTTGGCTGGCCTCTTGACTACAGCTTGCCAAGTTGAGAATCAACTTTACAGTACGCTCTGTTACGAGCCGTGCTACACAGGTCCACAGGGAACCGAGGGGGTGGGTCAGTGTAGCGCTGGCGAACCTGTCTGCGAGAACGGCGTCTTCTTATACTGCGAAGGCGAAACCCACCCAACCGGCGAGTATTGCGACGCCATCGACAACGACTGCAATGGCTCCGTTGACGACATGGTGTTGGACGACGACTTCTTAGACCGTTGCGGCTCGAATGTTGGCGAGTGTCAGCAAGGCGGCATGATGTGTGTGGATGGCTCAATGGAGTGCGTCAACGCCATTGGTCCAAGTGAAGAGACTTGTGATGCGCTCGACAACGACTGCAACGGGCTCATCGATGACATGGAACACCTCGGCTATTGCTACGATGGCGACCCTGACGACCTCTTCTATGGAGAGTGCCACGCCGGAATCTTGGTCTGTGACATGGGCGTTGAGGTCTGCGAGAATCAGCAACTCCCCGAAGAGGAGACCTGTGACAGTCTGGACAACGACTGTGATGGCTTCGTCGATGAGGACTTAGACGATGGCGACAAGGTAGACATCGTGTTCATGATCGACCTCTCTGGGTCGATGCTTTCCTACTACTCAAGCGTTGCCAACGCCGCCCAGCTTTTCGCTGATGCTTTTGCTGGGAACACGGACTTCCGCTTCGCTCTCGTTGGGATCCCGCACCCAAGCGGTCAGGAACCCGGCATCATCTTGGACTTCACAGATGCACTGACATTCCAAGGGGCTCTGGCAACCCTCACGCCAAACGGCAGCGGATGGGAGCCTTCTTATGATGGACCCCACGAAGCCTGCAATGAGACCCTCGGGCTGAGTTGGGAAGGCTCTTCTGATACGCGCAAGTACGTGGTTCTGTTTACTGATGAGCAGGGTCAGTCTTGGGACGGGCTCTCAGAGATGGATGTCGCCACCGCTTGCTATGACAACGACGTGACCTTCTACGGGTTCATCAAGTACACACACTGGAACGACTTCGATGACATTGCAGGGATGACGGGCGGCGCGCTCTATGACCTCGGGTCAGCCTCCCAGATGGAAGAGGACTTGTCAGAGATCTTCTCCGATGAGTGCTGGGAGTGAATCGCAAGGGCTGGCACTGGCTCGCGGCGCGCGCCACGTTCATCTACTTTCTCATCATGGTGATGAATGTCTGTGACGCAATCCTGACCCATTCGTGGCTGGAGCTTGGCGTCATTGAAGAAGCCAATCCGCTGATGGCATACCTCTTAGAGACAAGCCCTCCCCTGTTCTTCACAGTCAAACTCACGCTGGTGTACTTGGGCGGGTTCTTGTTGTGGCGTCACCGCTATACGATGGCGGCGCAGTTGGCACTGCTTGGGCTCACAGCGGTCTATGCGTGGGTGATGTGGCTGCACTACGATGTCTGGAGACTCGTTGAGCGATACGGGTCGCTCTAAGGCTACTTGTGTCCGCTTCCCTTGGCGTAGAAGCGTTGCAGGTCGGAGAGAATCTGACGCGCTGCGCTAATCTTGTCTTCCACCCAGTCTTCCATCGGCGTACCGGGCTGGACCATCTGAGCAAGCTGCCCTGACATGGCGTGGATGTCCTTGAGGTTCTGAACGCTCATGTAGTTGCCATCAGCGTCTGCTTCGATGGTGCCTTGGACCTCGCCATGCAAGACCTTCTGAACCGCTCTGCGGTTGTCGTCGTGATTGCTCATTTGTTTGTCTCCATGAGGTGTCTCATCGCGACGCGCACATCGCAGGTTCCCTTGGGCTGGGGGTCTTTCATCCCTTCCCAGTACGTCGTGATGATAATGACTTTACCGCGTCCATCGGCCTGAAAGACGGTCACCATGCGGGCGTGTTTGGGGTCTTCCCAGCGGATTTGCTTGCCGTATGCCATATCCTCGGACCACTTCTGGAACTCCCAGCCGTTCTGGCTCTTGGAGTCATAGAAGGCGCGACCGAAGTTGTTGAGGGTCTGTCGCAGGTCGTTGACCGTGATGCCCCGCTGGTCCATGCGGTACTGAGCGTGAGGCGTAATCGCCATCTGCTGTAGGAACTTGACCTTGGAGCCGCGCTCTTTCTGGATGGAGTAGATCTTGTTGGCTTCGGGGTTGGTGAGCTTGTCTCCGTCCTCAACCTTGTCTTGCAGGTTTTCCTTGAGGCGTGGGTTCCTGACCTCGTTCTCGATACGCTGCACCACATGACAAGGACCGCCGGGCCATCCCAAGTTCGGGTTTAGGTCAGCTTCGGTGTCTGCGTGGCGTAGCGCAACGGTTGATGCCATGCGGAAGTTCCTCAGCAGAGCTTTGCGAAGCATCTCCTTGAGTACCGTGGGTTTGTTCATCAGGCTCGGGTTCTTGAGGACCATCTCGCGATTCAGTGTAGAGAGCAGCTTGTTCAGTTTGCCGCGTTCTTTTTTGCTGACGCCCAGTTGGGTTGCCATCTCATTGAAGAAGCGGTCGTCCTTGTACAAGTTGCCGGGGTTCTTTAGCCCTTCGAGCAGTCGAGTCGAGTCGTCTTGAGAGAGCCCCACGGTGATTTCCCTAAACCGCTTGAGTTCGTTCTTCTCCAAGAAGTTGACCTGCTTGCCAACAGGCAGCCCGATGTCCATCAGGTCGAACATGTATGCGAAGCCCTTGCTCTTGGCGTTGTTCTGCATGAACGAGCCGAAGGTCTTGGGGTTCTCTTGCATCATCTCCTTGAGGACATCAATCACACCTAACTTATCCATCACGTTGAAGGCTTTCTTGTACTGGGGGTTGTCCAGCACAATCGTCTTGAGGACGGTCTCGGTCTTCGATGGGATGCGCTTGAGCCCCTTCGCCTGCCGCTTCGCAGCAGCGGCGACATCGCTCGGCAGCTTGAACCCGTACTTGAAGGCGAACTTGATGGTTCGGATGATTCGGGTTGGGTCCTCCTTGAAGGTCTGGTCTGGGGAGCGTGGACACTTCATCTCAAGGTTATTGAGGTCGTCCAGACCGCACCCTGTGATGTCGATGATCTCTGCCTTGTCAGGTCCACTCGCCAAGTCAGAGAGCCGCCACATCAACGTGTTGAACGTGAACTCGCGTCGCGTCACGTCGTCTTCGAGCGTGGTGGGTTCGACTCGGATGGGCTTGTGTCCCAAGTAGTTGCCCTCGTCGTCTTGGGCGTACTCTTCTTTGCGAGCGTTGACGATCTCGATGTCCTCGCCATCCATCTCGTACCCATCCAAGTTCCATGACCCTTGGATGTGAATCTTGGTCACCATCAG
>MDTA01087457.1_pt1 | contig 12264 bp, 10 predicted proteins | sample 811151 | NCBI WGS metagenome assembly MDTA01 (sample SAMN05326648, study PRJNA326480) | marine metagenome | isolation source: seawater | place: Indian Ocean: South | collected 2010
TCAAAAAGCTGCTATCAGCTTTGCAAAAGGCTACCAACAATTTCCAAAAGGTAATAAAGCATTAGACCAACTTTTTAAATTATCGTTAACATTTATTAACCTAGGAAAAAATGAAGATGCCTGCGCATCATTTTCTAAACTGGAAATAGAATTTCCTAATGCTCCTAAAAGAATAAAAGGCAGGGTAAAAGATTATAAAGACCGTGCTAAATGTTAATCCCAAAAGTCTCTTAATTATTGATAATTTTTCAAAATTTTTAAATTCACTTTACTGTATAAAGAGAAGTTCTACTGTTGGCATTGCGGTTTCATCTGGTGTTGATAGCATGACTTTATTACACCTCAGTGATATTTGGGCTAAGAAGTATAAAAAGAAACTATATATAATTTCCTATGACCATAATCTTAGAAAAGAGTCAATTAAAGAAACTAATCATGTTAAAAAAATAAGCAGAAAGCTCGGATGGAAACATAAAACTTTAAAGTGGAAAAATCCAGCAAAAAAAAATATATTAGAAAATGCTAGAAATGAAAGATATGTAGCAATTTCTAAATTTTGTAAAAAAAAAAAAATAGATACATTGCTACTTGGACATCACTTAGATGATTTGATAGAGACTTTTAGCATAAGGGTTTTAAAGAAAAGTGGAATGGATGGGTTATGCCCTATGACTTCTCAAAGAAAATTGTTTGATTTAAATTTAATTAGGCCCTTTCTAAAGGTAAGTAAAAACTCAATATATTCATATGCAAATTTTTATAAAATTAAATTTTATGAGGATCCCACAAACAAAAATGATATTTTTTTGAGAACAAGAATTAGACTATTCTTAAAAAAGAATCAAACGTTAAAAAATAATTTATCAAAATCATTAGATTTGTTTTGTAGATTAAAAAAGTACTTTCAAGCTCATGTTATTGATTTTTTGAAAGAAAATGTGCGAATATAAAATGAAGGTTACATAATATTAAATAACGAAAATTTATCAAAACTGCCAGAATTTTTAAATTTGAAAATTTTAAATATCATTATTCAGTTTGTGGGAAACAAATCTTACCCATTGAGAACTAAAATTCTATTGAGGATATCTAAAATGATATTCGAAAATAATTTTTCTACTTTATCAGCTGGTGGTTGTTTAATTTCTAATAATAAAAAAAAAATTTTTATAATAAGAGAGTTTAACCAAATAAAAAATTTGAAACTTGTTATTTCTCAAGGCAAGAAAGATATTTGGGATAAAAAATTCTTAATTACTAATTTATCGAAAAATAATAGAATTTTTGTTACTTGTCTGGGGCAAGAGTTAAAAAATAAATCCTTTGCTGAATTTTATAATTCAGAAAAAAAAAATGTTAAAAAATTGCCTTTTTTTATTAAAAAAACCTTTCCAGTCATTAAAACACTTGAAGGATTAATATACATACCCCATCTAAATATATATAATAATAATTATAGTAATATTGTTAAGTTAGATAGCATTGGTTATAATAATTTCTATAATTAAGATAATTTAATAGGAGATTAGTTTGAACAACACTGGAAAAAACTTTGCTGTATGGGTAATAGTAGCTTTAGTTTTAGTATTATTATTCAATATGTTTGAAGGTGGTCAAAAAGCAGAAAGGACTTCTAAAATACCTTACTCTGAGTTTCTAAAACTTGTAGATAATGATAAAATTAATGATGTTTCAATGGTTGGTAGAAATATTGTTGGCCATTTAGATGATGGTTCTAAATTTTCTACATACACTCCTCCCAATGACCCAAACCTTATAGAAAAGTTATCTAAGCATAATATTGTTATAAACGCAGCCCCTGAAGAAGAGCCAGTTTCTCCTTTACTAGGACTCTTTTTAAATTGGTTACCAATGCTTTTATTTATTGGTATTTGGATTTTTTTCATGAGGCAAATGCAGGGTGGTCGTGGAGGAGCTTTAGGATTTGGAAAATCAAAAGCCAAATTATTAACAGAAAAGCAAGGAAGAGTGACCTTTAAAGATGTTGCAGGAGTTGACGAAGCAAAAGAAGAACTAGAAGAAGTGGTTGAATATCTTAAAAGTCCTATTAAGTTTCAAAGACTTGGAGGTAAAATACCAAAAGGTGTTCTTTTAGTAGGACCTCCTGGAACTGGAAAAACTCTAATTGCTAGAGCTGTAGCAGGAGAAGCTAATGTTCCATTTTTTACTATATCTGGCTCTGATTTTGTAGAAATGTTTGTTGGTGTTGGTGCCTCTAGAGTTAGAGATATGTTTGAGCAAGGAAAAAAAAATGCTCCTTGTATAATTTTTGTTGATGAAATAGATGCAGTAGGAAGACACAGAGGCGCAGGTTTGGGAGGCGGTAACGATGAAAGAGAACAAACACTCAACCAATTATTAGTAGAAATGGACGGTTTTGAGACGAACGAGGGAGTTATTCTTATTGCTGCGACAAATCGTCCCGATGTACTAGATCCTGCACTTTTAAGACCTGGAAGATTTGACAGACAAGTTGTAGTTCCAAACCCTGATATATTAGGAAGAGAAAAGATACTCAAAGTTCATATGAAAAAAGTACCTTTGGCTCCAGACGTAAATGCAAGAGTAATAGCAAGAGGCACGCCTGGTTTTTCTGGTGCAGATTTAGCTAATATTGTCAATGAAGCTGCATTATTGGCTGCAAGAAAGGGAAAAAAGAACGTATCAATGACTGAATTTGAAGAATCCAAAGATAAAGTAATGATGGGATCTGAAAGACGTTCTATGATAATGACAGAAGAGGAAAAAGAAAAAACAGCTTACCACGAAGCAGGTCACGCGCTAGTTATGCTTCATGCTAAAGGACATGAACCACTTCATAAAGTCACTATAATTCCTAGAGGTAGAGCATTAGGAGTTACTATGTGGCTTCCAGAAAGAGATAAACTTGCACACACTTTTAATGAACTTAATGCACAACTTTCATCACTTTTTGGTGGAAGAATTGCTGAGGAAATTATATATGGCAAGGATAATATTACCACTGGTGCTGGTAATGATATACAGCAGGCCACCAATCTAGCAAGAAGAATGGTAAAGGAGTTTGGCTTTTCAGACAAACTTGGTCCTTTAAGATATGAAAGTAATCAAGAAGAGGTATTTTTGGGTCATTCTGTTTCACAACAAACAAATATTTCTGATGAAACTGCAAAACTTATTGATATGGAAATTAAAAAATTAGTTGTTAACGGAGAAACTAGTGCTAGAAAAATTATTTCGGAAAATATTAAAGACCTTCACATAATTGCTAAGGGTTTGCTTGAGTATGAAACTCTTACTTCTGATGACATAGACCTTTTACTAAAAGGAAAAAAGCCTAAAAGGTCAATAGATGAAGAGAAAAATAATTTAAAAGAAAATAAAGATTATAAAAAAAACAAATCAAATGATATAGAAAAGCCAATTGGCTCTGTTCCAGTAACAGCAAAAAATATCTCCTGAATATTTAATATGATTAATAATTACTTTTTATTGCCTAGCGATATTAAGGTAATTAATAAGAATATTGTAAATAATACTAAATTTAGACTCAAATATAATAATTATCTTGCATTTAATTTTGTAAACTTGTACGTACAAGACTCTGAAAAAGAGTTTAAGTTTCCTGCCACCATAAATTTAAATAATAAACAGCTATTACGAGAATTAGAAAGCAAATATCTTAATTTAAATAAAAGATTAAAGAAGATATACTCTTCAAATAATTCAAGCTCAGAATTACTAGGGGGTAATATTCCTAAAATAATGGGGATATTGAATATTACACAAGATAGCTTTTATGATGGAGGAAAATTCTTTAATACTAAAAAAGCCATACAACAAGCCTATAAGCTAATAGAAGAAGGTGCAGATATTATTGATGTAGGGGGAGAGTCTACAAGGCCTGGTGCTCTAGTTGTTCCTCAAAAGGAAGAAATTTCTAGAATACTACCTGTAATAAAGGAATTATGTAGAAATAATATTAAAGTATCTTGTGATACAAGAAATTCAGAAACTATGAAAAAAGTTCTAGATGAAGGAGTAGAAATTATAAATGACGTTTCTGGTTTAAACTACGATAAAAACACTATAAAAACAATAAAGGAATATAAATGTTATTATGTTTTAATGCATTCAATTAAAACTCCAGCTACTATGCAAATAAATCCTACATATGATAATGTAATAAGCGATATATATTCCTTTTTTTCAGAAAAAATAAATTTAATCAAAAAAGAATGTAATAATATAAAAGTAATTATAGATCCTGGCATAGGCTTTGGAAAAAATGATATTCATAACTTTCAAATTTTAAAATACTTACCAATTTTTCTTGATTTAGGTTTGCCAATTTTGATAGGCTTATCAAGAAAAAGCTTTATTGGAAGATTTATCAAAAATGACTCTGAAGATAGGTTGTCTTGTTCCCTTGCTTTAGCAATGGACTCTTTTCTAAAGGGAGCAAGCTTTATAAGAGTTCATGATGTAAGAGAAACCAAGTATGCAATTGAAATATTTAAAAGAGCTAACTATTGAAAATTAAAAAAAAGTATTTTGGCACTGATGGAATAAGAGGAAGAGCTAACTCTCCAAAAATGAATGCTAATCTTGCCTTGAAGATAGGAATGGCTTCTGCAAAACTTTTTACAAGAGGAAAACATAAGCACTTCGTATTAATTGGAAAAGATACACGACTTTCTAATTACACTATAGAGCCAGCTTTAACATCTGGCTTTTTAAGCATGGGTATGAATGTTTACCTAACTGGTCCTCTTCCTACTCCAGGTGTTGCATCATTAGTTTCATCAATGCGCTGTGATGTTGGAGTGATGATATCTGCTTCACATAATGAGTATGTTGATAATGGAATAAAAATATTTTGTCCTGATGGCACAAAGCTTTCTGATGAACAAGAAGTAGAACTAGAAAAGTTAATAGATACTGGTAATTTACCTCTAGTAAAGTCAGAGAATATGGGTAGAGCAAAAAGAATTGAAGATGCTGGAGGTAGGTATATTGAATATTTGAAGTCTAGAATGTCTTCTTCGTTGAGACTAGATGGATTAAAAATAGTTATAGATTGTGCAAATGGTGCTGCCTACAATGTAGGTCCTACAATTTTATGGGAGCTTGGGGCAGAGGTAATACCATTAAATGTAAATCCAGACGGTACTAATGTTAATAAAAATAGTGGTTCTACAAATCCTAAGACTCTAATATCAGCTGTAAAAAAAACTAAAGCTGACCTAGGCATAGCCCTAGACGGGGATGCTGATAGATGTGTTTTAATAGATGATAAAGGACGAATTATTAATGGTGACTTAATTTTAGCAATAATAGCTACAAAATGGAAAAATAAAAATATTCTTCAAAATAATACTGTAGTAGGTACTAAAATGTCTAATTCTGGATTGGCCAATTACTTAGAAAAAAATAACATAAACTTTATCAGAACAGATGTTGGAGATAGAAATATTATTAAGAAAATGAGACAAAATAATTTTGTTTTAGGAGGAGAACCATCAGGGCATATTATTCTGAGCAATAAGTCTTCTTCGGGAGATGGTCTACTAGCATCTTTAGAAGTTTTATATACACTGAAAGAAACTAAAAAAAAGCTTTCTTCTCTCCATACACTCTTCAAACCAGTACCTCAAATTACAAAAAGCTATACAGTTAATAAAAATAATACAGCTGAAAAAATACTGAAAACTCTTAAAGCTGAAATATTAAAATTAAATGAAGTTCCTAAATCCACTAATAGGGTAATTATAAGAAAGTCAGGAACAGAGAATAAAATTAGAGTAATGATAGAGTCAAGAGATAAGAACTTTGCAAAAAAAATAATGTTAAAAACAAAAAATATTTTTAGAGATTTAAATTAATGAGAAACCCATCATGTTTAATTATTGCTGGATCAGACTCCAGCTCAGGTGCTGGCTTACAAGCAGACCTTAAAACTTGTTCTGCACATAATGTCTATGCTGCCACTGTAATTACAGCTATAACCGCTCAAAATACTATTGGTGTAAATGAAGTTATGAACGTTACTTCTTCTATGATTGAGTCACAATTAAAAACTATAAGTGAAGACTTAAAAGTTTCTATTATAAAAATAGGCATGCTATCTAATAGTCAAATAATTGAGACAGTAAGTTTTTGTTTAAAAAAATATTTTTTAGATATTCCTGTTATTCTTGACCCTGTAATGGTAGCAAAAGGTGGGCAAAGTTTATTAAATAATGATTCTGTAGAAAGCTTAAAAAAAGAATTATTTCCAAAAAGCTTTCTAATTACTCCTAACCTTCCAGAAGCAGAAAAACTTCTTAAAAAAGAAATAAAAACTACCAAAGATATGAAAAATTATATTGAGTTATTTAATAATATTAATATTAAGAATGTTCTTATGAAAGGAGGACATTTGAGTGAAAAAAAAATAACTGATCTATTACTTAATAAAGGAAAAGTTTATAAATTTATTTCTGATAAAATAGAAACACTAAATACTCATGGGACCGGATGCACTCTTGCGTCTGCAGTAGCTTGTAATTTATTTAAAGGCTTAAATCTATATGATAGTGTTAATAATGCGAGAAATTATGTAATGGGTTGTATTAAAAACCCTCTTATTATAGGTAATGGACATAATCCATTAAATCATTTTTATAATTTATTTAACTAATTATTTGACCGATTTATTCAACAAAGTTATTCTATTTATTTATCTAAAATTTTAATCATGTATTCTAAACCCAGTTTAAAACCTAATAATCCTTTATTTTCATCTGGCCCTTGCCCTAAACGTCCTGGTTGGAGTTTATCTGGTCTTTCAAATGCAATATTGGGTAGGTCCCATAGGTCTAAAATAGCTTTAGAAAGAATATATAAAGTTATATCACTTATTAGGGAAACACTTAATATTCCCTCTTCTTATCAAATAGGAATAGTTCCAGCATCAGACACTGGTGCTATAGAAATGCTATTATGGAATTTACTTGGAGAAAGGCCTGTTGATGTACTAGCTTGGGAAAGTTTTGGGAATGATTGGGTCAAAGACATTGTTAATCAACTTAAAATTGAAAATACTAGAGTGATAAAGGCAGAATATGGAGAAATTGTTGATCTTAATAAAGTAAACTTTGATAATGATATTGTATTTACTTGGAATGGAACGACATCCGGGGTTTGTGTGGCAGATGCAGAATGGATAAAAGATGAGAGAAAAGGTCTTACTATATGCGATGCTACCTCTGCTGTGTTCTCTATGGAACTACCTTGGAATAAATTAGATGCAACAACCTTCTCATGGCAAAAAGTATTAGGAGGAGAGGCTCAGCATGGAGTTATAGTATTAAGTCCAAATGTTTTGAATAGATTGGAAACTTTTAAAGCTAACAGACCAATTCCTAAAATATTTCAATTAGTGAGTAATTCTTCCGTAAATAAAAAGCTGTTTTTAGGCAATACAATCAACACTCCTTCAATGTTATGCATTGAAGATGTATTAGATTCGTTGATGTGGGTACAAAAAATAGGAGGTTTAAAAAAAACTATTGAACTGAGCAAAAAAAACCTTTCTACTGTAGAAAACAAAATAAAATATTCTTCTTGGCTAGATTTTTTAGCAAAGGATCCCAAAACGAGGTCTTGTACTTCAATATGTCTTAAAATAAAAACTTCTATTTTAGAAACAACGGACTCAGAAATATTAAAAAATAATTTATCTAAACTTTTAAACTATTTGGAAAAAAATAATATAGCATATGATATTGGTTCATATAGAGATGCTCCTACAGGAATACGAATTTGGGGTGGTGCAACAGTAAGTTATCAAGATATAGACATTCTATTAGATTGGTTAGAATGGGGCTATAGTGAATTTATAAAAAAGAGAATTAAAAATGACTAAAATATTAATAGCAGATAAACTTAGCAAAGAGGCAGAAAAAATATTTTTAGCTAATAATATCCCCTGTGATATTAAAACAGGTTTAAGCGAAAATGAAATTGTTGATATAGTTGGTGATTATAATGGAATAGTTGTAAGGTCAGCGACTAAAATAACAAAAAATATAATTGATGCTGGAAAAAATCTTAAAGTTCTAGGTAGAGCTGGTATTGGAGTAGATAATATTGATATCAGTGCTGCAACAGATAAAGGTATAGTGGTAATGAATACTCCTTATGGTAATTCAATTACAACTGCCGAACACACCATAAGTCTAATGATGTCATTGACTAGGAATATTTCTCAGGCCGATCAATCTACTAAATTAGGTAAATGGGAAAAGTCAAAATTTATGGGAACAGAATTATTTGGTAAAGTTCTAGGAATGATAGGCTGTGGAAATATAGGAGCCTTAGTAGCAGAAAGAAGTATAGGATTAAAAATGAAAGTCATAGTTTATGATCCGTTTGTTTCAGAAGAACAACTACAAAAAATAGGTGCAAAAAAAGTAGAACTAAAAGAAATTTTTCAATTAGCTGATTTTATAACTCTTCATACTCCACTTACTAATGAAACCAAAGGAATTTTAAATAAAAATACTATGCTTCAATGTAAGAAGGGAGTAAGAATTATAAATTGTGCTAGAGGAGGATTAATTGTAGAAGAAGATCTATTAAATCTTCTAGAGGAGTCCCATATAGCAGGCGCAGCTTTAGATGTATTTGATGAGGAGCCTCCAAAAAATAAAAATCTATTTAAATCAGAAAATTTAATCTTAACTCCTCATCTTGGTGCTTCAACAAAAGAAGCACAAGAAAATGTTGCTATTCAAATTGCGCAACAGATATCCGACTTTTTATTAAACGATGTAATAGTTAACTCTATAAATGTGTCTCCGATTAGCATTGAAGAAGCACCCTTACTTAAGCCATATTTGTCCTTATGTCAAAACTTAGGTAAGTTCGGAGGTCAAATTATAGAAAGTAATATTAAAAAAATTAATATTACCTTTAAAGGAACAGTTTCAACAATAAACACAAAGCCTTTAATTTCAACTTTGATTGCAAGTATTTTATCAATTAAAATGGAAAGTATTAATTTAATTAATGCAGAAGTAGTAGCCAAACAAAAAAATATTGAAGTGATTAATTCTTTTCAAGAACAAACAGAAAGTCATGATGCTGAAATATCAATTAAGCTCATTACAGAAAAGGAAGTTTTTAATTTTTCAGGAGCCTTATTTGCAGGAAGTTCTAGAATTATTTCTATCAATGGAATGAGAATAGAAGCAGAAATATCTAAAAATATGCTGTACACCTCAAATAATGATAAGCCTGGCTTTATAGGTGCTTTAGGAACAGAATTGGGCAATGCTAATATAAACATTGCTACTTTTAATTTGGGCAGAACAGGTTCTGGAGAAGCTGTATCTCTTATTGAAATAGATGGAAAAATTGAACCTGAATTAATTAAAAAGTTAGAAAATATATCTAATGTAAAAAGTATAAAAAAATTATCTTTTTAAGTTAAATGAATAAGAATAATAACAATGATTTACTTCCTGAAGGGTTTAAAGTTCTTCTTCCTAATAATGCAGAAAAAGAAGAGTTTTTATCAAGAAAAATCTTAGATATTTTAAATAAACATGGTTATTTATTAGTTAAAACTCCTTTACTAGAATATGAAGATAATAAAAGCAATCCTTCGACTCTTCAACTTGAAAATATCAATCATGAGCCTTTTATTTTAATGGAGCCTTCTACGAAAAAAATTTTAGTTATAAGGCCAGATATAACTCCCCAAATAGCAAAGCTGGCTTCAACTAAATTAAGTCATATTAGGAGGCCTATAAGACTAATGTATTCAGGAGAAGTACTAAGAAATGCAAAAAACTTGTATCAATCTGATAGACAGTATCAACAAATTGGAGCTGAATTAATTGGAGCTCCCTATAACAGGGGATTATTGGAGATTATACAACTAATAAAAAAAATAATTAATAAATTAAAAATTAAAAATACAATAATTGACTTTTCTGCTCCGTCTGTAATGAGATATTTAGAATCTATTATAAACTTTAAAACAAACAGTGGTATAATGATAAAGGAGGCTATACAGAATAAAGATACAAGCTTAATAAAAATAAAAAAGTATGACTACCTAAAAAAAATAATAGAATGCTCAGGTTCACTGAAAAATGCAAAAACTAACTTTAAAAAATCTATTTTTCCTCAAGAAATTAAAATTTTATTAGATAAGTTTTTTAAGACTTTAGATTATTTAGAAAAAAATGAAAAAGAAATAAATATTTCTGTAGACATTTCAGAAGGAAATAGCTTTTTAAATTATCAAAATCTTGGCTTCAAAGTGTACAATAAAGATGACTCTAATGTCATTGCCATAGGAGGGGATTATCTGCTAGATAATAATGAGATAGGAATAGGAATTACATTAATGACAAACAATATTTGTAATTCCTATAGCTATAAAGGAAAAGAAAAAGTTTATGTAGAATATGCCATTAATGATATTCTATTAGAAAAAGTTATTAAGAATAATAAAATTTACATTAGAGAGTTACTACCTAAAAAAAATTCTATTAAAGAAGCAAAAAGTCTAAAATGTACTTATATTTTAAATAGTAAAGGAAAATTAATAAAAATAGGGAATATAAATTAATGAGTAATGTTATTGTTATAGGTTCTCAATGGGGAGATGAAGGAAAGGGAAAAATTGTAGATTGGTTGTCTTACAATGCTGATGCCGTAGTAAGGTTTCAAGGAGGTCACAATGCTGGCCATACCCTAGTAATTAATGGTGTAACTTATAAACTAAGCTTGTTACCCTCAGGAGTAGTAAGAGGGAAAAAGTCCTTTATAGGAAATTGAGTAGTTCTTGACTTAAAAGCATTATGTAAAGAAATTAAAAGTTTAGAAGAAAAAAATATAGATATTACTAAAGACATTTTATCAATATCTCAGAGCACTCCTCTTATTATGTCTTATCACCAAGAATTAGATAAGGCTAGGGAAAGTAAAATTAATGGTATAAAAATTGGTACTACTGGAAGAGGAATAGGACCAGCATATGAAGATCATGTAGGTAGAAGATCTTTAAGAGTGTGTGACCTATTTGATAAAGCTAAATTAAGAGATAAAATAGGTAATGCTTTATCTCATCACAACCCTATAAGAAAAGGTCTTGGAATATCTGAACTCAATATTTCGTCAATAATTGCAGAAATTGACGAATACACCGATTTCATAAAACCTTTTGTAAAAAATATATGGAATGATCTGTTAGAACTTCAAAATAAAAATAAAAATATACTTTTTGAAGGAGCCCAAGGAACTTTATTAGATATAGATCATGGTACTTACCCTTTTGTAACTTCTTCAAATACAGTTTCTGCTCAAGCCTCTATTGGAACTGGATTAGGTTCTATTAAAAATTGTTTTAATTTGGGAATTACTAAATCATACTTAACCAGAGTGGGGGAAGGCCCTTTTCCTACTGAGCAGCAAAATGATTTTGGAGAAAAGCTTGGGACCTTAGGAAATGAATTTGGTACAGTTACAGGAAGAAAAAGAAGATGTGGCTGGTTAGACTTAGTACTTTTAAAACAATCAGTAATAATTTCTGGTCTAAAAGGTCTAGCTTTAACTAAATTAGATGTCTTAGATAGTTTTGATAAAATAATGGTTTGTACTGCATATAAATATAAAGATAAAACTTATAATTATCTACCTATAGATTTAGATGATCTTAGTAAACTGTCTCTAGAATATATTGAATTAGATGGCTGGAAAGAAAAAACAAAAAATAAAAGAATTTTTTCTGAGTTACCCATCAATGCAAAAAAGTATATTTCATTTATAGAAGATTTTGTTGGCATTCCTGTCACTATGCTCTCTACAAGTCCTGAAAGGGAGGATACAATTTTATTTCAAGACCCTTTTCAACGCTAATTTTTTTTTGTTTCTAAATATTTAATCTGATTTTTATCTTTTAATAGCAGTTTTATATAACTCTGGATTTTCTCAAATGCCTTCACTTCAATCTGTCTTATTCTTTCTCTACTAATTTTAAATTCTTTACTTAATTCATCTAAAGTAGACTGGGGTTCTTTAAGTCTTCTTGCCTTAAATATATATTTTTCTCTTTCATTTAAGGCTGATAATGAATTCATAAGTATTGTTTTTCTGTACTTATATTCTTGACTTTCTTCTAATAAATCTTCCTGACTAGTTCCACTATCTGCTAACCAATCTTGCCACTCTAAGTTACTATCCTTTTTTAAAGGAGCATTTAAAGAA
>MDTA01165496.1_pt1 | contig 12264 bp, 9 predicted proteins | sample 811151 | NCBI WGS metagenome assembly MDTA01 (sample SAMN05326648, study PRJNA326480) | marine metagenome | isolation source: seawater | place: Indian Ocean: South | collected 2010
TGATAGGAAACATACTTTAACTAGAGCTATTGAATCAGTGCTTAATCAAACATATCAATTATATGAGATTATTGTTGTAGATGATTGCTCTAAAGATGGGACATTTGATTGGGTTCAGACTAGATATCCTTTCATTAATTTAATACGGTTATCTTCAGCCAACCCTCCCAGAGGCGTTAGCTATGCAAGGAACCAAGGTATTAAAATGGCTAAGTATGATTGGCTTGCTCTCCTCGATTCTGATGACGAATGGCTTCCACAAAAGCTTGAGCGTCAAATACAATTAATTACAGATAAATCTAATTCATTATTTTGTCATACAAATGAAATCTGGATACGAAATGGCATAAGAGTCAATCAAATGAAAAAGCACCAAAAATATGGTGGATATATTTTTAATAAATGTTTAGATATTTGTAGAATTTCTCCATCATCTTCATTATTCCACAAATCGGTCTTAGATGAAGTTGGTAATTTTGATGAAAAACTAAAAGTTTGTGAAGATTATGATTTATGGTTACGTATTTCAGCTAAATATGATATTCTTTTTTTAGATGAAGCATTGATTAAAAAATATGGTGGTCATAATGATCAATTATCAAAAATTAATGGAGGCATCGAACAATATAGAATTATTGCATTAGAAAATATAATGAGTAGCGGTATGCTTAAAAAAAGACAATTTAATAAAGCAAGAGATAGTTTATTAAAAAAATATTATATTTACGAGAAAGGTCTTAAAAAACGTGAAAAGATAGATGAATTAGAAAAAGTAAAGAATAAGATTCTATATTGGACTTATATGTAAAATATAGGGTAGTTTTGTTGATAAGTTATTTCATTATATTATATGAGTTAACTTTTAGCTATATGCGTTTTAATTGATAATAATTAAAGAATCTTTTATATGAAAATTTTACAATTTAGCACTTTTATGCTACTTTCCACTTTTCTCGTAGGGAAAACATGGGTAAGTCCGAGTAATAAAGAAGCTGGAATGCCAAATTGGAATGTTAATTCAATTTCAAAACAACAAATTGAGGTAACATTTGAATTAGACGGTTATTTTATCGAAGAATTAAGAGATGGGAAAAATCGTATAACTTTTCCGGGAAGTGTCCCACTATTAATTGAAGGTGCTCCAGAGCTTCCGCTGATAGCAAAATCTATCGTAATCCCAAACCTCGCTCATATGGAATTGAAAGTTATCGCAACCGAATTTACTGATTATAGTGTAGATAATATCGCACCTTCAAAAGGTAATCTTACTAGGAATATAGACCCTGAAACAATTTCTTATAATTATGGAATCCCTTATTCTGAAGATTCATTTTTCCCAAAGGATATCGCTTACCTTCGCGATCCGTATATTATGAGATCAGTACGTGGTCAAACAATTGTTTTTCAGCCAATACAATATAATCCAATCAAAAAGATATTAAGGGTTTTTTCTTCAATACAAATTGATGTAAAAGAAAACGGCATCAGCGATATAAATCCATTGACTCGATTACCAAAAAATGTTAATTCAAATGAGTATGAAAAAATATACCAAGATCATTTTTTAAACTATACCAATTCAGACAGATATGAACCATTAAGTGAACAAGGTCCGATGTTAATTATTTCTTATGGCGATTTTATGGATGAAATGCAGCCTTTTGTTGATTGGAAGAATTACAAAGGTTTACCTACTGAAATGGTAGATATTGCTGACATCGGTGGTGTTAGTGATATGGAACAGTATATAGAAGACGCATATTATAATGATGGAATAACCTATGTTCTTCTTGTTGGTGATATATCTCAAATTGAAACAATTCGTCGTTCAGACGGAGCTGGCTCAAGTAGCCCTAGTGATAATTCATTATCTTTTACTGCTGGGAATGATGCATATCCCGATCTATTTATTGGCCGTTTTTCTGCGGAGACCGGAAGTCATGTGACTACAATGGTAGATCGAACTATAGAATATGAAATGGAGCCTGATCCATCTTCTGATTGGTATAAAAAAGGATCTGGGTTTGCATCAGATCAAGGTCCTGGAGATGATGGCGAGTATGATACGGAGCATTTGAATAATATCAGAGAAATCCTTCTAGATTACACTTACATTCAGATAGATCAAGTTTATGATCCGACTGGAACGGTTGCTGAAGGAGAAGCGTTTATTAATGAAGGTAGATCAATTATAAATTATACAGGCCATGGGTCTAATAGTTCATGGGGTAATGGATGTCCTATGAATAATACCGATGTAAATGGATTGACTAATGCAGGTAAGTATCCATTTATTTGGTCTGTTGCCTGTGTGAATGGTGAATTTCATCTAGGTACTTGTTTTGCAGAGACATGGCTTCGAGCTACTGATGCTGATGATGGTACACCTACGGGTGCAGTAGCAACTCTTATGTCAACTGTAAATCAAGGTTGGAATCCACCTATGGATGGTCAAGATGAAATGAATTTAATTTTAGTTGAGTCTTATGAAAATAATATAAAGCGCACTTTTGGTGGTCTATCAATTAATGGTATGATGGAGATGAATGATAATTATGGATCTCAAGGTTATGATGAAGTTTACTATTGGACATGTTTTGGTGATCCATCTTTAGTTGTTCGCACTGATACACCAACTGAGATGTCAATTAATTATGATGAAATATTAATAATCGGCGCTACTAGTTTTTCAATTGAAACAGGTGAAAGTGGATCTTTAGTGGCTATTTCGCGAGATGGGGTCCTGCTTGCATCTAATTATACTGACCTATCTGGTTCTCTAACATTAGAATTCAATGAGCCTCTAGAAGTGCCAGGAGAAATAAATGTTGTTGTGACTAGTTATAATAAGATTCCATTTGAAGCTTCTATAAATGTTATTGCTCCAGATGGAGCATATATGTTGCTCGGTGATGCAATTGTTAGTGGAGGCTTAGATGATGTTTTAGATTTTGGTGAGGAAGGTTATTTATACACGACTTTTGAGAATGTTGGGCAAGAACCATCTGATGATTTGTATATTTCACTATCACATCTAGGAAGTATGGTGACTATTAATACATCTGAGATTTCTCAACCATCCGTAGCATCTGGTGAATTAATTACCATTGGCCCCTTTGATTTTCAATTAGATTGGAATTTAGAAGATGGTGAAGAAATTCCATTTATTTTAGATGTTACTGATGGTGATAATACCTGGTCTTATAATTTGATATTTCCAGTAGAAGCACCTTCTTATACAATTTTAGCTGCTCAATACATAGACGGAGGGAATGGCGTTCTCGACCCTGGAGAATCTATAACTTTAAATTTAAGATTATTAAACTCCGGGAATGCTAATATAATTAACCCAACATTTAATGTTACTACAAGTGACCAATTTATCACTCTTGGAGATATATCTAGTAATAATGAAAGTTCTTTTAATATTAATAGTGAGATAACACTTGAAATAGAAATTTCAGCATCTGATGATGTGCCAATCGGGCATACTGCTACTATCGGTATAATCGTTGGCTCAATAGGTACAGATTATGCATATTCGGTCGCAATGCCTATTACCCTTGGATTATTGATTGAAGATTTTGAGACCGGAAATTTTGGAGCTTTTGATTGGACTCATAGTGGCGATGCAGAATGGGAAATTCATACCGATGCATTTTCTGGAAATTACTCAGTAAAGTCAGGAAGTATTAGTCACAATCAAACATCAGAACTTAGTTTGAATATGAATATTTTATATGAGGGAGATTTAACCTTTTTTGCTAAGGCATCATCTGAGCAAGGTGGATCCGGAGTGGTTTATGATTATCTAGAATTTTATATTGATAATCAAGATCAGAATCTTAATATTGGTGGAGAATCAAATTGGAATGAATATACTGTTAGTCTTCCTGTTGGTGAGCATAATTTAAAATGGGTCTATCACAAAGATGATGCTCAGAATAGTGGCCAGGACTGTGCATGGATTGATAGGATTCAGTTTCCTCCAGGAGCTATTACACCATTGAATATTGATTTTGGAGATTTGAATCTTGATGGTACAGTTAATATTTTGGATGTTATTGTTACCGTTAATACAGTAATAGGTTTTCTAGATTTATCAAACGATCAACTACAAAATGCTGATATGAATTTAGATGGTGTGGTTAATGTTATAGATATTTTAATGATTGTTGATTTTGTTTTATCAGAGTAATATGTTTTTAATAGATTAAAAAAAATAGCCTCAATTTACGAGGCTATTTTTTTTGGATAATTATGACAGATTCTTTAACGGTTACTTCAGTATTTTTATTAGGATGCCTGCATGCTTTAGAGCCAGGGCATGGTAAGAGTTTCCTGTTGGCATATACCTTAGGTGGTAAATTGAATTTTTATAAAATTAATTTATTAATAATCAGTTTAGTAATATCCCATTTTTTGGTTTTAGCAATTATTTCAATATTATTCAATTTAGTAATAGAAGAATTTGCTTCAAATTATATGCACAGTGTTTCTCATTGGTTTGGGCCTGTAATTATTATTTTATTTGGATTATATATTTTGTTTAGATCGCTTTATAAATCTAAACATATTCATTCTGATAATTGTGGACACACGCATGGAGAGTTTATTGAGACTAAATTAGAAAATCCTATTACTGTTGGTATTGTAACTGGAATGTTACCATGCGCATCTTCATTAGCTGTAATTATGCTCACAGGATTAAAACCAACAGTTAGTGAAATTCTATGGTTTATTTCAATTTATGTATTTGGTATAGCACTTGTATTATTTTTTTTAATATTAGCATTTAACTATACGAAAAATATATTATTAAATAAGATTAGTAATTTTCACAATAATTTAAATATAGAATTAATTAGTGGATGTCTGATTATTGTAGTAGGATTGTTTTACTTAAGTTATAATTCTCTAAGCCATACCCATTAAATAGGATTAAATGATGAAGAAAATAATATTTTTTAATGTTTTTTTGACAATTTTATTTGCTAAAGATATTAACACTTATTTAGTAGATGCGGATAATTCACAACTTAGATGGACAGCTACTAAACTAACGGGATCTCATTGGGGTTATGTTAAGATAAAAAAAGGGGAAATAGTTTTAAATCAGAAAAAAATTATAAGTGGAAAAATTTTTGTAGATCTTAACTCCATAACCGTTGAAGATATGGGCGATAGTCCTTGGGCTGAAAAATTAGTTAATCATTTAAAGTCAGAAGATTTTTTTGATGTCAAAAATTTTTCGTTAGCATCACTAGATTTAAAATCCAGTAGTCTGACAGATGGTTCTTTTTTAATTAATGGCGATTTAACAATTAAGGGGCAAACTCATCAGATAAATTTTCCTGCTGTAATTAATTTTTCTGATTCTGGTCCAATAGCTTCTGGTCAATTGAAAATTGATAGAACTAATTTTAACATAAAATATCGTTCAGGAAAATTTTATCCAGATATTGGTGATAAATTAATTTATGATGATTTTATTATTGATTTTATTTTGAAAACAAAATAAGTCATTTTCATGATTATTTATTAATGATATACTTCAATCATCGTTTACTAAGATTGTTAATTTTTTTAACTTTTATTTATGGTAATAAAAATTATTTAGTTGATTTTAATCCTGATTCCTTAAGGTTCAAAACAGCAATAGCTTTTCCTTGTTCAATTGCTCCTAAAATAGATGGAAAAATGGAAGAAGATATTTGGGGTATTAGTCAACCGATTAATGAATTTTTTCAAATTGAACCTTTAGAACTAAGTACTCCAAATGAGCAAACCAATGCTCGAATTTTATATGATAATAATGCATTATATATATTTATAGAAGCTTTTGATTCTAAACCTGAAAAAATTAAAAAAGTATTAGTACGAAGAGATAGTTGGATGGATGGGTTTAGTGATAAATCTGATTGGTTGGGCATTTCGATTGATTCAAAAAATGATGATTATAATGGTTATTTTTTTGCAGTTAATGCTTCAGGTGCTATAATGGATGTAGCTTTATCTGGAGAATGGAATTTTGATAGGACATGGAATCCAATATGGGATGTTGCCATTAATATTAATGATGTGGGGTGGACAGCAGAATTCAAATTACCATTTTCTATTTTTCAATTTAAAAACATGGAAGATTTAGTGTGGGGAATTGAATTTGAAAGATTTATTCATAGAATTCAAGAAACTGTACAATGGCCTGGAAAGTCAAAATCCGTTCGAGGATTAATTTTACCTCTAGGAATATTAAAAGGCATAAAAAATATCCCAAATCCTCATCAACTTGAATTTATTCCATATGGATTGGCAGGACTAGGTGAAAGCCTGCAGACTGAAATAGGTTTAGATTTAAGATATGGCTTAACATCAAATTCTGTTATGAACATAACCATTAATCCTGATTTTGGTCAGGTTGAGGTTGACCCATCTGTATTAAACTTAACTGCATTTGAAACATTTTATGAAGAAAAAAGACCATTTTTTTCTGAAGGATCTGAATTTTTTAAGCATCGTATATCATTATTTAATTCACGCAGAATTGGGAAAATACCAAGTTTCAATATTCCTGAAAATGGTGAAATAAATGATGCATCTGATTTTACAACTATTTTAGGTGCAACAAAAATTATGGGTAGTACAGTTAAAGGGATAAATTATGGAATAATAGGTGCATTGACATCTGAAGAATATGCAACACATATCGATACTAGTGGCTCTAAAGAAATCATTATTGAACCAAGAACAAATTACTCTATAGGTCGATTAGAGATTCCTATAATGAATAATATCTCACGTATAGGTTTTATGGTTACAAATGTAGCTAGAAAAAATAATGTTGGTGCAAGTGTTCTAGGTGCAGATTGGAAATTAGGTTTTTTTAATAATCGACTTTTCTCAAATGGGCAAGCGATTCATTCAAATACTAATAATATTAGAGGGAATGCTTTTAGGTTGAATATAGGTTATTTAGATCCAACATGGTGGAGTTTCCGTTTATGGTATGGTACTTATGATAATAAGTTTGATATCAATGACCTTGGTTATCTTAGGAGGAATGGTATATCATATTTTGGATCAAGGATAGAATTTAGGAGACAAGAACCTTGGGGTAATTTTTTAAATAATAATTTGGAATTAAAATTTACTGAGGAATGGAATGATGATAATTTAGTTATCGAGAATGAGATTGAAATTGAGCAAGAAAATTTATTAAAAAATTATTGGAATATTGGCGTTTTTAGCAAATTATTTCTACCAGCTTATAACGATGAAGATATTTTTAGGAATGAGAATGCATGGGTTCATAAAACAGAGCTAAGAGGATACATTGGCCCCAGCTTCAGTACAGACAGAAGAAAAAGATTTATTTTAAATTCAAATTTTGGAATGGGTTTTGGAAAGAAACGAGGGGTAGGGTATAATTTTAGTATGGGATTAGAAATAAAACCAATTGAGCCACTAAATATTGAAATAAAAGCTATCCAGGATTTCACACCGAAATATATGCAATGGGTAGATATTTTGGAACTTCAAGATGATACTGTAAGAGTATATGCTAAATCTAGTCTTTTAACACAGGATATTACTATTCGTATAAATTGGACTTTTACACCACAACTTACTTTTCAGTGCTTTATTCAACCATTTTTTGTTGATATGGCATATGATGAATATTCTAGGTTATTAGAAGAAAAAACTATGAAAATTGAGCCATATAATTATCTCAATAATTATGAAAATCCTGACTTTATTTTGCAGAATACAGTTGGGACATTTGTACTACGTTGGGAATACAATTCAGGGAGTACAATATTTATAGTATATAATTTCAATGATAATAAATATTATAGTCCGTTCAATAATATTTGGGAATCTGAATCAGCTCATGCATTGTACTTTAAATTGAATTATTGGTTTAGGTATTAATGGACATTCCACTTATGAACTAATGTTCCTCCTAAGTAACCAGTAATACATATACTTATAAAAATAAGAGTAAAAAAAGCTAAAAATAATTCTTGAGCTTTTTGGTCTGCCTTTTCTTTTAAAATAACCCAGATCCAGATCAATGTGATTAATAGGACACCCCAAGTTGTAAAATTTGCAAACCGTTCGTGGTTTATTAATGTCTGTTGAGCTTCATGGCATATATCATTCAATTTTTTTGCTGAATAATTACCTGATATTGCTGATGGGATAGTAGATAATGCTCCAGGGATTAAAGCCCAAACAGTCAAATTTTTTGGTACTATATTTGGTTTAAAAACCGTGATTATCTGAAATCCATAGGATAATATTAATAGACCTATTGGGAAATGAGTAATAAGAGGGTGAAGATCTACGTACATAGTTTAAATTAAATTAAAATTAAAAGCCCTGTAAATACAGGGCTTTTAATGTAGCCCGTAGGAGAATCGAACTCCTGTTGCCAGGATGAAAACCTGGAGTCCTAACCACTAGACGAACGGGCCAAAAAACAAAAAATACTTATTTGATCGACGAGAAATTTATTCTATTGTTATAAGGTTAGCCAACCCATTTTTTTATTTTATCATTTTGAATTTATTTTGTCTAAAATATCTAAAAGTTGACCATTTTGATGTAATTCTAATGCAATATCTGAACCACCAATTAGCTCTCCATTTACAAATAATTGTGGAATAGTTGGCCAGTTAGAATACTCACTTAGTTTCACGCGAATCATTGGATCATCTAATACATTAATATCTTTATAGTCTACACCATAATGATTCAATATTTGGACTAATTGATTAGAAAATCCACAGACTGGCATATTTTTAGTACCTTTCATATAGAGGATAATCGAATTTGATTTTATATCATTAATAATTTGTTCTTTTAAATCCATAAATTCTCCTTATAGATTAACGTTTTCGTAATTTCATTCCAATATAATTGCTGTCTCTACAACTATAATTTTTTACATTTACAAAATAAATTAAGCTAATAATTTTATGTTTACAATTTCTTTTAATTCTTACAAGATTCCCAACACAATTTGTACAATTTTTTAAAATTAAAAATCTATCTTCTCGCCATCTATTAGCAATTAATAATAGCGCGATAAAATTAAAGAAATTCCTACAAGATCTGATGTCTCAAATTGTTTAATTAAAAATTTAATACTATTACTAAAAAATTGGATAATCTCACCAATTCTAAAAAAGAATCCTTTTATAAATTTATATATATCTTTTTATTTCTAGATTTTCAACAAGTAAAAAAATTCCCAGACCAATAAGTAATAGAACTACAATTTCAAAATTATATTCTTTTAAAAATGGTTTGTGGCGTGAATATTTAATACTTTTTCTTTTTTGTAATATTTAAACCCTTAAAAACATAAAGCTCAAATTAGAACAACCAATCTAAAACTCTAAATTAATTACATTTATCATGTTTGGTGATTATTTATATATTTTGTTAAAATTATTAAAAACAAATAGGAAAATTATATGAAACTTATTTCGTGGAATGTAAATGGAATCAGGGCGGCAGTGAAAAAAGGATTCCTGGAATATTTAGAAAAAGAAGATCCAGATATTATTTGTATCCAAGAAACAAAAGCTCATGTAGATCAACTTTCTTCAGAAATTCTTCAAGATCATGGCTATAAAACATATTGGCATTCTGGCTCAAGACGAGGATATAGCGGTGTAGCAACATTTTCAAAAGAAGAACCTTTATATATACAGGAAGGTCTTGGAATTAAGGAATATGATGAAGAAGGACGTGTGCTAATTACTGAGCATGAACATTTTTTACTTTATAATATATATTTTCCTAATGGGCAAAAAGATGACATTCGATTAAAATATAAACTAAAATTTTATGATGACTTATTACCAATTATTAATGATCAAGTTGAATCAGGAAATAATGTAATTGTTACTGGTGATTGGAATACGGCACATCATTCTATTGATTTAGCTCGGCCAAAAGAGAATACTAAGACATCAGGTTTTATGCCAATAGAAAGAAAAAAACTAGATTTATATGTTGAAAATGGGTGGACAGATACTTTTCGACTATTTCATAGTGAAGGTGAGAGATATTCTTGGTGGACATATCGATTTGGAGCTAGAGATAGAAATATTGGATGGAGAATTGATTATTTTTTTGTTAATAATAATATGGTTCCATTGTGCTTAGATGCTGATATCCATTCTAATGTTCTTGGTTCAGATCATTGTCCAGTATCATTAATCTTAGACATTAATAATAATGATTTTTAATTAATAAGATTTTTTTAATTATAACATCATGTCAACTGCAATAGCATCTGAATAAATCATACCTGAAAGGGAAAGAGAGATACGATTATTTTTTATTTGAATACAATTATCCCATTTTTTTAAAGTCTTTTCTAAATTATTATTAAACTTATTTAAAAATTGGTCTGGAATATTTTCTAAGTTTATTCCTTCTTGCATCCTTAATCCAAAACCAATTAATTCATTTAATAAATCTTTATTGGAGAGACTCTCTAATGTTGAAATTGGTGAATTTCCAGATTCGATTTGTTTTAAATAATTTTCAAGAGAACGAATATTATTCCAGCGTTGATTGCCATCAAACCCATGTGCAGAAGGCCCAAAAGCTAAAAATGGGTAAATTCTCCAATAGTTTAGGTTATGTTCGCATTGAAAATCTGCTTTTGCAAAATTTGATATTTCATAACATTTATAGTTTTCTGAGTTTAAAATTTCATGAGTTTTTAAAAACCATTCTGCTGTTTTTGAGTCCCTGGGCATCTTTACTTGATTATTATTGACCATTTGAAATAATTCTGTCCCTTTTTCTAATGTTAAAGTATATGCTGATATATGATTAGGCTCTAGCTTAATAACGGATTTTAAATTATGCTCCCAGACTTTCCATGTTTGACCAGGTATTGAATATATTAAATCACAGTTTATATTTTCAAAGCCAGCAGATCTTGCATTATTATAGGTTTCAAATATTTGCTTAGATGAATGAATGCGATTTAGAAATTTTAGTAGATTTGGTTCTAGAGATTGTACGCCCATTGAAATTCTATTAATCCCTAATCCTCTAAAATCTTTTAAGCTATCTAAAGAAGCTTCTCCAGGATTGACTTCTATTGTGATTTCTTTAATATTTGAAATGTCAAATTTATTATTTAATGCTTCTAAAATTTTTTCAATATAATTCGCTTTTAATAGACTTGGAGTACCCCCACCAAAAAATATTGAATTAAATATCCAATCATTAGTATCAATTTTATTTTTTTGTATCTCTTTAACTAATGAATTGATAAATCGTGAAATTGAATTATTACCAATTTCAATTGAGTAAAAATCACAATAAATACATTTTACAGTACAAAAAGGGATATGTAAGTAAATACCTGCAGGCTTCATGATAAAATTTAAAGAAATAAAATGATGATCTTTTTCTATTATTGAATATCAATAATAGGCGATATTTTAGTTATGAAAATTAATATAAAAATTATTCAAAATGATTATGAGCTTGGGATGTGTCAATTAATTAGAAAAGAAGTATTTATATTAGAACAAAATATCTCTAAAGATATTGAAATGGATGATAGATTAATTAATGCTACTCATATTTTAGCAACTATTCAAGATGAGCCTGTAGGGACTGCAAGATGGAGAGAAACAGAATATGGTATAAAGTTAGAGCGGTTCGCCGTTTTAAAAAAATATAGAGGGAAAGGTGTAGGGAAAGGTTTAGTGCGGTTTGCCATAGAAGCATTAAATAGTAATAAGAATATTTATCTCAATGCACAGGAATCAGTAATAAAATTTTATGAAAAATTAGGATTTATATCTAATGGATGTTCATTTATTGAAGCTGAAATACCTCATCAGAAAATGGTTTACTCTGGTTAATTTATAAAATATGTCTAGCAATATTTATTCACGTCTTGGGAAATTGATTGTCCCTTATTGGTCAATGTTATTGATATCAACTATTTCAGCATTAATATATGTTGCATTTAATGGTCTATCTATTTGGCTTACAGCATCTTTGATCAATAATATTCTTAATGATTTTGATCAATTATTAATTAATCATCGATCGCTATCAACAGAATTTTCTAGTATTAATGATCAATTAAAATATTGGACAAATGAATTTATATTAAGGGATACTCCGAAAGATACACTAAAAATATTATGTTTAACTATTTTAGTTGTATTTATAATAAAAAATTTATTTTTATATATAAAAAATATTAGTTTAACA
>MDTA01069983.1_pt1 | contig 12262 bp, 13 predicted proteins | sample 811151 | NCBI WGS metagenome assembly MDTA01 (sample SAMN05326648, study PRJNA326480) | marine metagenome | isolation source: seawater | place: Indian Ocean: South | collected 2010
AGGTGGTGGGAAAGGGGGTGGTGGGGATGGTGGAGGTGATGGTGGAGGAGATGGGGGTGGAGGAGATGGAGGTGGTGTTAATGGTGGTGGGGGTGAAGGAGGTGGTGGTGATGGAGATGGTGTGGAAGGAGGTGGTTGTGATGGTGGTGGAGATGGTGGTGGTGGAGATGGAGGTGGTGATGAAGGAGGTGGTGGTGAAGGAGGTGGTGGTGATGGCGAGGGTAGTGATGGAGGAAGAGAAGGTGGTGGTGGTAGGGGAGGAGGTGACGGTGGTGGGAGTGGAATTGGTGGTGGTGGTGATGGTAATGGTGGAGATGGCGGCGGTGAGGAAGGTGGTGGTGAGGGTGGTGGTTGTGATGGGGGAACGAATGGTGGTGGTGGATATGGAGGTGGTGGTGATGGAGGTGGTGGAGAAGGGGAAGGTGGTGATGGAGGTGGTGGAGATGGTAGGGGAGGAGATGGAGGTGGAAGAGATGGAGGTGGAGGTGACGGTGGTGGAGGATATGGAGGTGGTAGTGACGGTGGTTGTGATGGTAATGGTGGAGATGGTGGGGGAGGAGATGGAGGTGGTGGTGGAGGAGATGGATGTGGTGGTGATGGCAGTGGTGATGGGGGAACGGATGGTGGTGGTAGAGATGGGGGTGGTTGTGATGGAGATGGTGATAAAGGAGGTGGTTGTGATGGAGATGGTGATAAAGGAGGTGGAGGAGATTGTGATAAAGGAGGCGGTGTTGATGGAGATAATGATAAAGGAAGTGGTGGTGATAGTGGAAATTGTGAAGAAGGATTTGGTGGTGATAATATTAAAGGATTTGAATCAGATGAGCTTGTAGATACAACTACAATCGGTACAGATACACCAACTATTAAAAGGCCTCCACCTAAAAGAAATAGACCTCTTCTTTTTTTGGGTTCATTTTTAATACGAAGTTCAGGTTGTATTGAAGGATAAGGACTTAAACCATTAAATGAGTTTATAGTTGTTCTAACTGAAGCTTTTCTATTATTATACATTGTTTACATATATTGATAAAAAAAAAATTACTGTTTTTCGTAATACTTTTAAATTAAACAATATTGTTTTCTCATTAATATGAGGTAAAATCACTAAAACAGACGTCTCGGTGTCGGACGTGAAGGTGATTTAAGTGGTATTATTTCATTTTCTTCAGCGTGTTTTTTTATATTTTGTCTAAGATCTTTGATACCTGGTGACATAATTATTAGTTTATAAGACAATGTTGGTTTTTCATTATTATCTACTATTAATTGCTTGAATGATCTTCTCCACAATCCTGGACTAAAACCTATAACATTCATGGCATTCCGTGCCCTAATTTTTGCATTTGATATTTCGCGTTTAAGATTATTGTCATCGATAGAATATACACCAGGTTCTAAATTAATAGGTGTAACATATTGTAGGTTAAGTCCAGATGTTCTTGAGTCAGATAAATGACCGATTGTGTAATCTCTAGTTCCCAGTGAAAAATGTAAATCTTTACGGCTTCGTATAGCAACTGGTGTAGTTGGTGTATCGTCTCCAAATAACTGTCCATCAACCAGTCTTACATTTCCATTTTTGAATATCCTGATACGTGTGTACCCATTTGGTTCATCCGCTGAAACAGGATACGATTCAGCATATTTTGTGTATGCCGTACCGAGATTTCCAGATGTATCTAGTTCAATAGATGTAATCATTTATATTTATAAAATAAAAAATGTTTTGTAAACTTAATATATGTATAAACTTCATTTTGTATTTATGTGAAAAATAAAATATTTAATACGATGATAGAAGTGGAGTAGATTCGTCTATCTGTGGATGTGATGATTCTATTGGTGAACTCGATATAATATCAGAATAAATAGGGGAAATGTTTTTCTTGCATTTAACAAGTCGTTTACCATTGTAACACTTTCCTCTTTTATTTTTATAATTACATGCTTTAAGTTCACAAAGTGGATATAAAACAACATTTTTATCAAGTTTTATACCAAGTATATGCTCTAATTTTTGTAAACAGAAATGCGCTTCTTCTTTACTTTCTATTCTGTTCCCCCAACATGTATGTAGTTTTTCATTGAAAAGTATTGCTTGTTTTGTAATCACAGACAGAATATCTGAATAAATTTCAGGCTGTACTTTAATAAATTTTTGAACCAAGATTTCCATTTTTATTATGAATTGAGACAATGGTAAAAATATACCCGTATATTTTTTATACTTGCTTATTCTTCCAAGTTCCATTGTTTTATCTAAGCTTTGCTTATTGTCTTTAATCATTGTCTGAACTTCTCTTAATACTATTTTCTTTCTACTTGGTGTATAATATATTCCTTCTACATCAATATAATGATCCATTCTCAAATCTTTTATGCCAATTTCTTTCCAATCACGTTCTGTAAATACCACATTTTCAGAATCCTTCAACTGTAATTGATTATATATGGCATCATTCAAATATTGGTTCACAAGTTCTGTTCCTTTATTTGGTTTGGTATCACCAATATTTACCCATATCAAACCGAGTGTTTCTGTACTTCCAATAGTTGTATCATTTTCTATATTTCTTTCCACGCCCAATAATGCCTCATGTAACATTCCTAAATGTGAATTATTTTCACCACTTGCATCATATTCCATTAAATCATTAATTCTTTGTTTTGCAAAGTCGATTCCAGAATCTTTTTTTAGTTTATCAAATTCTTCTCTTCCAAACAAATATGAATCGTTTTCCGATCGAGTATCTATAAAGTTCTGACCTAAATATTTCATATGTTTTATTGCATCTATTAACTCTTCAACAGAATCAATACTTTTTCTTAGTTTTTGTTTAAAAGATGCTAGTATGTTATTCTTTTCTTCCAGATAACTACTGTATGCTCTTAATTTAGTTTCCTCGACCTTTTTGCTGTCATATTCTTTATCTGGCTCATAGATAGTTTCATTTTCCCAGTTTTGTCTAATTTTTCTAAGTTTATAAAAGTTTTTATCAGAAATTTCATTTACCAACAGTTCGTCATTTGTTATTAAAAAATCAAGTATTATTATACAAAGAGATAATTGTATGATTCCTATTTTTTTATCGGGACTTTTTCTAATAGTTGTTTCTTTTGTAAATATGTATACTAAACTTGTAAAAAATCTTTCTCTATCATGTGGATACTCTTCTCTAATTTTTAATGCATCATCTATTGATTCTAAAACTGTATATATTAAAGAATTCATATAGTCAACTAATATAGGATATATTTTCATTACTTGTGGCAATATAAGGTTTTGATAACCCAAATATTTCAATTTTATTTCTTTCAAAAACTCTACAATGTCATCATCTGAAACGAGTGCTGCCTTCCTTTCCATTTCTTCTATTTGAATCTTCTTTTGTTGTAATTGTTCTCCACTTAAACCATCATCCACGAAAATCAATGACTTTTTAGTTTCACGATATTTCAGTGTATTTAACAATGTTTCTGATTGCCACATTTTATTGTATAAATTATAAAAATACCAGTAAATTTTTATAAAATATATTATCAATATGATTATATGGGTGTGTGAAAAAAATAGTATTTTATCAGATGATATTTCATCACTGGAAAACCTTTTAAATAATGTTTCTAATCCCTTTATAGTAACTAATAAAGAAGAAATAATTGTCGGTGTAAGTGAAAGTTGGTTAAAAATGTGTGATTATGAAATAGAAGATGTTATTGGTAAAACACCCAAACTTATACAAGGAGTATTAACCGACAAAAGATTAACGCGTATATTTTCATCAAAAATTAAAAATTATAAAAGTTCTTTTGTTTCTGTTATAAACTATACGAAAAAAAACACACCCTTCATAAATCATATATTTGGATATAGTTTTGGTGATTTATTTATCGTGGAAACATATGCAAAAGGATAATAAAAATTTCAAAATTTTATTTTCTTCGACATCATTATTATATAACAAATTCTCGGTATTGTTATCATCCACATCACCACCATCAGACGATTCATCAAAATGTAGACGTCTTACTACACTTTCCCTTATCTTAATATTCTTTTTATTCTTCAACATGTTTGTCGCCTCGTTATGAAGTTGTACTGATTGATCGTACCACATTACTATTTTATAATTAAAAATAAATTATGGGTTTAAATTTTAAAGTAATGGTTGTAAAAATTTGATTATACTTTTTTTTAATATACATAAATGTCATATATTTTTACTTGATATATTATTTGGATTACTTGGATTATTTACTATTTTTTATATCTCAATGGTGGTGGTGAACGATGTGGATCTGATATTTTTTTTACTGGAGTATATGGTTGGTTTATAAATTGTCCTTTTTCAGGTGTTGGAAGTTCGATATAAGGGTTCAACATAATATCTTCGTCCATACTTTCTCCCCATACTTCTGCAGCAACATTTTTCAATATTATTTGTCTATCTTCATTATTATCACAAACAACTGTGATATCATGAATACTTGCATCTTCCTTCATAATTTCATAAGCACATGTCAACAGTTTTTTTGTAACATTGTGATAGTCTTGTTTTTCCATTCTGAACAAAGGTGTCAATATAATTATTCTTTGACAGGTTCTATTTCTAAGAATATATTCTTTTGCATCATTGATTGTATTTGTATATGTTGGGAGAAGAAAGTTCAACCCTTCTGTATCAAAGAATATATTTACATCTTCACGTGTTTTCCAATCGATATTGTTGGAAATAATACCAATTTTAGGTCGTTTAATTTCTGTTTCTGCATGTAATAGTGTCATAAAGGGAAAACCCCCATTCCATGCTTCGATTGCCTTGTCTATTTTGTTTAATATATTTGGAAGTAAGTTTGGAGATGATTTAGACATATCTGAATATGAAAACCCTCTCGAATGATAAAAGTACATTGTTCCTCTTTTAGGTACAGAAAACAGGCACAAAATATGCGCAGGATAATCATTCTCAATCCTTTGCAAAAGTCTTGAACCATATTTCATACCTGTTTCATTTTTTGTAAAAATAACATCCAAGTATAATAAATCGTTGCACTTTTGTTCACCTAGACCCAAACCAAGTGTTGCAAGTGCATTTGTCTTCTTCAAAAATGAATGTTGTAATGTTTTTATTGATGATATTATTGCCAAACCTTTTGGAACACCATCTCGTCTTATTTCGTAACATGCAATAGAATCTTCTATTTTTTTCCTTGCATCCTCTTCTGTGTTTATTAATCTTTGTTTTGTTTCTGATTCCTCATGATTACATAATATTGGAGTGTATTCTTGTACCATTAGATCAAATAAAAAGTATTTTGTAGCCTCTTCTTTTGTAATAATTCTTATATCTGAATCATCCAAATATTTGTGTTGAGTCTTTTTCCATAAGAAGAATGAGTTTCCATTACTTTCTATTAAATCTTTCAAACCATCCTCTTGTAACTTCACATCATTATCCCACAATGCCCAATTAAGACGATCCTGTGTTGTAATATGAGGCGTTATCCATTCATATAATGGTCTTTTATTTTGTCGAACTTTTACATTGTAATTTTCCCACATTTGTCTAATTTTTTCTTGAAATAAATTTATTCGTAGTTTATTTTCCATCTTCTTTGAATTTTAATATATATAAAAAATACAATGATTTGGTCACATTTACATCAGATTTTTCAGCAATTTACATCCTATGAAAATTTGACTTCAAGTAATATCATCGTAAACAGAATATTATTGTTACTATAAATATGAATAATGAAACGGATAACCAAAAGTTTTACGTCTACTGGATTTATTCGGGAAGATGTAATTATGTGGGAGCCACAACAAATCCTGTAAAACGTTTACGTCAACATTGTTCCTGTATTCAAGGCGGTGCAAAACGTACCAAAGGAAAACTGTGGACATATAAATGCGTATTATCTGGTTTCAAAACGTGGAGGCAAGCATTGCAATGTGAGTTTGCCATAAAATATCACTCTAAACGTTGTAGAAGTATTGAGACTAGAAAAATAGCATTAGAAAAAGTATTGAATATGGAAAGATGGACATCGAATTCACCTCTTTCTTCAGATGTTCCACTTAAGATAGAATATGATCCCATACAGTACGGTTTGCCACCAGATGAATTACAGACACCAAAACCGAAAAAGAAAAAGGATTATCCAAAGCGAGAAAATGAAGGAGATAAAAGTAAAAGAAAATGGAAGAAAAAATTACATGGAGTTACTTACTAAAATCCTTTAAAAAAATATTTTATAAAAAGAAAATGACAAACAATATAGCTCATTACTATAAAAAGATATTTATAATAGTGTATGCAAGCATTGTAAATTTTCTGATTGCGTCGTTTCTATGTCAAATAGTCGAATCCAACTTTTTGTATTCATATGATGATACCGTATCTAAATATAACAATTTATTTAGATTGTGTGTCAACGTTTCAATAATAGCAGTGTTTGCATATTTGTTGCGTCAAGTTTCCGAAATGTTACCACTGCCCTTTAAGTCGAAAGAATTCGATCCAGAGAGAGTGAAAGAAGTAAAAGGATCGGTCTTAACAGCATTTACACTATTCTTATTCTTAGGTGATAATATTAAACAATTTAAATCCTTTCTGCAAGATATTTTTTGATTAAAATCTATCGAATTCTTCAAATATTTTTCCCTGTTTTTTTTTCAATTCTGATGGAATGATATGCCTATAGGAAGCTCTACAAATATGACATTTGTATTCTGTTATTTTTACAATACAATTCATACAAAGAATATGTTTGCATGGTAAAATACAAGTTATTCTGTTTCCAATACTGTTGTAGCAAATATCACAAATTATTTCGTCAATGGGTTCATTCATTTTTTATATGCTAGTAAATGTTTACTAGTTCCATAGGTGTAGTTATCGAATCATTGACAAATCTATTATCAAAAATGTCAAGATACATGAAAACATTAGTTTCTTGTTTCATATACTTTCCTTTATTAAAATATGGATGGTTTATAACTAGTATCGAATACTCTTCACCCAAATTAAACCTCCATTTTTTACAGGTCATGTATCCATGTTTATCATAATAGTTTCCATTCTTATAAAATACAAAATCACTAATATTTTCATTTACTTCACTACAAACGAGATTAGTTTCTAACAATGCTAAACGCTCTATTTGTCTTGCTTCTATAATATTTTTCAAATATAATGTATTATTTGTACATTTTTTCTTTTTGCATTGTATGAATTTTGGAAATCCTCTAAATAAAAATATTGATTTGGAAATTGATCGTTGTGTATGAATCCATCCGAAATTTAACAAACCAGATCCTAAAATCTTTCCTTTTGCAACTTGTAAATTATAATTTACATCAACCATATATTGTGACCAACATGAACTATATCTTGGATCAAATATATGAAATAACATTCTGGTTGTTGGCCTACACATGTTTGGAGATTTGTATAGTATCCATTTAAGTCTGAATGAAATATTTTTTAATGTAGGATCAACCAAATTCACGGCACCTTCCATATTCATATTTTTGTTTTTTTTCACACCAATACAATGTGTGGAAAGAGAATAGTCTTCATGAACATTTTTCCAATAAAAATTGGTGTTTATAGGATTATGATGAAGATATAATGGTGGATATGGTATATCAATGTTACTATCATCGACGATTAATGATGAAAATTTGTTATAGTAATAATCTTTTATTTTATCATATTCTACACTTATTTTGAAACCAGTATACGGATATTTGTTTGTAATATTTATTAGATTAGATGTTATTTCAATGGTTTGCTCATAATTCTTAAAATTATAACTTAAAGGTATGTTCAAATTAGTATTGCAAACTTTTTCATTTAACATTGCCCACATATTTTAATTATTTAATAAAATAATGACAGAGTTATTGACACTTCCTATTGAAATTATACATTATATTTCAAGATTTTTAGATTTCTTCATTATTGTAAATGTTTCTAGTTTAAACAAAACATGCAGAAAAATGTTTGATAATTTGTTTTATAGAGAATATGCTTACATAAAGTATGGAAAAGAATTTTGGAAATTCGCAGAAAAACGTTCTAAACATGTATCTCTTCCATTGGGTAATTTCTATGAAGAATTGAGAAGATTAGAGACTTATCAACGACGTAGAATAAAATGTGGCGAAGAGAGGGCGGATAATGGATATTTTTACAAGTTATGGGTTTTGATGGAACCAAACATTAAATGTCATGTACCATTATCTTAGAGCCTGTTCATGATATTAGGTCCTGGATTACGAACCAATGTAACTGTTTTTTTACCATACTTTCGTTTTTTAGAAGACTTTGGGTCTGGGACAAGAGATATGAATCCATAATTATATCCTTCACGTACCATTACAGTATTTACTTCTTGAACTTGTCCACACAGTGGACAACATACTCTGGCAAAAACAGAATTAAAAGTAGATTCTTCTATTCCATATTTTGCTGCCAAAGCATTTCTACCACTTACACCAGAAACTGTTGTTTGAGCTTGTCCCAATCCCCTTAATACATTATTACTTCTATTAGTTCCTACAGAAACAGAATTTAACAGACTTCCGAATAACATATTTACGCCATATTTTTTGGCATTTGGTATATCAGCTTTGACTAATGCATCCGTCCATATGCATAAACCACAACAGCAATGATTAAAACAGCAAAGACCACCACAATCTTTTACATAGAAGCATTCAAATAATTTTGTTTCCCATGATGACATTGTTTATATATTAAAAAAAAAATCTTTTGAGTGGTTACTTGAAATAATCTATTTTTACATCATAATGGTTGCGATACTTTTAACATGGTTTAAACATTCTTGTTGGAAATCATAACTAAGTCTTTGGAATTCTTCATCATAATCTAAACAAAGAAATTCAAATCTTAGGAATCCTAATTCTACATGTCTAACATCTATATCATATATATTTACTTGTTCGCAAACCGGATAATTACAACGAAACTTTTGTATAGATACAGAATCTTGCATATTACACGTTAAATCTTGTTGAACTTTATCATTTCCATTTGAAGGATGCTTTTCCACAAATACAGACACTTTTTCATCATATTGGTGACACTTTTCATTACAAAAATCCAACAACTTATTTGCAAATTCAAGTTTAGTTTCTGAATGCTTTTCTCCCAAAATAGTATATTTTTTGGTTTTTCGAATATTTTCTATTGTCGAACAAGATTCCACATAATTTTTTATTTTATTTATTTCATCAACTGTGTTGTAATTGCATATACCTTCTATGCTCAATAGTTTACTTAAATTTTTTGCATGTGTATCACCACCATAAAATATATTCCATTTTGTAGTATTTTTCAACATTTTAAATGCAGTACATACATCCATTATTAAAATTCTTAAGTTGAACCATTGAAATCCTTTTCTAGGATCTTTTTCTGAGATTTCTTTACATTTTTGTACAACATAATGAGAAAGGTAGGAATTTTGTTTGATAGCTTCTAACGTTTCCTTGAGTGATCCTGCATCTTTATTTTTATATTGAAATTCATATCCCGCACAAATTTCACACAAAAATTCAGAAGTTTTATCACATGGATGTTCTATACACATTTTAAGGCCTCTAATAATCAACTTGTATAAAATAGTTGGTAGTTGTTCTTGTATATCTAATGTATGTTTCAACAACATTTTTGCAACTTTATTATCATTTTTTTTGTCTAGGCAAAGATTCATCATATCTTCAACATATGATGGTTGCTCTCCTAATGACCATGGATGAAGCATCTTAAATATAATTTAAATAACGTATTAAAAAAAAACCAAACCAAAATCATGCTTCTTTGATGTTAATTAAAAAATCCCAGACTCTTAGAGTCTTAGAGTCTTAAAGACACCGAGCAGGTTTTATGTATTGTGTTTTGTGAAGCGAATCAAAAAGCATGCTCCGTGATTCGCAGATTTGTAGACAAGAGTCCTTAACCGCATAAATAAGGACAATTTCCTTATTTTTTTAAGAAAACACAGTACCAATAAAGCACCGATAAAAAATACCCGCGTTTGGAATCATCATCATCAAAATAGTTACAATTATAAAAATGAAACATTTTATGATAAATAACTATACAATGTTATTAGGTGAAAATATGTTGGAAAATAAAAATTTGATAGAAAAATGTGATTCTAATTATATATGGTTATGTGTAAACGATTTTCCATCTATAAATGTGATAATAGAATCTCATAAAGTTCCTCCAAAAATATTAGAATCAGCAGGTCATTTTTGTTTTCATAATACAAACCATGGAAATACAAAAAGTGCTACAATAACTACTTCTAAAATTTCTAATGTAATTTTATCTGAAAATTCAGTTATGTTTAAAACAGATAAAGATGTACAATCATTTACGCTAAATTTTTACGAAAAACATAGTTGAGTGATGTTATTCTATGAAACACAAACAGATTGATATTACTCCTCATTTTCATCCCATCTTTCAGGAATACCACCGACTGTGTCACGCTGGGCAAATATACTTTTTTCTATTGCTGTTGGTCTCCATACAGGATTTCCGTCATTAGTGAGTACAGGAGTCTGCGACATTGGCGGCGGTGACGGTGCAAATTTTGGAGGTTGTGGTGGACCCGTAGACGACGATCCCTGGATTTCTTCTTCATTTCTTGGAATAATCTCATCTTCGTTTTCTCCATACATTTCATCAATGTGTCCAGGTAATTCAGGTAATAATTCATCTGGTGTAGGTGGTGGTCCAAATTGACCACGTCTTGGTGGATTCTCGAATGAAGGACCAAATGGTGACTGTCTCGAAGGTGGTCTGGATGTAGGAGATGGAGCTCCAAATTCTGACGGTGAAAGGTGAGGTGACTGTCTCGAAGGTGGTCTACCAGGTGGTATGGGTGGTCTACCAGGTGGTATGGGTGGTGGCATGAGTGGTCCCATGGGTTGTTGCATACTCATGGGTGGTCCCATGGGTTGTTGCATACCCATGGGTAGTCCCATGGGTGGTCCCATGTGTTGTTGCATACCCATGGGTGGTCCCATGTGTTGTTGCATGGGTTGAACATATGGTACTTGTGACCGTGGTATTGGAAAAGAAGAAGAAGATGATGGTTTCGATGATGGACTATGTCTTTTTTTTAATTCTTCAGCACCATGTGCAAAATTACATTTTTTACCATATGAACATCGACCATCTCTTGAAAAATTTTCACAAAGTTGTGTTTTATGACCATAAGGATCTTTACGACTTCTCAATTCTTGACGACTATGCGCAAAAGAACAGTCATCGCCGTAATTACATCTTCCCTTTTTATATTCTTCACAAAACTCAGTTTTATATTGTGGCATGCGTCTTTTCCCTGATGAATTTGTTGAACTTCTGAATATTATATTATCTCTCATTTTTTTTACAAATTAAAATGTTATGCGTGATTTAATTTTTTTTGCAAATCCTTTCTCAGACATAAACCTATATTTTTAATACTTTTGATTTTGTCTTCATTAATGGACGGTAAAAATTATACGATTATTTTTTTACGATCATCCCGATGGATTGCATGATGTTGGTTTTTTTAATGTAACAATTTTTGTATATTTTTTAGTATGATTTGATGTATGTGGATAAATCATAGTTTTAAAAAATTTTATGATATGATGAAAACACATCAGTTTTATAATATTTTATTAAAAATAATACAAGAATGTTGAAAGATTATATATATGAAAACCATATATTTGGAATAAATAATACCCATGGTACACAATGGGCATATTTTAGAATTTTATTAAATCATATAGAAAATGGAAGTTCTATATTGGATGTTGGATGTGGGACAGGAACGTATTTTAATAATATAGCTGTTCGTGATATTATTAAAAAAAAAGAATTGTCTATTCTATGCATTGATGTGAATGATAATTCAATTAGAAAATGTAAACAAAAAATAAAAGAACACAATTTGAAATCGCATGTAACTGCTATTTGTGCGAGCATAGAATTTATAAGTAACAATTATGATTACGTTTTATGGATGGATTCTTATCCTGTAATTGATAGAAAATTATTCGACAGGCTCTTTTCACATTCCTTGAAGATTGCAAAAAAGAGTGTTTACGTATATAATGGGTTTGTAACAGAAGAAGATTCTACAATTGATTTACAAAACAATTATTTAAGACCAATCCTTGGAATAATTACTTTGAACGATTTTGGACAAATTAATACAA
>MDTA01007025.1_pt1 | contig 12260 bp, 9 predicted proteins | sample 811151 | NCBI WGS metagenome assembly MDTA01 (sample SAMN05326648, study PRJNA326480) | marine metagenome | isolation source: seawater | place: Indian Ocean: South | collected 2010
AGAAGCAAAACCTAATACTTTTACTTTTCCATTACCACTTTGATTAAATCCACCGCCTGTAGGATTGACTCTGTATACACCATTTAAATTCTCTCCAGCACTTTCTGTGCTTTTGACAAAATGTATTACATCATTTTCTTCCCATCCTGACCAGTTACCTGATGAACTCTCATCCCAATATGACTCTCCTGTAGTACTACTGTAATTAAAGGTATCGCTATTACTTCTTGCACCATAGCCAAGATTCGGTAAAGTTCTTTTTACAATCCCAGTTCCTAATGATGTCGGATCAGGACTTTTTTTTATTCTTATGGTGTCTCCACCTGTTAAACCACTAACATCATTAAGTTTTGCTGCTCTATTAGCAAAGGAAGAACCATCTCCTGTTCCTGCTGCACCTTCAAAATCAACGTATTTAATAGCCATAATTTAAGCAGTATAACGTATCCAGACATCCCCATCACTACCACCAGAAGGTGAGCTTGTGGATGCTGTAATTTTTCTTACTCCTGCTGTGCCAGAAGCAGTTGAAGCAACGCCAGAAAACTGACCACTATCATTTATCTCAAAACTATTAAGTCCTGGGATTCTAAACTTGGTAATGCTTGTGTTACCAAGAGTAATTTCATTATCAACATCTACTGCACTAGATACTGCCTGGTAACCCACGATAATATTGTTATCGCCCGTAGTCAAGGCTCCAGTCCCGCCAGAACCATAGCCAGCAAAATTTCCTAGTAACGTGTTTTGGACTCCAGAATTTAGGCTAAAGCCAGCAGATCTCCCGCAAGCAGCGTTTTCATTTCCAGAAGTTTGACTATATAAAGCACTAATACCTACAGCAACACTTCCTGTATAACTACTACCGCTAAAACTATATAAAGCATTAGCACCCACCGCTACGTTATTTGTGCCGTCATGTGATGAGAACAATGCTTCACTACCAATAGCCGTATTATTATTGCCTGTTGATTGTCTGCCCGCTTGCTTTCCTACAAAAGTTTGATTTGTAGCAGAACTGTCCGCCCCTCCAGCGTCATAACCAACACAGGTGTTACCTGCACCAGTTCCACCACCCGCCGTATAACCAACTGCCGTTGAATTGCTTGATGTAGTGTACTTACTTCCAGCACCGCATCCCAATAATGTGTTATTTTCGCCGCTAGTTACAAGAAGACCAGTATTAGCTCCCACTATTGTATTGTTTTGACCTGTGACAAGTGTTCCAGCTTTACGCCCTATAGCAGTTAATCTAGCTGCTGTAGTTATTGATTTACCAGCTTCAAATCCTACGCAAGTATTCTGGTCACCCGAAGTGATTGCAGTTCCAGCGTTATATCCGAAGAGAGTATTATCTGTAGCATCAGTACCAGTAAAACTATCTCCAGCATTAGTACCACCTACGGTGTTGTATTGAGCATCTGATGCTACACCCCCGCCGCCTGATATAGTGATAGTTTTTGTTGCACCACCACCAGAAGCAGTGACACCACTACCTACAAAATTTAGGGTTGTAGCAGCAGTAGATAATGCTGATCCTTCATCTTGAATTGTTAAAGAAGAACCACCACCACCTGACGCTGCTGCCCATCCAGCCTCCCCATTAGCATCTACCGTTAAGACGTAATTTTCTGTAGCAGTGGAATCTTTAACTACAAAGTTAATACCAGGAACTCTAAATTTAGTAATATTAGCGTCACCTAAAGTAATTTCGTTATCCACATCAACTGCACTTGCAGCAGCGTTATATCCGATCAGAATATTATTGTCTCCAATAGTGAGATCGTTTGTTCCTGAGTTACCAGCTTGAAAACCTAATAAAGTATTTTGAGAGCCACTTGTCACGGCGTAGCCAGATGACTGTCCATATGCAACATTCGCAGTTGCGTTTGTTTGAGAGTATAGAGAAGCACAACCCACAGCAACACTTGATGTAGTTGTGCTTCCTTGATAACCATATAAAGCAGCATAACCAACAGCAACACTATTATTTCCAGTTTGATTTCCAGCTTGTAATGCCTCACGGCCTATTGCTACTACCTGATTTCCGCCGCAACCATTTCCAGCCCTATAGCCTACAAATGTTTGACCCGTACCACTTTCTACACTGCCACTTCCCGATCCAATATGCGTACTATAACTTGTTGTTGTCTTATTTTCGCCAGCCTCGTTACCTAGAAAAGTGTTATGGTCGCCCGTAGTGAGATCTGTACCAGTTCTATACCCATAAAACGTATTATTTGTTGCGTTACTGCCATCAAAAGCATCTCCAGAGTTTGTACCACCTACCGTATTAAATTGAGCGTCTGAAGTAACTCCGCTACTACCTCCAGAACCGCTAGAAGCTGATGTAATTCTTCCTTGTGCATCAACCGTAATACTTGTATTTGTATATGAGCCAGCAGTAACAGCAGTATTAGCTAAATTTAAAGTAACACCGCCAGAATTACCCCCACCTGATAATCCTGTACCAGCAGTTACACCAGTAATATCACCTTGAGGTACTCCAGATATTTCTGTATCTACATAAGTTTTAATAGCTTTCGCAGAAGCCAATGTATCATCACTACCTGAAACAGAGGATAAATCGGTATCTAGAACACCGCTTTTTAAATTATCAACTTCAATATTAGAAATAGTATTACTATCTACATCTATTGTTTTATTAGTGAGCGTCTGAGTTTCTGTTGTTCCTACAAGACTTTGACTACCAGCAGCAGCAGGTAAAGTTAAAACTACGTTGCCAGAAAAAACACTATGTGCAGGTGCTTGTATTGCTGCATAATGTGCATTATTTGACTCACAATATAATTGTAATTGTGATTGAGAACCCGTATTTTTAACACCTAAAACGCCACTAGATATAAAATTCGAGTTCATATCCAAGTCCCCACCAAGTTGCGGAGAACTGTCCTCACTTAAATTTTGTAAATAACCAGAAGGAACAGAAGTTAAATATGTATTAGTATCAACGCTATAATTCCCTGCACTTGTGCGTTTCATAAAACCATTAGATGTGAAATCACCATCCATCAACGCACCAGCACTAGCAACATTAGTTGCATCTGTTACATCTGCACCATCTTCCACATTAATCATGGTGCGTAAATTTGCTGGTGTTATCTCTTCAACAACCCCTGCGCCACTAGAATCTCTTCCTAAAACTCTGTTGGTTGCGGATACGTTCTGCATCTTTGCATAAGTTACAGCATCATCTGCAATAGTTAAAGCGGTTGAGCCAGTTACATCTCCTGTATGATTTGCGTTACTTACTTTAGCTGTGTTTGTTGCAATTTCGGTGTTGATAGAGTTTGCGAGTTTGTCAGCAGTTATCGCATCATCAGCTATCTCATCTACTGTTAATTTATCGGATTGTAAAAGAGTTTTTATTTCACTAGCTGTCTGATCAGCAGTAGCACCATCCTCTACGTTTATCATGGTGCGGAGATTTGCTGGGGTAATTTCTTCTATCACACCAGCACCTGCAGAATCTCTTCCTAAAATTCTGTTTGTTGCCGACACGTTTTGCATCTTGGCATAAGTTACAGCGTCATTAGCAATAGTTAAATCTGTTGCACCTGTCACATCACCTGTATGAGTGGCATTAGTAATCTTTGCGGTATTAGCTGCTATTTCTGTATTTATAGAATTAGCTAGTTTATCTGCTGTAATTGCATCATCAGCTATTTCAGAAACTGTTAACTTATCTGATTGTAAAAGAGTTTTTATCTCACTTGCTGTTTGGTCATCTTTAGCTCCAGCATCTATTCCATCTAATTTTGAGTGATCGTCATCTGTAAAAGTATTAGAATCAGAAGCTGCCTCTACTGCTGCTGCTATCTGTGCTGCTGTTATAGCCCCTGTATTACCATTAACTGATAACACCTGATCTGTAGGAGTTAATAACTCCGTAAAATCTGCCATCGTACCAGCAGAACCGCTATTTCTTACATAAGACTTATTTTGATCAGATCTAACGACAATATCACCTTCTTGGGTAGTAAGAGCCAATTGTGCAGATTCATTTGCTGCTACCTGTACTGTTGTTAATGCTATTTGGTCTACATTAAAAGTTGTTCCAGATAGACTTAAACCAGTTCCTGCTGTATATGTTGTATCACTACTATTTGCATCGACATAAGTTTTAATAGCTTTAGCAGATGCAAGCGTATCATCAGAAGAAGAAACACTATTAAGGTCAGTATCTAAAACACCAGATTTTAAGTTATCTACTTCGATATTTGTAATAGTATTATTATCTAAATCTATTGATTTATTTGTAAGCGTTTGTGATCCAACAGTAGTAACCATGTTGGTTACTTCAGAATCCACATAAGCTTTTACTGACTGTTGTGTTGGAACTTTAGTATCGCTGTCAGAAGACATATTAGCTTCGTTAACTACAAAACTCATTGCAGCAACACTTGTGTCAGTGTTCATAACAGCACCAGCAGCATCTACATTGGTGGAATTAACTGTGGCATCTGATCCATCATTACCTGCTGGCCCTTGAATACCTTGAATACCTTGAATACCTTGTGGCCCAGTATCTCCCGTTGCTCCCGTTGCTCCCGTTGCTCCCGTTGCTCCTCTAGGAATTGTAAAGTCAAAAGTCGCAGCACTTGACGTACCAGAATTACTTACTGAAGCATTAGTACCAGGATTACCTGTAGTTGTATTACCTACTGCTATTGTTGCTGCTGCACCTGTAGCTCCTGTATTACCTCTTGGAATTGTGAAATTTAAAGTTGCTGCTGTAGTTGTTCCAGTATTAGTAACTGAAGCATTAGTGCCAGCATCACCTGTGGAAGTTGTTCCAAGAGCTATAGTTGCAGTGCCATCAATACCTTGAATACCTTGTGGCCCTGTAGCTCCTTGCGGCCCTTGGACTCCTATTGTGACAACTGTTGTGTCACCTTCATTTACAGTGACAGTATTTTTTAATTCAGTAACATTAACAGAAGTCATGCTGTGTAACCTTCACTTACATTTATATTACCTTCTAAATAATATTCTTTAAGTCCACTACCATTAGTTAATAACACATCATAATATAAAATTGAACCTGTAATAAAACTAGCAGTTTGTACATCTGTTAAAGATATATCAACAGTTCCAGTTGACCTATTTGTATATGTAACATTCCAATCTGCAAACTTAACTTTTCTATCCTTATCCCATACTTGAGCAGCAACAGTATATCCTGTTAAATTTATTGCACTATCATTACTATCTTTAAACACAAGCTGAATACTATGATCTGATCTTCTTTGAACAGTCATATTATATGTACCTGGAGTAATTGCCATTAGCTATATGGTGATGCGCCTAGTATATCAGTTTTCCATTGTGCTTTTAACGCATCAGTGTCACTAGCAGCAGCAATCCCAGAATCAGCAGGTGCATCTCTTAAAGCTTGTCTTTTTGCTGCTATATCAGTTGTACTCGCTCCAGATTCTAAAGCTTTAGTAAATTCAACATCAAGTTCTGCAAATTTTGATGTTCTTGCATTACGAATATTATTCTTATGAATTTCTCTGGCTTTCGCCATGTCAACGCCAAATCCCATTGTTTACTCCGTATAAGTCCAAGCGTTTCTAAAACTCCTGTCAGTAGGAATCGCAGATTTATCTACAGTATAAACTGTCTTACCACTAGGACAAGTTTTGTCTTTAATTTGATCTAAAGTTAAATCTGTATTATCTGCTGGAATGACAATAGAAATACCGCCATCATCATTAGCATAGATAAATCTTTTGTCTGAATTAGCCATAAAGTTTTCTTTTAGTATATCAAAAAATTATTAATCGCCAAAAATAGAAATAGCACAGTATTCTCTATCAGCAGATGAACCATTTGAATTTGCAATAAAAACTTGTGCAGTACTTGCAGTTAGACTTGAGGAACCACCTGTGCCAGCCCTTGTATAATTGTTATCAGTTGCACCTGACATACACACAACATAATTTGCATTAGGCATTGCAGTCGCAAAAGTCACTGTATAATTTCCAGTGCCATTATCTGTTACCGAACTTACGTTAAATGAATTACGAATACCGTTATTTCCTAGAGTAAAAGGTGATGATCCAAAAGTTCCATCAAAATTTACCCAAGCTTTTGCTCTTCCTTGCTGGATTTCTGCTGACGTTGAAGTATTACCACCGCTTGCATCTTGAATTGTATCGACTTGAATTGTTGACATAATTAACCCCCAAAAAATATACAATATACATTGTTAAAATCGTAGTTTCCTCCAGCATTGTCATGATCTGCACCGTATCTAGTTTCTATTCTGATAGTTGTTGTAGTTGGTGCAGCAGAAAAAGATTGAAAAATCCCAACTGGCCCCCGAGTATCACCAGCCATTTCGTTTCCATTATCTATCTTATTATTTAAAGCACCAGCAAAACAATAATTAGCATTTGTAAAAGTACCATTTGGAAAAGTAATTGTATAGTCTCCAGTTGCATGGTCAGTGACTCCAGCAATATTAAAAGAACTGATAACTCCCGTCATACTACTGCTGCTAGTAACATTAAATCCATTAAAATTAACCCATGCTTTTACTAACTGACCTTTTTCCGTTCCAGTAGAATTTTGAAATACTGGCGCAGCAGATGTAAGGCTTTTAACAGTATTAACAGATAAAATACTCATGGATCTACTCCTGTAACCTCACACACTATTAAATTAGACGTACTGTATAGGTCATTAGCTGTAGAGCGTTGATTTACAGTTACCGCACCTATATTAGTTCTCATTTGCCACTTATATGTTATATCGTTTGTATTAGTTAAATTTGTTTCATCTAAATGCTGATATGAGTAGTTAAAAGCTCCATAAACTTCATTCCCAAAATGCAGTGTACTTGTACAAGGAAAGCTGCTACTTTGATTTTGTGCTATAGGGGTACTATTTCTTACTAAATTTAAAAAGATTGCAGCACCAGAGTTATTATGTGCCACAGTCATATTTGTCATTATTAAAAATTTACTAGCAGTTGAAGAAGGTGTAATTGTTACACTCATATCAGTAATATCTGCAAAGGTATTAGACGATGACTCGACTGTAGTCAAGTTTGTAAAAGCAGGTTTTATCTGTATGATGCCGCCATAAGCTCCTGAAGTCTGAACACCTCCTACTGGAACAATACTGTTTACTCGTAATTGACTCATGAATTTATTATACGCATTTTTATATAACAGTCCATGTTCTTCCAGTGTCAACTAGAACCGTAACTCCACTTTGAATAGTTACAGGGCCAAAAGTACCTGCATTTTTTCCACTGTTAATACTGTAATTTTGCGTAATAGTTTGATCATTTTCCCAAAAAATACTGTCATTACCACTTCCTTGCGCTCCTGCTCCTGCAACATCCCAGCGCAAATTACCATTGGTATCGGATACAAGAGCATAACCATCAACAGTAGAATCAGCATTAGGTAATTTCCAAACAACATTTGCAGCAATAGTATCAGGTGCTTTAAATCCAACGTATTGAACATTACCATTTGTTGCACTATTTATTGGTTCTAAAAACCTTAACTCCTTTTGATTACTAGCAGTTGAACTTATTGTCAAACTACTTGCATCTATAAATGCTTGTTCTTCACCAGCAGAAGAAAAACCTAAGACGTTGGTTGCTTTTGCAAATAAACCTAAACCAGTATTCCCATCAAAAGTCAAAGCAGGAGTTGCTGCACTTGTAGAGTCATCTATTTTTAAAACTCCTGTCATAGTCCCACCTTCTTTAGATAGCAAGCCTAAATTAGGTGAATCAATGTTTCCTATGTCAGTAAAACCATCATTATTACTATTTCTTATCTTAAAAACATTTGTAGTGGTATTTAGAAAAGTCATTCCTTTTACACACTTACTACTAGACATAAGACTGTCACTTGACTCGGCACTTTGTCCTTGCAAAGCCAAAAGACAATCTTCTATATCTTCTCTTACGGACTGACCAGAAGCATTTTGAATAATGAAATTTGAAACTGAAAGACTCATAACAAATTACTTTTTTGCTCCATTCTACCCACCTTTACCGAAACCAACAGCAGTGTAGGTAAAATCTCTGCTTATATTAGCACCACTTGAGTCTTTGAAGTGAACTATAAATTGAGTTCCAGATATGTTGCTGTCATTTAACTCATAATAATCTCCTGTTGCCATGTTTTGAGGAGAAATAGTAACAGAAGGTTTTGGAATACCTGTGATACTAGACGTACCAACAAAGAAAGGTGCTGCAAAAGGAACCGTTTTTGCTCCTTCTCCAGATGTAATCTTGCTCGATTGTTCAGTTCTTAATGGCATCGTTGCTGTGTAACCTAATTGTTGTAACAACATATTTTGAGCAGGGTCACTAGTTTCTAATCTTGCTTGAAACTGAAAACCTCTTCCTTTAAATGTTCCGTTTGTAAAAACATTAAAATCTGTATAAGCACTCATATCTGTAGAAGTCCGCACTGCCAAACTAGCATTTGTACTTTCAGCAGCATCTCCATCCCAATCAGGCCAATCATTTACTAAACCTGTTCTATCATCGAATAGGGCAGAAGGATAATATCCAGCCCCTTGAAAATGTCTTTTTAAATTAATAGAAAATACACCTCCCAAATCTAAAGTAGTTGCAAAATTATAAGTACCTCTAAAACCTTTTTTTACCGATAAATTACCAGAGTTTGTATCAGGTTCAGTGGCTAAAACTGTAAATACATTAGTATTAGTTACTCCTGAAACAGTAAATTCACCATCTGATAATTTACTATCAAAACTAAGGCCAGGTTGACTGCCAGCATCGGTAGTATGAGTAGTGAAAGTGAATTGTATTTTTTCTCCTACAGAAAAACCATGAGAGTTAATTGTACAAATTATTGTTCTGCTATTTGTTTGACTATATGTACCTGTCGCTACTGCTGATGGATCTGTAAGTATTAAACCTCCCTTTTCTGTATCATATAGAGTGTTATTAAATAGACTACTTGTTCCATTATTAAACGGAGGAGTATCGTTATCTTCTCTATCTGTTTTTACAACAATAGATTCAAGAATATCAACAAGAGAAAGTTCTACAGTAGCTGGATCAGCACTAAATCTATTTCCATCATCTTGAAACTTAAGTAAGTAAGTACCAGGTAAAGCAGGGACAATTGCTTCAGTAGCATTACCAGCTACTGCCTCTATAACATCTTGAGCAGATTGAAACTTTGCAGATGATCCTGTTTGGTTTGTATGTCTTATATAAACTCGACCACCATGCAATACATCTAAAGCCCTTGCCTGATTAAATTTCAGTCTTACAAGATTTTCATTTATACTTTCAATAGATAATCCAGAAATATTTTCTGGAAGTTCTGTTTTTCCTTTGGCAGCAAATGTTGTAGTTGTTGGATTAGCTGATAAGGTTAAAGCTAAATTATAAGAAAAAACTTGAATTTCATAAGTACCTTCTTGTGTATCTAATAACTCCAACTGATTACTAAAAACGACTTGCGTAACATAATTACCATTTTCTAATCTGTAATTTACTTGATATTGATTAACACCTTTAACTGCTTGCCAACTAATAATAAGTTTACTACGAGCAACATTATTAATAACAACTGTTTTTTCTGTAACTGATAAGTTACTTGGAGAAGCTACAGGTTCATTTAATAATGATACTTTTCTTTCTGGTAAAGCAGTTCCATTTTCAATAAAAGCATACTTACCTTCTACATAAGCTAATGCTGAGATTGTATAATTAACTTCATCTTGCTCTTCTACTTGAATCACTCTAAATAATTGAGTTTGTAAATTTGTACTAGAAATTAAATAAGGGGAATTTGCGGCTGGAATTTTCGAAAATGTAGATTGTGTAACTTTTGCACCTTGATCGTTTATTTTTTGAACACTATTTACAGTAATAACTGCTCCTACCATACTTGATATACTTCCAACTTCTACTGTTCCATCGGGCAAAATTACACTAATGGTTGGGGCATCATTTAAAGCTGGTAAATTTGTTTGTGCTAGTGCATCAATATTAATAGTAGTGTTTGTTGCAGATACAACACGGCCACCTCTTCTTACTCCTGCTCTTACTGGATCAGCTATTTCAATAACAGAACCAGGTCTAACAACAACTCCTGAATCTATAGAAGTTGTAAAAGTAACAGTCTCACATTCATGTTGTTCAGCAAAAAGAATTGCACGACCTAATCTTGCCGCTTGATTACGAGAAGTACACGCAAAAGCTTTTACTTTTTTTACAATTGTTCCTACCTTTGCTATTGCTTCTGCATCTTCTACAACTTCAAAATCTACTTCTTTTGAATCCATATTGAAGTAACTAACAGAAACAACAGAATTACGTCGCTTTAAACTACTACCTTGATAATTAAATCCAGTTTCTCCTACATTGGCTAAATTAAATAAATAACTTGCTGTTGTTGGTTTGTCTTGAGATATGGTAATAGAGCCAGCAGACCATATCGGCATACATCTCATAACACCAGACAACTCATTAATCGCTGCAAATGCTTCTTTAGGACTTTGGATATTTACATTGCAACTAAATCTAGCTTCTTTAGCACCTGATCCTGTTCCATCATCTACCCCTTCATTTGCATATTTACTAGCAGCTACAAAACTAAATAAGTCTAAATTACTTTCAGTTACATGATCTCCCAGACCATATCTTTTGTTTGTGAGAAGGTCGAGTAAGCACATTGCAGGGCAGTTGGTGTAAACAGCAGCACCCATCACGCCATTAAATATGTAACCATCTGGATAAATTATTCTTCCTGTCTGAATATCAACTCTTGGTATGACAGTGTAAGTACAGGTGGATGTTGTTATGTTAAGAGTATTTGCAGAAGTTAAAGTGAACGAGTTTCCATCTGTAGAAACAGTTTGGATAACAAAAGTACCAGTTCCTCCATTACCTGATGTAGCCGTAAATGCTACTGACTCACCAACAAATAAACCATGATTATTATTAGTAACAGTAATTATTTTTCCTGCTGCTGGAGAAGTTGCACCGTCATTCTGTGTATAATTAGCAGATACTACATTAGCTCCTGCACCTGGGATTTTTACCTTTATACCTCTAATACGATACTTTCTAGTTGGAACACGATTAAATTGTTTACTATCTAAACGAAGAGCAACGTAAGCACTATTATTATAAGTTGAATTGTTGTCTACAACTTCTTGAATACTTGTGAACTGAAAAAGATTTTGTCTTTGTCCAGTGGTACTATCTGCTGATATACGACTTACCCTAACATCTACTGGAAAGGCAGTTCCAGCATTAATTCTATTACGATCTAAATTAATTCTATGATCTCTAGCATAAGCATCTGCTGTTCTACCTGTAACAAATGTTTGAACCGCAGCAGGACTTACATAACCCCCAGATTGATATTGTAATTCTATTTTATACTTAACAGTATCTCCATAAATATCACCGTTGCTACTTAGTATCTGTATTTGAGGCCAAGTTAAAGTAACAATTACAGCATCTACATCTGTATTTGTAATTTGTCTAGTTACTGAACCAGATAAACCAGAACTTTGTGCTGTCCATGTAACTGCATTATCGGTAATTGTTTGTCCAACAGTTGCTGTTATAAAAGCAGTAGGTTCAGTAGTTCCAGCTTGCCCTGCTGTTGTACATTTAAATACAATTCCTTCATCGGCATCTGAAGAACTTGAAACTACTATTTGATTAACTGTATAATTTTTTCCAGTTTCTGTTGTTGTTGTTGAACCGTCAGAATTTTGTGTTGTTGTTTTAATGGTTGTCCATACAGTAGCAAGATCGTCATTTTGAACCTCAACCCCGACCCCTGTAGGAGTTCTACTCTCATCAGCATTAGGAATACCACTCATGGCAGTTTGATTTCCTTCTCCAAACTTAGATTTAAAGGTTACATCTCGAAAATTAAAATGAGCTTCATTAGGACTAGCACTTGAAGCATTTGACTGAAGTATTGGAGTATCGTCAAGAAATACATCTTTTAAACTTGCATTTTCATATGCCGTTGTTCCTTTTGTAAGACCTTCTTTTGATGCACTAGCAAACCCTTCAATTTCTCCTTCAGAAATTAAATCTTGAACAGTAGCAAAACTTCTACTATGTAAAGTATCAGGCGCACGATATGGAGGTGGGGGTGGCTTAGGGCCACCACCTGATCCTCTAATGATTTTAGTTTCATCTGTCATGCGTCTACCTGATTAGTGTCAATCGCTGCACTTATTACAACACTTCCTGTAAT
>MDTA01118078.1_pt1 | contig 12260 bp, 16 predicted proteins | sample 811151 | NCBI WGS metagenome assembly MDTA01 (sample SAMN05326648, study PRJNA326480) | marine metagenome | isolation source: seawater | place: Indian Ocean: South | collected 2010
CAATGGGGTCTATGGGTCTTGACTGAATGTTGCCGTCCGGAGATGCATCCATTCCTTGCCCTTCCGCGATAAGGATAGGTTGGGGGTTATTAGCGGATGAGAACGAAACCACCGAACTGGAGACGTCCAGCTTGCAAGCGCCCCCTCTTTGCTGGCTGAGTTGAAACTGCGTTCCTCGAATTCCTGCCGTTCCCACACGGGTTTGAATTTGAAAGCTAGAATCCTTGTTGAGTTTCTTGGACTCAACGATCAGTGATCCCACGTCCAAGGCCAAGGCGAGGGTGGTTGGACCAGGTTCATCGACAGTTTGTTCGATGGTTTGGTTGGCGCCTTGCAAGGGTTCCTGTAAGAAAGTTGAAATTTTCAAAATGGTTTGGCGCTCGATTGTGGCGGTCATCCCATTCGAAAAAAGAGCGGACATTTCCCCGGTGATACCCGTTCTTATGGTGAATCCCTCTGCCAGCACCATACCCGGCTTGAGGGTTTTAGTGATTATCTTACCCTTCGGATCGGTTACTTCGACTAACCCCTTCGATGAAAGAACGATAACCGCGCCGGTTTCCAAACCTCCGCCTTGAGCCATTGCCAGGGAGGAAATGAATACAAGGCAGAGCGAAGCAAAGAGATTCTTCGTTTTGAAAAGATTCCGAAGGGTAAAACTCATGAAAAGTTATCTTGAGCGCGACCCCAATCAACTACCTCCCAAAACGCGGAAACGTAATCCGGACGACGATTCTGATAATTCAGATAGTAGGCATGTTCCCAAACGTCCAAGCCAATGATAGGTGTTCCGGTCTCGTCCGCTATTCCTTCCATGAGGGGAGAATCCTGATTGGGGGTCGAGGTAACTGCAAGGCTGCCATCCTCCCGCTTGATCAACCAAGCCCAGCCTGACCCGAAGCGGGTGAGAGCCGCATTTGCAAAGAGTTCCTTGAAGGCATCCAAAGAGCCAAAGGTCGAGGATATGGCATCCGCCAACGTTCCATGGGGCGCACCTCCACCGTTAGGACTGAGCATCTTCCAGAAGAAAGTATGGTTCGAATGACCGCCGCCGTTGTTCCGAACCGCTTGTCGGATGGGTTCGGGAACGATGGTCAAATCCTTGATTAGATCATTAACCTTCATTCCGGAAAGGTTTTCTTCATCGGCAAGGGCCGCGTTTAATTTGTCCACGTAGGTCTGATGGTGTTTGCCATGGTGAATTTCCATGGTGCGAGCATCAATATGCGGTTCCAGGGAATCCGTGGAATAGTTGAGACTAGGCAGGGTATGTGACATAATAAAAAAAGGGGAATAATCTTAATGAAAGAATGAATGGAAAAAAAGGTCAAGCATTCAGATGCCTTCCGAAAGTGAATCTTTCTGATCACGCTGAAACTTAAAAAAAGCCTGAACCAAGGCATGGCATTCTTGTCCGAAGGTTCCGTGGTCGACGGATGGCGTATGGTTGGACTGAGGTAATTCATGAAGACTCTGAGCGCCACCGAGGCAACCCATTTTGGGATCTTTGAATCCGAAGTGAACTTCTCCTACACGGCTCATGATTACGGCACCTGAACACATTGGGCACGGTTCCTTGGTGACGAAGAGTCGGCAGTCATTCAATCGCCAATCCCCGATCTTCTTGGCGGCCATCGTAATTGCGATCATTTCAGCGTGGGCAGTTGGGTCTCCGGACTGTCGGGTTTGGTTGCATGCCGAGGCGATTATTTCCTCATTGCGGGTTATGACTGCGCCAATGGGCACTTCATTCAGATTCCATGCATTGATCGCCTCATTATAAGCCATTTGCATAAAAAAAAGGTCATCCTTGACCAATTGAGACGGAAAAAGTTTAGGAAAAGGGCAAGGAGCGTATTTCATCTGCGAGTTTAATTTATGACTACCGTTTGTTTTGGAAGCGTCCTTGGCTTCGCGAATGAGAGCCTTGACTTATGAAAACAAGATGGTGTGATAGTATCTTTTATTTATTTATTATATATGGCAGAAGAAGATATCGTCGAGGTCGAAGGAAAAATAACGGCTGTTTTACCAAGCACCATGTTCCGCGCTGAATTGCAAAACGGTCACCAAGTCTTGGCCCACATATCCGGCAAGTTAAGAAAGCATTTTATCAAAATTACCGTTGGTGACATCGTCAAGATGGAGATGAGCCCTCAGGATTTGGAAAAGGCAAGAATCGTTTACAGGCTGAAGAATGCTGAAGTGAATCGAAACGCTCCCATCCGAAGCTATGGACCCAGAGGCAAACGCAAATAAGACTTATGAATATAATCGAATCCATTGGAAAAACCCCACTCGTGGAACTGGAGAAACTCACATCCGAATGCGGTGCTAGAGTTTTTTTGAAATCTGAGTTCTTCAATCCACTCGCAAGCGTAAAAGACCGTATCGGCGCGGCCATGATCGAAGCGGCCGAAAGAGACGGTCTCATAAACTCAGACAGTGTTGTCGTCGAACCAACTTCCGGCAACACCGGTATAGCCTTGGCCTTCGTCTGCGCAGCAAAAGGTTACCGCTGCATTCTTACCATGCCGGAGACAATGTCCAAGGAAAGAAGAGTCTTGCTGCGTTTGTTGGGTGCTGAAATCGTGCTTACGCCTGGTCCAAAGGGAATGGGCGGAGCAATCGCCAAGGCATCGCAATTGATGGATGAGCATGGAGAGAAGGCTTTCATGCCACAGCAGTTCAATAATCCAGCTAATCCCGAAGTGCACCGGAAAACCACTGCCGAAGAAATTTGGTCCGCAACGGAAGGTAAGATCGATTGTCATGTTGCCGGAGTTGGTACTGGAGGAACCATCACCGGGGTTTCCGAGGTCATTAAGGAAAGAAACCCTGATATGTTGACCGTGGCTGTTGAGCCTGTGGAAAGTCCCGTAATCACTCAAACTCGCAACGGAGAGGAAGTGCAACCGGGTCCTCATAAGATACAGGGCATTGGCGCTGGCTTCGTTCCCAAAAACTTGAATTTGGATATCGTTGACGAAGTGGAGCTCGTCTCCAGCGAAGATGCCTTTGACATGGCTCGCAAGATGACTCTGGAGGAGGGAGTGATGGGAGGAATTTCCACCGGAGCTACTGTGACCGCTGCCTTGCGAATTGCCCGAAGACCGGAAATGAACGGCAAGACGATTGTGGTCATTGGGGCAAGTTGCGGTGAAAGATACCTTTCAACTCCTCTGGCAGCCAAAGCAGTTATGGAGTCCGAGGAAATGGTAACGGCTTCCTTGGAGTAAGCGTTTATCCACTCAGTTGAGGGCCTTGATCCGAAGAGTTTCCCGAGCGAAGGTTCGGGTGGGCTCGTGGGTATCCGGCGAAATCGATTCGGGTCTTTTGGTCTATCTTGCCGTTCATGGGAAAGATGATCGGGAAGATTTGGAATGGATTGTTAAAAAGATTCTGGGTTTGCGGATTTTTGACGATGAAAACGATCGAATGAATCTCCCCATTTCCGATGCCCAAGGTATTTTAGTTGTCAGTCAATTCACTTTGTATGGGAATTTGAGAAAGGGATTTCGACCCTCTTTCAATAAGTCCGCGGAACCCGAGTTCGCTCGAGTGACCTACGATCGGTTCTTGAACGTTTTATCTGAGAAATTCAAGGGCTTAGTGCAAAGTGGACGCTTTGGGGAAAATATGTTTGTCGAAGTCGAAGAGGAGGGTCCCGTAACGATCTGGTTGGACTCCCATGAAAAGGCATATTGAAACGACCCAGGGGTTGACGAAGAATTTTTTTGACCGGGATGTCAAAATTGTCGCTCGGGATCTTCTTGGTTGCGGGTTGTGCGTAAGATCAAGGCAAGGTCAGATTAAAAGGCAGGTTATCTCCGAAACTGAGGCTTACGATGGGGAGAAAGACTTGGCTTGCCATGCGAGCAGGGGTAGAACCGCCAGAACCGAAGTCATGTATGGTCCTTCCGGTTATTGTTACGTGTACTTGTGTTATGGGGTCCATTGGCTTTTGAATGTGGTTACGGGATCGATGGGGTATCCTGCCGCGGTCCTGATTCGTGGTTCGCAGGAAATTGAGGGGCCGGGCCGTCTAACCAAGTCTCTGGGCGTGGATGGCAGTTTCAATGGAAGCAAACTGTCCAAGAGGGATCGGTTGTGGATCGAGCCAAAAGAGGCAAGGGTAACCCATATCAGGAGTGGTCCGAGAGTGGGGGTCGATTACGCAGGTGAGCACTGGGCGAAAGTTCCTTATAGATTTTGGTTTTCAAAAGGATAATTTATCGCTTATGTTGTAACCATGCGGTTCGCGCCCATTAAAATTTGCCTGCTATCCCTTGTCCTATCAATCTTTGTCGGATGTGGGAAAAGGGTTGTTCGAGATCAACCCCTCATTTACGACGCATGGGATGCGCGCTATCACTACGATCCGATCACAAGAAAAATGATTCCTCTTCACGGTAAGCAATCCATTGGAAGAGCATGGGGTCGTGATGAAGAAGGCCGGTTGGATTACATAGAGTTTATTTCCGGGTCGGACGGACGGAGCGAAGATCTACTTGCCCGACATCATTTGAAATTGGATCGGAAAAGAGAAATCAAATGGGAAATGGAAAACCAAGCCCGTATCGAACGAATTAAGGCTTCTTTGGAGTTTGCGGATGCGAACGCAACAGGAGAGGCGAATCCGGAACCGCCTCCGGACGATATGGAGAATGATTTTATTCCCGCCTCCTTTTTGCCCCAAGAGGGGGGAGAAATCGGATCGGAGGAAGCGGATGCCTTTTCCCCTTTTGTTCCCATGGAAGAGGATGCCGCTTCTCCTGACTCCTCACCCGAGCCCTCGCCATTCGAACCTCTCTCTCCTTTCTAGTGAGAATCATAGCATTATCCATTAACGTCTTATCCCTCATCTTGCTGGGGGCGATTGGTTGGAAATTGTTGGACAAGTTCGGAGCCTATGACGAAAGTCTCCGTTTGATCGGTGATTTAAAAAAGCAAACGATTGAAATCGAGACGGAGACCAAAGCTCATAACGAGGAACACACCGCAAGGTTCTCAATTGAGAGAAACCGCAACCAACAGTTGGAAGAAGACCAGTTCGAGTTTTCCAGAGAAGAAAGCAAGCATCGGCAAATTCTCGAGGATGACCAGAAACTTGTTATGGAAATGGAGGATAGCTTGGCGGCTTTGTCCAATTCCATCGAAGATTCCAAAATCAACTTTTTGAAAGTCGAAAAGGAAACCCTCGCCATGAACGAGGAGAGCAATGAACTGATGCGTTCCTTGCCGATCATGGAGGCTTCCATCGCAGACTTGCGTTCCGCCATTCTTGAGCAAGAGGGCTTGGCTCAAGCTTTGGATGGGAAATTATCCAACTACAAGGCAACCACTCAGATGTTACAGGAGCATTACCAGAGGACTGTAGAAGCCGTAATGCGTGACAAAAGGGAAAGGCCTTGGTTTCGCAAGGGAAAGAGCATAACCGTGCGCAATGCCACCCTTGACCTTGCCAGCGGTTTGTTGGTCTTACCCGTTGGAAAGGATCATGGGGTTGAATCGGATCGGATTTTGTCGGTCCAATCGTTGAATCGTGAAATTTGTAAGATCAAGATAACCCAAGCCAATTTGCGAAACAGTGTTGCCCACATTATTCCCCTCTTGGGCGAACCCGATAAGCTTCTGAACCTAAGCGAGTTTGACCTTCATCATTTTTAGAATCCTTACCTGGAGTACCTTGGCTGCGCTTGGAGTTTTCGCTTTTTTGAATGCGGAAAAATTCTCCTCTTTGGCTACTGAAATTACGGATGTCAGGAGTGGCTTGAACGAAAAGAAAATCAAGCTGGAAATCGACAAGAACGAATCATCTAATCTGATCAATGGGCTTTACCGGGAGCGGGGCGTTTTGCGTGAGAAAAATGAGCTTACTCAAACGAATACCGAGAAAATGAAGGAAGACTTTCAGATTCTGAAACCCAAGAAAGAGGATTTGGAAAGACTAATCGCAAAAAGGGAGACTGAATTGGCGGAGCTAAGGGAGAAATTGAAGAAAGGAGAGGAGAATCTTGTGACTGTCCGCGAGAAACTATCGCCTCTGCGAGAAAGAGAAGGGGTATTGGAGACTGAATTGAATGACTACAAAGCGGAGTTTGCAGAAAAAAAAGCCAATGCTTCCGCTAAGCAAGGTGATCTTGACGCTTTGGGGGCAACCAGGAGGGTGGTTTCAGGCGCTTACGACAAAAGAAGAGATGCTTTGCTTGAAGAAGTGAAAAAGCCTGCCCACACCTATTACGGTGATCAATTGGAAGTGGTGGTTTCCAGTGGAACCCCCTCGGGAAAGGGTTTTTTCCTGAACGAAGGCTACTTGGACGGTATTCGGGAAGGTATGATTTTTCTGACTAAAAAAGCGGATTTAGAGAATTCCGAATATTTTTTCACCCGAGCCACTTTGGTGCAGGATCGATTAACTTTTATGGAGTTTGATGTTTATTTTTCGGCTAATTTGCACCCGAAAGTCGTTTCCGATGAAAAACTTTTCTTGATAAGAACTGGGGATTCAAATACTAGTTTGTAATACCCACTCCAAAATGTTGATATCGTAATACGACTCTTCCACCCCCGCCCCTTAATCCTTACCCTCTTATACCTTGATGAATAGCCCCGAGGAAAACCCGACCGATGACGAGTTGGCTGACTTGATGGACGAAGAAGCAAGCGATTCTTCCATTACAGGGAATGAGGAAGGTGCGGTTGAGGCGGGAATTCCTCCCTCCGTGAATTTGGATGACCCGGAGCTGGAGGTTGAAGAAGAAGCCTTCAGTATTGACGATTTCGAGTCGAATCTCTCCCCCGGCGAAGAAGAGTCTCCGACAGAGGAGCAGACGTCTCCTGTTTCCGATGGAGGTGGTGAGGAGGCAGTTTCAATGCCCGAGGTGTCGAAAGATCCGAAGAGCGAAGACAACGCTTCAGTTCCAAGTTCGAAGGAAACGACAAACGGATTGGGAGGGGTGGCTGAATTTAGAAAGACTTTGGCAAACCTTTCCAGGCAACTGGAAATCGATCGCTTGGCATTTTTGCACAAGTCGCTCGAAGATCGCGGCGAGGCATTGCCCACTCTCGAGCAAATAGCAGGTGATATTCATGGCATCAAACCAATGTCTCCGGACGGGGATTGCGATTACTACGGCAAGCGTCCCGCGGCTCGTCTCGAAGGTTGGATTTCCGGTCTCTCATTTGGGGCAAACCGTAGAGCCAAGAAGTTCAGCAAATAAGTCCTTCCCTCCGATTCGATCTCTCGAATGAAGGATGCAAGTCATTGTGCTTTGGATTATTCGGTGGTGATACCGGCCTACAACGAAGAATCTTATCTGCCTTTGACCATTGATCGGTTGAAGAAAGCGATGGCTGCCATTTCTGAAAAAAGCGGAGAACTGATTGTGGTTGATAACCAATCCACGGATTCCACTTCCGCGTTAGCCAAAAGACTTCACGTTCGGCTTGTTGCAGAAAAGGTCAGAGGAATTGCCCGGGCAAGAAATGCGGGAGCTCGGGTTGCTCGAGGCAAACATTTGTTTTTCGTCGACGCGGACACGTTGGTCAACGAAGGAGTGCTTCGAAAATCCCTCGAGTATTTGTCATCCGGGCAGGTTGGAGCCGGAGGGGCGGTTTTGAGTTTCGATCAGACGCAAGGAAGGTTACTTTTTGGAGTTTTGTTCCCCAAAATGTGGAATTTCATTTCTCGTTCCCTTAAGTTGGCCGCCGGAAGTTTTGTCTTTTGCCGACGAGACTTGTTCGAGGAGTGCAATGGATTTCCTCAGAATCTTTACGCGGGTGAGGAAATTTTCTTCTCCAGAGCGGTCAAAAGGCTTTGCCGGAAGAAGGGAATAAGCTTCGAGATCGTAAGTGACTATCCCGTGATTACCTCGTCGAGAAAGCTACTTTGGCATTCGAACCTAAGGATTACGGCCAATCTCCTGCTGTTGCTGTTCTTTCCCTTTGCAGTTCGGTTCCGAAGTCTTTGCGGTTTTTGGTATCATAGGCCCGAGTCCTGACGATCACTCCTCATCCATGGGATAGACCATCCCCCATTTTTCTCTTATTTCGTCCATCACCTGATGAATGGACAAGCTTTCCTCAAGAGGCATGATTGGACTCTCCTTCTCCCCGGCCAAAAACAGTTTGCCGAAGGATTCCGCTTCATAATTGAAACCATTTCCTTCGAAGGGCATGGAAATCACTTCTGGTTCGAGACCTTTTTTTGTCACTGTGATTTTTTGCGGTCTCCAACATTGCTTGTGAATCTTCAGCGTTCCTTCGGTCCCGGAGATAAACGCTTCTTGGGCAGTTTCTGCCTGAAGTGACGAGTGGAGCACAGCCATCTGATTCTCGGGGTATTTGAAAACATAGGCGGCTTGTTCGTCTACGCCGGTTTCACCTAAGTGACAATCGGTTATGATCTTGGAGGGTTTTCCAAACACCATAAAGGATAGGGAGATCGGATAAACCCCTATATCCAGCATCGAACCGCCTGCGAGAGTTTTGCTGAACAAGCGACTGTTCGGATCGCGAGATTGAGGCCGAAAACCAAAATCGGCTTGCAAAGTTTTGATCTCCCCAAGTGCCCCGGATCTGAGGATTTTCCTAATTTCCACCATCAGGGGGGCAAATCGGGTCCACATACCTTCCATCAGCAACACTTCGTTTTCTTTTGCGCATCGGATCATCGAATCGACTTGCAATGCGTTCACTGCCATGGGCTTTTCGCATAAGACTGCTTTTCCATGATTCATGCAAAGCGTCGCTAAACGTGCATGTTCCGAGTGAGGGGTTGCCACGTAAACCGCATCGATATCTTGTCGTTCGGCCAGCTCTTCGTATGACCCGGAGGAATGAGCGACTTTCCATTCTTTGGCGAATGTCATTGCCTTGTTCAAATCCCTTGAGCCCACGCAATGTAGTGTCCCATTGCTCGTATGCTTTAATCCCTCGGCAAATGAGCGAGCAATTCTTCCTAGTCCTAGTATGCCCCACCTGATTTGTTTTTGCATGAAGAACATTTTGAAGGGTTGGCGAAAGATAAGGCAAGAATGAAGGGCAAAGGAGAAAGTTGACGAAACGCGGAATATCGGCGAATGTGGGGGATAAATGGAGAATTGGAATTTAAATGAAATCAGGCGAACCATAATCCTTTCGCTCGGATCTTTGTTTTTGTTTTTGGGCTGCAGTTCGGAGTCGTTTCTATCTCACGAAGATCCCGCTCCTGAAGAAAAATCCGAAAATAAGGATAGCGAAGCCGTTTCCTTGGATTACGAAAGGATTAGGGAAATCATGAATACGATCGTAAATGACAACCAAGCGCAACCAGTTGCGGCCCATTATCAATTCATTTGCGATGAGAACGAAAGATGGATTTATCGTTGCAATATGCTTACCGGAGAGATCGAATGCTTCAGTATGAGTTCGAATAAGCTAAGGTTGCTATCAAGCATCAAGTAAGCAATACAGGGAAGAATGAAATCACTTTTCAAAGGAGTTTTGCTTTTATCGTTTATCGCTTGCGCTTCCTGTTCGTCCAATTCCTATTCCGGTGAAGATCCTGGAATAAGCTCAAGCAAACAACTTTCCATGGTCGAAAAAGCTTGGATGGCTCGTCACCATTACGATTCGGAGCGCAGGTTATTGGTTCCTAAAGTGGGTGGAGCACGTTGGGGATCTACTCAGGAGTATAATGAAGACGGTACTCTGACCTATTTGGATTGGTGGGTTCGGGATGTGAAAATGGAAGATTTGGAAGCGTCGCCTTCCACCTTCGTTGAGGTCATTGTCGATGAGGAAGAAGCTATCAGTAGCGATGCTCGAGGCTCGTTGGATGCGCAAGCTCCAATCCAAACCAATGCCGTGGAGGATGAGAGCATCGAAACGGATATTTTCTCCGCACCCGATGCGCAAACCATTTCCGCGGATCCCTTTTCCATTCCCGAACCAGTTTCCGACGGTAATCCGGAATCAGTGGACCCCTTCTCCCCAGTTGAGGTTCCGGATACTGAAGCCGTCCAGGAATCTCCCGAACCGGAAGTTTCTCCCTTCGCTCCGTTGGAAATTCCCTTCTGAAAACCTAAGGCAATAGGTCTAATAGTTTCTGATTCCGTCGTCCGAAGCGAATAGGGGTGGGGGGTCATAGTCCTCTCCGGCATGACCGCTGGGTGGGGGAACCGAAGGAGGAGTGGGTTTTGAAATGGCTGCATTCGGAAGGATTTTTTTCTTGGAAACCGCTTTCGCTTCCTTTGTTTGCGTAACGGATTTTGTTTTCTTCGCTCTGGTGTTGGAATTGACTTCCACGGATGCTCCTATGGAACGCAACCAGACCCGGCTAATCGGCATTTCGACTTCCTCGCCCACGTAATCCTTTAGGGCGGACCAAGAGATTTTTTCAAAGCAACCGGCTCCCTTGGTTTTTCCGCTCCCGACTTTACGAGGCTTGCCATCCTTGTTCAAAGTAACTGCCATGGGATACGAATCAGGCAAACCGTCCCACAACTCAAACAAAAAATCATGACTTTTTCTTTGATCTCAAATTGAGGGATCAAGTATGATCGCAAAATGGCCAAACAAACAAAGATGAGGACCAAAGTGCCTGAAAAAGCGAAAAAACGCGCTGCTCAGGTCAACATGATGCAACGAAGTTCCGATGAGATGGGCAAGTTCGATAACACCTCGGCGACTTCGGTTCCGATGGCAATTACCGCCCTCATGGGATTGGGCTTCGAAGTCGCTCTCTATATATTCTTACTGATTTTTCAAGTTTCGGACTCCACCAAGATCATTCATGACTACTTTTACGAGCGCGGGTGGGTTCCGTACCTTTTGACTTATCTTGCCTGTTGGTCTTTTGCGATCCTCTACTTCAAGCGCAAAAAATTGAAGAATCAGGAAAACGTCATGCAGTTCAAGCTTTTGCCGGAGGATATATCCGTGGATATCCGTGAGGATAACATGGCTCAGTTTTACGCTCACATAAAGAGGCTTGGCTTCGATCAAAGGGAAAGTTTTCTTTTGACCCGCATCTTCCGTGGCTTGGAGCATTTTAGCGTGAGGAAGAATCACACCGAAACCGCCGATATGCTGAAGTCGCAATCGGAAATCGACGCCACTATGGTCGACTCCAGTTACGTTTTGATCAAAGTTTTCATCTGGGCGATTCCGATTCTCGGATTCATTGGCACGGTCTTGGGGATCAGCGAGGCGGTGGCAAGCTTCGGTGGGGAAATGGGCGCGGCGGCGGACATTGAAAAGATCAAGGAGCAGCTTGGGCAGGTGACCGGTGGTCTGAGCGAGGCCTTTGACACCACCTTGATTTCCTTGATCTTCAGCCTCTGCGTAATGTTTCCGACCAGTGTAATGCAGAAGAACGAAGAGGATTTGCTCAATAAGGTGGACGAGTACTGCAATGAATACTTCCTTAAGCGTTTGCGCGAACCACAAAACTCCGGAGCGGCTTCATTCAACGCATCCGGGGATTCCATTGCTCGGATCGAACATTTGCAAGCGTACCTCCTGCAATTGCAGGAATCCCAAACCGTGGTGGCTCAGCAAATGACTCAGGTGGCTCATCAATTCAATCAAATCATGCAGAACACCAGCATTGAGGAAGAGAACGGTTGAGACCTGATTTTGAGTTGATGGTTCGTCGGCGGTGAAAAAGAAAAAAGCAGACTTGGAGGTTTCCCTCTTTCCCTTCCTGAGTATCTTGGCTTGCGTCATCGGAATCCTGACTTTGATGATCACTGCCATCGTCATTGCTCAGATCGATCCTGAGGCGGTGAACGAGAAAATCGAGACAGCGTTGGAGGATGATGAGGAATTCCAGAAAAAGATAGACGAGCGTAAGCGGGAAATCGAAAGGCTCCGCCAGGAAATCGAATCGTTCAAGAACGATCCTTTGAAGAAAATCGATCCCAAGAGAAAAGAGCAGCTGGAACTGGAGATCGCTCAAGTGGTTGCCAGGTCGAAGAGTGCCAAGGAAGCGCAAAGGCAAAGTCAGTCCCTGCAGGGCGAGTTGGTGAAAATGAAAGCCGAGATGGCTGAGATGATCAAGGAATTGGAAGAGGCCGAAGATCAGTGGGAACTGATGAAGGATCCCGACAAGTTCGCCACTATGGTTGTAAAGCAAAGCGGTTCGGGAGCCGGTGGAGATCTGGAGCCCACTTTCATCGAATGCTACAAGGAAGGCATACGCGTCTATGACGAAAAAGGCGGGCACTATGAAATTGCAACCTCCAAAATCCAAGGCCATGCCGAATTTAAGGATA
>MDTA01091884.1_pt1 | contig 12258 bp, 9 predicted proteins | sample 811151 | NCBI WGS metagenome assembly MDTA01 (sample SAMN05326648, study PRJNA326480) | marine metagenome | isolation source: seawater | place: Indian Ocean: South | collected 2010
AAAAATGAACACATCATTAGAAAGTCAGGATGAATATATCCACTAAATGTCCAAATCGCAGGCATAGTGACCAATATAAACATCAACACGACCCTCTCAAGCAACGAGATTATGCTTTGATCAATAATCTTATAAAAAATTAAAAGATTTGCACAAAAAATGCTAACTGCTAAAACCCTAATAGAGCTAATGAAAGCAGGATTCATAATTTCATCTAGGTATAGAAATGTAGATAAAAAATTTAAAAAGAAGTAGAGAAATCCATAAGAATAGAAAATAAAGCTAAATATTTTTTCAAGAGAGGAAACTTTAATTCCATCAGAAATATTTATCAAAGGCTCAACAAAAGCATATTCATCTAAACTTCTTGCTTGCAAGATTGATAAGTCATTCCACTCAATATGCAAAAAAAATCCAGTGACAAAACAAAGGCCAACAATAAGATAGATAGATATTTGTGATGCTCTCAAAATTTTATTTATTTTTTTATTTATAATATCAATTATTACATTAATATTATTTTTAAAAACTGAGATTTTCACAATAAATTATTTCTATGCTTGGCTTTGAAACAGTTGGAAATGCAACATTAACAGTGTTTGATGATGGTCCTGTACTGTCAACAGATCCATGGATTGACGGCACGCCATATTTTGGAAGTTGGACACACCCCTATGAGATATCTGAGGCTAACATTTCAAATATTATCAATTCAAAATATATTTGGCTGTCACATGGACATCCTGATCATATTGATAGCAAATCTTATAAATATTTGCACAATGCAATAATTCTTATTCCAGATCATTTTGGTGATCGTATATTTCACTACTTTGATAAGCATTTTGAATGCATTAAAATCAAATCCAATACCTGGTTTGAGATATCAAAAAATGTGAGAATCAAAAGCTTTGCTGATTGGAATCAGGATGCAGCTTTGGTTGTTGAAATACAAAAAAAAGACTGCATATGTAATATGAATGATGGCAATTTGCTTGGTTGGAAACCAACTGTAAAAAAATTAATAAAAAATTATCCAAATAGATTTTTACTTAGACTTATGAATTGGGGTGATGCAGATATGATCAATTTATATGATGAGAATGATAATTTTATAAAACCAGAAGCATCCAAAAGAGTACCTCTTGGCCCATCGTATGAGTATCATATGAATGATATGGGTTGTAACTTTGCAATTCCTTTTTCAACATTTCATAGATATAACAGAACCGACTCAGAAAAAATGAATAAATTCATAACGCCTATTGATAGCCATGATGAAAACTTCTTCAATGAAAATAAAACAATCTTACAAGCTCATGGCTTCTGGGACAGCATAAAAGGTGATTACACTCCAACTAATCCAAGAAAGACTGAAATTATGTTAGCAAAGCCTGAAGATTTTGGCGATAACTATTCTGACCAGTTAGACAAAAATGAAAAACTCTTGCTTAAAAAATACTTCAGCTCCTTTGAGCATTTGAAAAATTTTTTTGGCTGCATTGTCTTCAAAGTTGGAGGAGAGGAGATTTCAATTAAGTTATCAGACAGAGATGAGCTTATTTATTTTGAAGCACCTAGGCACTCTTTGATAACCTCAATTAAACATGAAATTTTTGATGACATGCTGATTGGAAATTTTATGAAAACAAAATTAATAAATTGTGAGAGCTTGTATCCAAATTTTTCTCCATATGTTGCTAAATATGGTGATAATGGATTGGCAAAGTCACAATTAGAATTAAAAAATTATTTCAAGTACTATAAACTCAATTCAGCAGACTATTGGAGAGATTTACTCTCAATTAATACAGAAAATTTTCTAAGATCACACATCTCTGCAGATACCATTATTTATAAAGGATTAAAATATATCAAAAATAAGCTATGAGAAATGCACTGACTTTCTTCATAATCTTGATAATTTTTGTTGTTTGCTTATATATAGCAATACAATCACTAGCAGAAGAAAGAAATCTCTTTAAGACATATTTTAAGGTACTAATTGAAACGTATATTCCTACATATACCTCTAACGACTCAAATCTTAAAAAATTAAAAGAAAAAAACAAAGTTTCACTGAATGCTCTCGAGGCGATAAAATACCTGAATGTAAAAAACAGCGATCTTGATATGCTTTTTTATAAGGAAATTCCTTTCGAGTATAACAATACTCCATTCAATATTACTTTATTCAAAGCCCCATTTTTAAAATACAAGGGAAACGTTCTTGAGTTGGGTAATAGCTATATAGATAGCTTCCAAGATACACTTCTTATTGCTCAAGAAAATGGGTTATTTTTTTCAGTCTCTTCAGATTTTCATGAAGCAGATCTAGGAATTGATTTTCTTAAAGTGCCAGTTGAACATCTGGAATCAAACATAATTGACTTCATCTCATATTTGGAATTTTTCTCGATGAGCAAGTTTGGTTTAAAAGACATATTAGTAGCAGATAGTAAATTGTATGCGTCAATTATTATTGAAAAAGAACCTAGATGCTTTACAAACAGTATATTAGTGGCTCAGATTGGCAATAAGCTAAATTTTGAGGAGTTTTTTTCAATAAATGAATGCATCAATCAATATCAATCTGATGAGTTTAATGCTCATCAGACTGGTGGAAAGATGGCACTCCTAGACGAGAATCATATTGTTTTCACAACAGGTGATTTTAGAAGTAGATGGTTAGCTCAAGATTCAGAATCCTATTTTGGTAAAATCCTAAAAATTAATTTAATTGACGCAGCAGTTAGTGTTCTTGCCAAAGGCACTCGAAATGCTCAAGGTATATATGTTGATCAAGAAAATGACAAAATTTGGTTAACTGAGCATGGACCTCAAGGTGGAGATGAGATCAATTTGTTAAATCTAAATGATCAAAATACAAACTTTGGTTGGCCAATAGCATCATATGGAGGACACTATGGCAATTCAAGAATTGACAAAGATGGAAATCTCTATGAAATAAGAACTAGGGAAATATATAAAAAATTCCCATTGTATAAATCTCATCAAAATTATGGCTTTATTGAACCAGTGAAATATTTTGTCCCATCAATAGGAATTTCAGATATTATAAAAATTAACAATTCTTCAAAATTTTCAGATAGTTTCTACATTGTTGGGGCAATGGGAAGACCAGATAACTCAACCGATCAAGACATGTCATTATCATTTTTTAAATGGGAACAAAATGAAATTGATGATTTTCAAACTATTCCTATTGGTGAGAGGGTAAGAGATTTTGAGATTATTAAAGAAAAGGTATTTTTTACAAGCGAATCAAATGCATTAATTGGTTTATTGGAGTAATTCCAATTAAAATATGACGCAAATGTTCGATTATTTATTAGAAAAGATAAGTTCATCATCTATAAAGGCAATGCCTTTTGATGCGATTTATATCGAGGATTTTTTTTCGAGCGAACATTTTGATGCAATCATCAATGATAAAGCTATCAATTTAAATAAGACGTCTGATGATCAATCTTTATTTGATGAGGTTTTTAAGAATGGGTATAAAATTATTGATTTTCCGGGATGTATATCCAGTGAGAAAGAGTATATAAATTGGCATAATCATAAATCACTTGATTCCAGGTCAAATTCCGCTTGTGAGAGTTTTGGTCTTACTGTTAGGCTTTTAGAGAATAAGAGTGAGTTTCTTCAATCTGTAGATGATTTTTTTAACTCAAATAAATTCAAAGAGGCACTTGCTGAAAAATTTTCCATCGATTTAAATAATGTTTATTTTGATAATGGAATACAAAAATATTTTGATGGATATGAGATAAGCCCTCATCCAGATATTAGAAGAAAATCGTTAACTTATATGGTTAATATTAATCCATTCAAAAATTCTGAGAATGCAGATATACATACCCATTATCTTCAGTTAAAGGATAAGTATCAATATATTCAAAAATTTTGGGAGCATAACAAAGATTTTGAAAGGTGTTGGCTTCCATGGGATTGGTGTGAAACAAAATTTGTTCAAAATAAAAATAATTCTATCGTAGTATTTTCACCAAATAACGATACAATCCATGCAGTCAAAGCTAATTATCAACATTTACATGGACAAAGGACTCAAATTTATGGCAATTTTTGGTACAAAAAAAAGTTAACATTAAAGACTATTGAGTGGGAAAATTTAGATTTATCTTGTGATCGAAGTTCAGTAAAGAAACAATCATCTATCAAGGATTTTATTCCAGCCAGCATCAAACAGCTTTTTAAAGAAAAGATTTTAAGAGCTGATAGCAAAAACTATACTAAACTAGATACACAGTCTAAATTTAGCAAAGAATAAATTTATGCCCAGGTGGTGGAATTGGTAGACACAAGGGACTTAAAATCCCTCGAAGGCAACTTCGTGCCGGTTCAAGTCCGGCTCTGGGCACCAATTAATTATTTTCATGAATAATTTGTTTGACAGCTTTATGTGTTGCGCATTAGCTGAAGCCAAAAAAGCTGGTCAATCAGGAGAAGTACCTGTCGGCTGTGTGATAGTTCACGAAAATGAAATTGTTGCGTCAGCTGGCAATTCGTGTATCAAAGATAATTCTCCTTTAAGACATGCTGAAGTAAATGCTATTGAAATTGCATGCAAAAAAGCAAATAACTACAGACTAACGGATCATATAATGTTTGTAACATTAGAACCATGTCATATGTGTTGCATGGCAATAGTTCACGCAAGAATCAAAAAAGTTTTTTTCTCGCTTACAGAACCTAAGTCTGGAGCAGTTGTTACCAATGATAATTTTTTTGATCATAATTATTTAAATCATAAGGTTAAATACGAGCATGGGATGCGTGCAATAGACTCCAAAACACTACTGCAAAACTTTTTCATCAAGAAGAGAAATTAAACCTTTACTATAGTAAACATGAATATTGCAGTTTCGCAAAGATTGCCTTTTGAGGCAGGTTGAGGAATGAATATCTGAGGCAACTAACTCAAGTGCTGGGTTATTTTTAGCAATTTTTTTCAAATAATCTCTAAAAGCATAACTAGATAGACTTTCATCAATCGATTCTATCAACACTATGTCATAGTAATTTGATTGCACGTTTGATATCAATTCAGTTTCAAGTGATTTTGATAATGTCACACCATTTTTCAACCATAGTGGAAATGGAGAATCTTTTTCAAAGTATTTTTGATTATCTATAAACCCTAATTCTGTAAGATTCAGGATTTTAATTTGCTTATTTAATTTAGCTAATCTATCGAGCCTACTTTTTAGTGAGCATATATTTGCCGGTCCTAATAATCTTTTGAGTTCTGGAAAGCACTCTCCTAAATCGATAATTTCTATCTCAGTATTCAGATCTCGGTAATTAAAATATTCTTGATCAGCATAACCTCTCAGTAAGTTTTCATATGAAAAGAATGCTAAGCGCATTGAGGGCAAAATTATAATGATGACAAGCAATGAATTAATTAAAAAATGTTTTCTTAGATTATGTTTTAATCTAATCTGATTGAGCATTGAGGGCAGTATGAAAAGATAATAATAATGTGTATAAAATATTCCTCCGGTCAAGTCACTCAGTAGGCTAACTAACATTATCAAGCCTGCCAACAAAAATATTTTATTCCCACCCCATCCATAGAATAAACACCATAAAGAAAGATAAAATTTACAGATATTTAGGAAATTTATTGATTCAAAAAATCTGTAGGAACGTGAATCAGCATTCAAAAACACTAGTTTTAGGATCTGATCAATCATTTCTTTGGAGTAAAACATGTATTCAATTGAGATAATTAAGCAGGTAGCAGATGTAAAAAGAAGAAATTTTTTGAAAAAACCAACAAAAGATTTATTTGAATTAATAAATAAATATATAGTTGCTGCCATGAATGTATAAGCACCAAAATCATATTTGGTAATAAATAATAGTCCATTCATTACTCCAGCCAGAATGATAATAGTTTTACTTTTAAAATCTATGAAGTAGAAAACTAGAAGTGTAAGCAATGCAGCTAAATTATTATACCAAGGGTGATTTAGTAAAATTAAATAGATAAATGCAAAAATAATTAATGCTATATATGTAACATATTTATTATTTTCATGTTTTCGAAGAATTAAGTAAGCAGTTATTAGCATTATGCAATTTAAGAATATTTGGCTTATTTGAAGGACATACCAACTATTGCCAAAAATTTCTAAAAAAACATATGTAAAATGAAAAGTAAATGCTCCAATCGGAATAATAATGTTCTCATAAAACGATCTTCCGCCCCTTATTTCTTGAATTCCATCCCAAATTATTAAAAAGTCTCGATAAACTAGAAATTCTTTGAAATGAAAAATTGAGAATAAACTCAGACAGATTATTATGATTACTGTAAAATCTTCTAAAAAAATCTTTTTACTTGTGTTCATTTTTAATAATAACTTAAGCATTTTAAATTAAAAAAATTACAATTCGCATATGAAAAAAATATTAATAATGTCAGTATTCATATTGCTTGGACTAATTCTTATATATTTTTATCAAACACCTATAAAAGGTTTGTTGCGAGACTACCTCCCAATTTATACGAAAAGCTACATTAATGAACTAAATAATGAAAAAATCCTAAAATTTATTCCGAAAGATCAGGCAATTGAAGCATTCAGATCATTTTTTATTTTAGAGGATAAATTATTCCTTCAAAAGATAAAGAATCATGAATACTATGTTGATGATGATTTAGAAGGATCTTTTTACAATGCAAACTTTCTTAAAAAGGTAAAGAATGATAAAGCCATTGGCACCTCATATATCTCAATCAACCAAAATTATATTTTTTTAGCTCAAGAGAATGGTTTATTTTTCAAAATCAATAAAGAAGATCTTGCTCTGAGCGAAGATTTTATTGAGGTGAATCATATACGATCAAACATCTTTAATCTCATTAGATACTATGATTTTTATGGCCAAGGACAATATGGTATTAAGGGTTTTTTGGTAGATGAGGAAAATATATATGCTGCTTTTTCAAATCAAGTTTCTGATGAGTGCTTCAACGTTTCTATTCTAAAGGCACCTCTTAATTTAGATTATCTTAATTTTGAGAAGTTCTTTATCCCCAATGAATGTATTGAAATAAATAATGATTATGGTGAGTATAATGCTTCAGATTCAGGTGGATATTTAGCGGAATATGATAAGGATAATTTTTTGTTTAGCACTGGCACATTTAGATACAGAGATCATGCGCAAGATCTGGAAAGTGAGCTCGGAAAAATCCTTCTCATAGAAAAATCTACTGGCATATCAAAAGTTTTGTCATATGGTCATAGAAATGTTCAAGGAATTGTTTACTTGAAGGATGAACAACAAATCTGGTCAACAGAGCATGGACCAAATGGAGGAGATGAAATTAATCTCAATCAATTTGAATCTATTGATCCGATCAATTTTGGTTGGCCAATTTCATCATATGGTTATCACTATGCATCCAGCGAGGTTAATATCGAGGGAGCAATTATTTCTGATTTAGATCATGAGTTCTATAATAAAGCACCACTTCACAAATCGCATGATCAGTTTGGTTTTGAAGAGCCTAAATTATTTTTTACACCATCAATCGGAATTTCTGCCATTGCATCAGTGGAAAGTGAATTTATAGATAAAAACGTTAATTTACTTTTTTCATCCATGGGGATTCATGGATTGAAAAATGAAAAGTCTATATTTGCATACAATACCAACCAAAATTCTTATACCAAAATCTTTTTTGGAGAAAGAATAAGGGACATGAAATATATGCCAAATAAAAATATTGTCATTTTCAATGGCGAATCAAGCGGGATGATCGGTTTTTTAACAAAGAGAAAGTAGATCTTTTGTAATCACAATTCAATCCATACTGGACAATGATCCGAAGGTTTTATGAGTGCACGGGTCTCATAGCAAATATTTGCACTTTTCAATTTACTGCTAAGATTGTTTGAAAGTAAAATATGATCAATACGAAGTCCTCTTTTTGGATTATCCTCAAACATTCTTGATCTGTAATCAAACCATGAATATACGCTATTTTCCTCAGGATAAAACTCTCTCCATGTATCAACAAAACCAATATCTTTAATAGACTCCCAAAGTGCAATCTCTTCTGGCAAGAATGCACATTTTCCATCTCGTAACCATCTTTTCTTATTATTCTCTCCTATGCCAATATCTATTTCTTGAGGAGCAACATTAAAATCACCCATTACAATAAGATTTTTTTCTTTTGTTCTAGTTTCAAATATATGTTTTTTAAGATCCTTATAGAATTTTATTTTTTTTGGAAATTTTGTTTCATGAGATCTATTTTCACCTTGCGGAAAATATCCATTCATAACAATAATTTCTTCACTACCGTACTTAAACTTAGCTTGTATGAATCGTTTTTGATCTTCATCAGTATCATTTTTAAAACCTTTTACAACTTCAACTGGTTTATTAAGACTGAGAAGCGCAACACCATAGTGACCTTTTTGCCCCCAATATTCAGAGTGATAACCAATATCATTAATAACATCAATAGGATATTCGTCGTCATGCACTTTGGTTTCTTGTAAGCCGATTATGTCAGGTTTTATGGTATCTCTAATAAACTCTAATTGATGAGGTCGAGCCCGAATACTGTTAATGTTAAAAGATACTATTTTCATTAAGCTGCGCCTGAGATGAGAAACATCTTTTCATAATTAATAAAATCTTTCATAATTTTGGTTGATTCGTTTAAAAGATGATCATTTTCAAGATTAATAATGCTTTGATCTATTTCATCTCTGAAATTTTCAAGCTCTTCATAGTTATTAAATGTATCAATTCCTAGGAGAGAGCGTCTCGTATTTTCTACTTGCAGTAACCATTCTTTGCGTTCTTCTTTATCAATTTTTCTTTGCTTTATGTTTAAGGAAAGCTTTTTTTTATTTTTTTGCTCTTCATATCTTTCCCTAAGCCTAAGAAGATATTGTAGATTAGGATCCATCTTCATTCTTAAATTAAATGAATCAAGAACATTATTTATGGTGTAATTATCAACATTATAAGTTCTGTGCCTTATGGGTTTGATATTGTCCCAAGGAAGTGCATGGTCCAGTGAACTTTCACCAGTTTCTTCAATATCCCATGTTGACGGGAGCATTACGTCTGGGGTAACACCTCTTGATTGAGTGCTTGAGCCATTTACTCTGTAAAATTTAGATTCTGTAATTTTTATTTGACCATTACTTAAATCATCAAGCCTTTGAACTGTACCTTTTCCAAATGTTCTGTGTCCAATAATAATGCCTCGCTTATAATCTTGAATAGCGCCTGCAAAAATTTCTGAAGCAGATGCTGAATACCTATTCACCAACACTCCTAATGGTTTTTTCCAAACTTGTACCGCTCTTCCATCTCCCCATGGTCTGATGCTGCCAGAACTTTCTTTTACTTGTACGGTTGCTCCAGAGGCTATGAATAATCCAGTGAGCCTATTTGCTTCATACATTGAACCACCAGAATTACCTCTTAAATCCACAATTAGAGCATCAACATTTTGCTCATTAAAATCTACTAATATTTTTTCAACATCTTTGGAGCTACTTCTGAAATCAGGATCCCTATCTCTCCAAGCATTAAAATCTATATAAAATGCCGGAAGCTCAATAACACCTAATTTTATATTTTTTTCATTATTTTGAAGATTGAATATTTTGCTTTTTGCAGCCTGTTCCTCAAGTTTTACCTCTTCTCTTGTTAGAGTAACTATTTTTCTTTCGGGCGAATCAGATTTAGATGATATAACTTCTAACTCAACTTTACTCCCAGCATCTCCTCTAATTAGTTTTACAATTTCATCTATCCTCCATCCAATTACTTCAACCTTATCTTTTTCGCCATATTGTCTAATTGAGACAATCTTGTCATCAGCAAAAATCTCTTTGGATTTTTCTGCAGGACCTCCAGGAATCAGGCTGACAACTTTAGCAAAGTCATCTTCAATTCCCAATAATGCCCCAATACCTTCAAGTTTTAAGCTCATTTGCATGTCAAAATCTTCTGCGTTTTGGGGTGAAAGGTAAGCTGAATGTGGGTCAAATTGATTTGTATAGGTATTCATTACCAATGAAAAGAAATCTTCATTATTTCTTTGAAGAATCATTTTAATTCTATTCTCATATCTTTTGATCAATGCAGATTTTTTTTCATCAATATCAATATCATCTGTATCAGAAATAATCTCATTAAGTAAATCGCTCTTTGTTGTCAGGTACCAATTATTTTTTAATTCATCTTTAGATAACTGCCAATCATTATCTTCAGCAAATATGTCTAAAAAGTCATTTTTGTAAAAGTTAAAGTCCTCATGTTGCAAGGTTTCAATTTGAAAGTTTGTTGCTTCAATAAGCCTATTGAAATAGAAATTTAAAATTTTAAAAGATTGATTTAAATCAAAGATTTTTTCTTGATTATTGCTTGATGCATAAATATTAAGCTCGTCATTTGTAAAGTATGTCTTATTCGGATCTAAGCTTTCAATTAAGATTCTTTGAAAATTGCTATTAATCTCTGTTATATCTTTGTATTCAAAAAAATGCTCTGAAGTAATTTTTAAAATTATTTCTTCTTGTAACTCTAATTTGTCCTTATCGATGTATATGTTTAGAAACTCATACTTTGCATCTACTTTAGCTATACACAGAGACAAAAGTATTACTGGAATGTATAAATATCTTTTCACTTAGAATAAAATTTATTTGAATGAATGATAACTATATCGAATTCTACTTTGATTGTTCAAGTCCTTGGACGTATTTAGGATTCATTGGTATTCAAGAGTTAACTGAAAGATGTGGTATTGAATTGAGATTAGTACCTATTCTAGTTGGTGGAATATTTAATTCCATAAATCCACAAGTTTATGAATATAGAAAAAATCCAATGAAAATCAAAGACGAATATTATTCAAATGATCTATTAATGTGGGCCAAGGTTAGAAATATAGAGATTAATTGGCCAAATATTTTTCCTATAAATTCTGTGAAAGCAATGAGAGGATGCCTTTCTTTTAAGGATTTAAATGAACAAAAAGCTTACACACAAAAAATTTTTGAAAGTTACTGGAAGGAGGGGATTGATATTTCAGATTCTGGCAATTTAATTCAAATTGTTGAAGAGCTAGGATTCAATGCCAAGAAATTTGATTCATTTATTAATTCTAGTGGAGCAAAAGAACAACTAAAGCTTAATACAAATACTTTGATCAAAAGAGGTGGTTTTGGATCGCCTACGTTTTTTTATAAGAACATGATGTTTTTTGGGAACGATAGAATCCCACTTTTAGAATCATTAATTAACTAAGCTGTATCTTTGCGGCAACCTCTCTAGTCACTTCAGGTGACCCTAACAATTGCCTATTTAGACCAATTCTTTTAAACCAATAATGTAAGCCCAATAAATCAGTAAATCCCATTCCTCCATGCACCTCAACTGATTTCTTTGCGATGACTTTTCCCACTTCACTTAAGTGTGATTTAGCATGACATGCCATAATTCTAGATTCATCTGAGAAATCTGAATAGCTATGTGCAGCGTGCCAAACTAGTGAATAGCAAGGCTCTAAATCTGAGCACATTTCAGCACACATATGTTTTACAGCTTGAAAGGATCCTATCGGCCTACCAAATTGCTGCCTTTCTTTAGCATAATCAACTGACTTATCTATCATCGATTGAGCACATCCAAGCGTATCTGCAGCTAGCATTATTCTTCCAGCATCAACAACCTTATTAATTACATCAATATTCGTTGTATTTTCAAGAATATTAACATCTGCCTTATCAAGACAAACCTCAATTAAATCTCGAGTTTTATCAATTGTTTTTAAATGAATCTTTGAGACACCTTTAGATGATCCATCAATAACACCAATCAATCCATTTGCGTCTGCTATTAAAAAATGAGTTGCATATGTCGAATCATAAACAAATAAAGATCTTCCAGTGATTTTATTCTTATTGATATGGATTGTTGCATTATCACGAGCCCCTGTATATGCGGAAAGGCCGACCGCAAAAGTTAAATCATTGCTGGTTATCTTTGGTAAATAGGCTTCTTTTTGTTCTTCATTTCCACCATAGTTAATTATCAGAGGAGCCATTACGTATGAACCAATGAACGGAGATGTTGCAACTCCATATCCCAAACCTTCAGATACTGCTGCACCAAAGAGCAAATCTAAACCCAGACCACCATATTCCTCTGGTACCATTA
>MDTA01217109.1_pt1 | contig 12258 bp, 10 predicted proteins | sample 811151 | NCBI WGS metagenome assembly MDTA01 (sample SAMN05326648, study PRJNA326480) | marine metagenome | isolation source: seawater | place: Indian Ocean: South | collected 2010
ATCCAAGACAATTGTCAGGTGGTGAAAAACAACGAGTAGCTGTAGCAAGAGCATTCGCAGCCAAACCTGATATTATACTTTGTGATGAGGTTACTTCTGCACTAGATGTATCTGTTCAAGCAGCCGTATTAAATTTACTACAAGAATTAAAAGAGGATTTTGGAACAACTTATATTTTTGTATCTCATGATCTTGCAGTTGTAAGAGCTATAAGTGATAGAGTTGCAGTTTTATATCAAGGAAGGCTGTGTGAAATAGGTCCTTCAAAAAATGTTTATCAACTTCCTTCACATCCATATACAGAAGTTTTATTAGGTGCAGTTTTAGAACCAGATCCAGACGTTAAACCTAAACTAGTAGCAGAGGATATTGTTGAAGAAAAACCACCTGAGAAAGGTTGCTCTTTCCAAGGCAGATGCCCAAGATTACTTGGGGATATATGTAAAAATGAGGTACCACCATGGCAGATTAGTGAAAATGGAAATTCTATACGTTGCCATATAAAAGTAGAGGATTTAAAAAGACAACAAAATATAAATTAGGACAATTTTTTTGTTACATACAAAATTAAATTTAATATAAAAGATTTTTATGAAAATTAATAATGTAGTTGTTATTGGATCAGGGACAATGGGTAGCGGAATTGCAGCTCAACTTTGTAATGCAAATATACCAGTAACATTATTAGATTTAAAAACAGAGATTAGCCAGAAAGCAAAAGAAAGAATTGAGAAATCAAGACCTCCTCTTCTAATTGATAAATTAAAAATAGATGGCATAAAAGTTGGAAACATCAATGACGATTTTAACATTGTGTCAGAGGCAGATTGGATAGTCGAGGCAGTTGTTGAGCGTATAGATATTAAACATAATATTTACGAAAAAATATTTAAAAATAGAAAAAAAGACTCAATAGTGTCATCAAACACATCCTCTATTCCTATAAGTGTTTTGTCAGAAAAAATGTCTGAAGATGATAAGAAAGATTTTTGTATCACTCACTTCTTTAATCCAGTTCGTTATATGGATTTGCTTGAAATAGTAAAAAATGAAAAAAGTGATTTAGAAAAAATTAAAAACTTAAAAATATTTTGTGAAAAGGATCTAGGAAAGGGTGCTATTATTTGTAATGATACACCTGGTTTTTTAGGCAATAGAATTGGTGTTTATGCAATGCAGGTTGCTATGACCGAGGCATTTAAAATGAAGCTTACTATTGAAGAAGCCGATGCAATATTTGGGAGACCAATGGGAATTCCTAAGACAGGAGTTTTTGGTCTTTATGATCTAATTGGTATTGATCTTATGGCAGATGTTTTAAAAAGCTTTATTAAAGAGCTTCCAGAAAATGATAACTTTCAAGAAGTTGCTAAAGAAATTCCTTTGATAAGAAAACTTATTGATACTGGATATACAGGTAGAAAAGGTAAAGGTGGTTTCTACAGAATGAATAAAGTTAACAATATGAAAATTCTCGAGGCTATTAATTTGGAAACAGGGGAATACTCACCATCAAAGAAAATAGATATTAAGACTGAAAAAGTTGATATATCAAAATTAATTAACCGAGGCGATAAATACGGAAATTATGCTTGGTCGGTTATTTCAAAAATAATTAAATATGCTTCATCACTTGTTCCAGGTATCACTGATAAGTTCAATGATATAGATGAGGCAATGCGGTTAGGTTTTAATTGGTCAAGAGGACCTTTTGAAATGCTCAAAGAAATTGGTGTCAGTAACTTTTTTGAAAAACTAGATAGTTTTGAAAATAACAAATTTTTAGAGAACCTTTCAAAATCTAAAAATGAAAATTTTTATGGTGAAAGACAAAAATATACGGAAATTGAAACTTTAGGAAAAATAAAACCAAAAGCAATCAAGTTAGATGGAAATAATTCTGCTGAAATTTATAGATTTAATGATTTTAATATTGTTGAGTTTACAACTAAAGCAAATGCACTTGATTATGATTCAATGGATGCATTAAAAAAAGCAACGGACAAACCTTTGATAATTATTAATGAAAGTATGCAATTTTCAGCTGGCGTAAATCTAACTTATACTATGGAATTTGCGAACAAAGGTGATTATAAATCAATTGAAAAATTTGTTAAATACTTTCAAGATACTTGTAAAGAACTCAAATATTCAAAATATCCAGTTGTTTCAGCACCATCAGGACTAACATTAGGAGGTGGTTTCGAAGTTCTTGTTCAAAGTAATTTTGTTGCATCCCATACAAATATTGTTGTTGGATTAGTTGAAACCATGGTTGGTTTGGTTCCTGCAGGGGGAGGATGTAAAGAAATGCTTTGGAGATGGTCGCAAGCTGATGAGGCAAAAAATAATCCAGATTATGCGTCGTTAAAAGTCTTTGACATAATTGGTTATGGAAAAACAGCCACTTCACCTGTTGAGGCGGAACCTTTGAAATATTTACTTCCTGAAGATAAAAAAATTATGAGTAGAAATAGTTTATTGAGCGTTTCAAGATCAATTCTTGATGAAAACAAAGAATTTATTCCACCTGCTCCTGCAACTTTCAAATTATCAGGCAAACCATTAAAGGAAAAAATGTTAAAATTGTTAGAGAAATTATACAACGAAAAAGTAATTTTAGACCATGGAATGGTAGTTGGAACTGAACTTGCTAACGTATTAAGTGGTGGAGACACTACAATAGATAAAACATTATCTGAGGAAGATCTTTATAAATTAGAGTTAAATTCTTTTATGAATTTAATAGAAACTCAAAAAACTCAAGATAGAATTAAACATACTCTTTCTAAAGGAAAACCTCTAGTTAATTAGCATTCAACATTTTAAAAGAATTAATAAAATCAGGTCTTAAAACATATATTGTTTTGTTGCCTGTTTTAATTGTTTCTAAAATGTCTAATCCATATATTACTTTTCCAAGTGGAGTGTATTCACCTTGATAAATTGGTATTTCTTTTAAAGTAATAAAAAATTCACTGTCTTCGGTATTGAATTCGGTTGATCTTGCAAAACCAACACTTCCTTTAGTAAATTCATATTCATTATTAAGCTCAGATTTAAGAGTTCCCAATTTCGATTGTCCACTTCCAATTTTGGAATAATCTAAATACTCTTTGTTCCCATATTCTAAATCTCCAGCTTGAACCAAGGTATTTTCAATAACTTTATAAAAGGCTGATCCGTTGTATAGACCTTTATTGATTAAAGTTTTAAATCTAATCACGGAATTTGGAGATATTTCTGGATATAACTCAATTACCACATCACCACATTCAATATTCATAATTGCAATATTTTCTGGTTTAGAAAAATTAATTTTTTCTATATCAATTTTTTCTACTGATAGACATTTATTTTTAAGTAAAAAAAAGGATGTAAAAGCAAAAATGCTGAGGCAAATTAAAAATAAAAATAATACTTTTTCCGATAAAGATGCTTTAACAGTTTTAATCATAAAATATTATTATCAATTTTAGATAAACCATTTCGAATTAAATCGACTTTATTTTTTAAAATTGTATCTGTTTGTATTATTTTATTAATTTTATTCTTATCGGTCATTAAAAATGAAAATATTTCGGCCATATCCTCAGAGGGTATAGATTTTGAATATTCAGTTAAAAATCCTTTAGTATCATTATACAAATCTAAGTTAAGTCTATTAGAACATGTCGAGCATTCTGCGTACTGAAAACTATCATCATTTAAATTTGAAAATTCTACTTCATCAAAATTATCTTTATAACTTTTTTGAATCATATGAAAAATCTCATGATGTATCATTCTTTCAAAATATTTTGGGTCAAAGTTAATATCTAATATAAGAGTTCTATTTTTGGTATCAGGTATACCACCTGTATTTATCTCAGAGATAAACAAATTCTCACATAGCACTACATATTTTAGTTTAATTTTATTTAAAAAAAGTGAGTTATATAAACTTAAATTTTCTTCAATGGTTGGAAATTTTTCTTCTAGTTTTATTTTACTAGCTTTTTTGCAAGTAATATTATCATTTAACCCTATTTTAAAATCATTATTTGAATTTAAATAGCGAATTTTATTATTACTTTTTAGTTTATATACTTCTAAATTTGGTATTTTTAATAGATTATAAATTTCATCAGCTTTTATATTTGAAATATTAAATACTAGAAACAAAATTAATATATATCTCATTAAATAATTATAGACGAATTACACTAGATAATATTATCTTACATTTATATAAAATGAAAAAGGAAAGAAATAAAAATCCAATCCAGCCATTAAGTGGAACAAAAGTTCCCAGATATGCTGGTCCAAGCACTTTTGCAAGACTTCCAGAATTGAGAGATGTTGAGACTTGTGATGTTGCGATAGTAGGAGTTCCATTTGATAGTGGGACAAGTTATAGACCTGGTGCACGATTTGGACCCCAAAGTATTAGACAAGCATCGCGGCATTTAAGAACTAATTACCATCCAAGTTACGATGTTGAACCATTTAAAGTTCAGCAAGTTGCTGATGCTGGAGATATTGCATGTAATCCATTTAATATTGATGAAGCAATTAAACAAATTGAAATAGGTGCAACTAATTTATTAAATAATGTGGGAGGTATTATAAGTCTTGGAGGAGATCATACTATTGCAGTTCCTCTACTTAGAGCAGTTAACAAAAAGAATAATGGACCTGTTTCTTTAGTTCATTTTGATGCTCATTTAGATACATGGGATACTTATTTTGGAGCGCCATATACTCATGGAACACCATTTAGAAGAGCTAGAGAAGAAAATTTATTCTTAGATGATTCATCTATGCACGTCGGGATAAGAGGACCTTTATATAGTAGAGAAGATATAAAGAATGATGAAAGTTTTGGATTTAAAATTATTCATTGTGATGAATTTCAATCAGAGGGTACCGATAAAATTGTGGAAAGAATTAAAAAAAGAGTAGGGGACAATGCTTTGTACTTATCAATAGATATTGATGTGCTAGATCCTGCTTTTGCACCTGGAACAGGAACACCTGAAATTGCGGGTATGACTACAAGAGAAATGGTAAATGTATTAAGAGGATTGTCAGGTTTAAATTTAATTTCTGCAGATGTTGTAGAGGTAGCCCCTGCCTATGATCATGCAGAAGTCACATCTCTTGCTGCTGCCACAATTGTTTATGAATTAACAAATCTATTTGCAAAAACTTAAAGAAAGGATATTTTGCCAAAATGCTAGAAAAAAAAAATTTTTATATTAATGGTTCTTGGGTTGCTCCAAAAAATCCAAACGATATTCAAGTTATTAATCCAGCAACAGAAAAAAGTTGTGCCATAATTTCTTTAGGTGGCAAGGAGGATGTTAACGATGCTGTATTAGCAGCCAAAGAAGCTTTTAAAACCTGGGGTTTTACACCAAAAGATGAGAGAATTTCATTATTAGAAACTTTTTATACGCTTTATAAAAAAAGATGGAATGATATTACTGAAGCTATTATTCAAGAGATGGGAGCTCCAAAAGATTTCGCATCTAAACTTCAGACGGGAACTGGAGCAAGTCACACAAAATCATTTATCCGATATTTAAAAGAATTTGAATTTGAGAAACCACTTGGAGATCATGCAAAAAATCAAAGAATAATATATGAGCCTAAAGGTGTTTGTGCTTTAATTACCCCGTGGAATTGGCCAATAAACCAAGTTACTTTAAAAGTAATTCCTGCTTTAGCCTCAGGATGTACCATGATTTTAAAACCTTCCGAGTTAGCACCATTATCAGCAATGATTGTAGCTGAATTAATTGATGAGGCACAGTTTCCAAAAGGTGTTTTCAATTTAGTAAATGGAGATGGAGCAACTACCGGTAATGCTTTAACAAGTCATCCTGATGTAAATATGATTTCCTTTACTGGCTCCACAAGAGCGGGTGCTTTAATTTCTCAAAATGCAGCAAAAGATTTTAAAAGAGTGAGTTTAGAATTGGGTGGTAAAGGAGCAAATATTATATTTAAAGACGCTGATGCCGAGGCTATTGAAAGAGGAGCTTTAAGATGTTTCAGAAATTCAGGACAATCATGTAATGCACCCACTAGAATGTTGGTTGAAAAGTCTATGTATGATGAGGCAGTAGAAAGACTAAGAAAATATGCAAATGAATTTAAAGTAGATGACCCAAATAAAGAAGGAGAGCATATAGGTCCAGTAATTTCAGAAACCCAATTTAACAAAATTCAAGGTTTAATTCAAAAAGGGATAGACGAAGGTGCAAAACTGGTTGCTGGTGGAACAGGAAAACCTGATGGATTAAGTGATGGCTATTATGTAAAACCTACCGTGTTCGCTGATGTAAATAATAATATGGAAATTGCCAGAACTGAAATTTTTGGACCAGTTTTATCTGTAATTCCTTTTGAAACTGAGGAAGAGGCTATTCAAATTGCAAATGATACAGACTATGGATTAACAAATTATATTCAAACTCAAGATACAGAAAAAGTACAAAGAGTTGCAAGAAAACTTAGATCTGGAATGGTTGATGTAAATGGTGCTGGAATCGCAGTAGATGCTCCATTTGGAGGCTATAAACATTCTGGCATAGGTAGAGAAGCTGGTAAAGAGGGATTGTTAGAATTTTTAGAAGTTAAATCTGTAGGCGGCTGGAATTAATTTATTGATTTATCTTTTATACCATCCAAAAATTTTAAACATTTTTTTATTTCATTTAATTCTATAAATTCATCAATTTTATGAGCTTGTTCAATAGAACCTGGACCACAAACAACAGTGCTTATACCCACTTCTTGAAATAATCCTGCTTCTGTTCCAAAAGAAACAACCTGTCTAGAATTGTCTCCAGTAATACCTGATACAAATTCGCATGCCTCAGAAAATTTTAACCTATCGAAACCAGTAACTTCACCTATTATTTCTTTTTTTATAGAAGAATTTGGAAAAACTTTTTTCATTTCAGGAAGTAAAACATCATTAGCAAATTTATCTAATTCTGAATTTAAAAAAATACCATCTTCTTTAATTACAGGTCTTGTTTCCCAGTTAACTTGACATTTGTCAGCAATTACATTGTGAGCAATGCCTCCAAATATACCTCCAATCTGGAGTGTTGAATAAGGAGGATCAAATATTGAGTCTCTTGGTTCTCTCTTTTTTAGTTCCTCTCTTAATTCGATTAATTTATTCACATATCTTGCTGCATACTCAACTGCACTTACACCTTTGTGAGGTTGAGAACTATGACCAGCCAATCCCTCAAAATAAGTTGTATATTCATAGCAGCCTTTGTGCGCATCGATAATTTTCATTGTAGTAGGTTCTCCAATAATACAAATACCATCTTTAATTCCTCTTTTTTTTAGTTCTTCAATCAGCACAGGCGCTCCTAGACAAGCTGTTTCTTCATCAAATGTAAATGAGAAATGTATATCTCTATCTAAATTTGATTTAGAAAAAGTTGGCGCATACGCTAGGGTACACGCAATAAAACCTTTCATATCACATGAGCCTCTTCCATAGAGTTTATCATTTTTTATTGTGGCAACAAACGGATCAGTTGACCATCCTTTCGAGACTGGCACTACATCTGTGTGACCTGATAAAATTATTGGTTTTTTATTGTTACTTTTTTTTGCTTTGAGTGTTGCAAAGAGGTTAACTCTTTTTTTGTTTTCATCAAAAGTTCTGAACGATTCAGCACCTAAATTTTTTAAAATTTCATCACAATAATTAATCAAAGAATTATTATCACTGCCTGAAATAGTTTTAAAAGCAATTAAATCTTTTAAAATATTGATTGAATTCTCATATAATTGATTATGATTATTTTCTGTACTCATCTATTTTTCATTATATATTAAAATAATGAAAGAACAAATTACCTATGATATTTTTGATAAAGTTGATATTAGAATTGGTACAGTGATTTCTGTCAAAAAAAATGAAAAAGCAAGAAAACCATCTCTTGTAGTTAAAGTCGATTTTGGTGAGGAAATAGGCATAAAACAATCATCAGCTCAAATAACTCATTACTACAATGAAGAAAACCTTAAAGGAAAACAAGTAATTGCAGTCTGTAACTTTCCAGAAAAAAATATTGCAGGTATTGTATCACAAGTACTGGTATTAGGAGCAATTGACACAGAGGGTAGAGTAACTTTAGTACATCCCTCACAAAAATCACAAAATGGATTACCAATTGCATAAAAATGCATCCAGAAATTTTATCTTTAACATTATTCATGTTTGTAACAAGTTGCTCACCAGGTCCTAACAATATTGTTGCTTCACATTCAGGTTTTAATTTTGGAATCAAAAAAACAATTCCTCTAATGTTAGGTGTTATATTTGGTTTTACAACAATGCTTGCAGTTGTTAATTTTGGTTTAATAAACATATTTAAAATTTACCCAATTATTCAAAAAACTTTAATATTTACTGGAACTTCTTTTTTGATTTACTTGGCTTATAAATTGTCATTTTCTAAATCGTCAACAAAAAGTGAGAAGCTCAAACCAGTTACATTTACAGAAACATTTCTCTATCAATTTTTAAATCCTAAGGGCGTTATAGTTGCAATTATAGCTGTATCAACATATGTAGAATCTGGATTAAATTTTTTAAGTTATTCGCTGTGGGTTTTAGCTACAGCATTTATTTTTTCCATAATCAGTATAGTTTTTTGGACTTTTATTGGTAAATTTATGAGTAAATTCGCGACAAATGAGAAATTTATTAAATGGTTTAATTATGTTATGTCAGCGCTTCTATTAAGTTGTATAGCAACTTTTTATTACTAAAATATGACACCAGGAAACAAAAATTCTTTCAATTCATTAAGTAAATTAAAAGTAGGAAATGAAGAATATATCTTTTATTCGTTAAAAATTGCAGAAAATCATGGTCTAAAAGGAATTAACAAACTTCCAAAATCTTTAAAAGTTTTATTAGAAAATCTGCTTCGGTATGAGGACGATATAAGTGTAAACAAAAGTCAAATTCAAGCTTTAAAAAATTGGTTGATTGATAAAAAATCAAAAACAGAAATAGCATATCGACCCGCTAGAGTATTACTACAAGATTATACAGGTATTCCTGCAGTTGCTGATCTTGCAGCAATGAGAGAGGCGGTAAAAGAAAAAAATAAAGATCCAAATACTATCAATCCTCTATCATCTGTCGATTTAGTTATAGATCATTCAGTTCAAGTTGATAAATTTGCAAGTTCAAATTCTTTAAAAGAAAATGTGGATATAGAATTTGATAGAAATGCAGAGAGATATTCTTTTTTAAAATGGGGACAACAGGCTTTTAACAATTTTAGAATAGTTCCACCGGGAACAGGGATATGTCATCAGGTTAATTTAGAATATTTATCTAAAGTTGTTTGGACTGAAAAATTTAATAATCAAAATTATATTTTTCCAGATACATTGGTGGGCACAGATAGTCATACCACAATGGTCAATGGATTATCGGTTCTAGGTTGGGGTGTCGGTGGAATAGAAGCCGAAGCAGGTATGCTTGGCCAACCTATTTCTATGCTAATACCCGAGGTAATTGGATTTGAAATGAAAAATAAACTACCCGAAGGTACAACAGCAACAGACTTAGTTTTAACAGTCGTGAAAATGTTAAGGGATAAAGGGGTAGTTGGAAAATTTGTAGAATTTTATGGAGAGGGATTAAATAATCTTACTCTAGCCGACAGGGCAACTATTGCTAATATGGCACCGGAATATGGGGCAACTTGTGGTTTCTTTCCTATAGACGAAGAAACTTTAAAATATCTAAAATTCTCAGGAAGAGATAATCAAACTGTTTCATTAGTCGAAACTTACGCAAAAGAGCAAGGGCTTTGGGCAAGTAACGAAATTGAATTCACTGATACTTTGTCTTTAGATATGTCAAAAGTTGTACCAACAATTTCCGGTCCAAAAAGACCACAAGATAAAGTTTTGTTAACTGAGGCATCAAAAAATTTTAAAAAAGTTCTTAAAGATGTAAATAAAAAAGACCAAGCATCAGTAGCAAAAGTTAATAATGAAAATTTTGAAATTAAGGATGGAGATATAGTTATTGCTGCAATAACTTCATGTACCAACACATCAAATCCAAGTGTGTTAATCGGAGCAGGTCTTCTTGCTAAAAAAGCAGTAGAAAAAGGATTAAAAACAAAACCGTGGGTAAAAACATCATTAGCTCCTGGATCTCAAGTGGTTACAGATTATTTGGAAAAAGCAGATCTTAGTTCATCACTTGATGAGCTAGGATTTAATTTAGTTGGCTATGGATGTACTACATGCATTGGTAACTCTGGTCCTTTGCCTGAAAATATTTCAGAAGCCATTAAAGAAAATAATATTTACTCTGTATCTGTTTTATCTGGAAATAGAAATTTCGAGGGTCGTATATCTCCTTTAGTAAAAGCTAATTATCTTGCCTCACCTCCATTAGTTGTTGCCTATGCTTTAGCAGGTTCAATGAATGTAGATTTATATAAAGATCCATTAGGAAAAGATGAAGAAGGTAAAGAAATATTTTTAAAGGATATATGGCCAACTAATAAAGAAATTGATGAAACTTTAAAAAATTCATTAAATCCAGATATGTTTATAAAAAGATATTCTAATATTTCCGAGGGTCCTGAACAATGGCAAAAAATTAAAACTAAAAAAAGTAGTATTTATAATTGGAAAGACACCTCAACATATGTAAAAAAACCACCATTTTTCAATGACCTTTCTGACGAACCCGAAGGATTTAAAGCAATTGATAATGCAAGACCATTATTAATTTTAGGTGACAGTGTCACCACAGACCATATATCGCCTGCAGGCTCAATCCAGAAAGAGAGCCCAACAGGAGAGTATTTTATGAAACATCAAATCTTACCAAAAGATTATAATTCTTACGGAGCTAGAAGAGGTAATCACGAGGTAATGATGAGAGGTACTTTTGCGAATATAAGAATTCGAAATGAAATGGCACCTGGTACCGAGGGAGGTTTTACAAAAATCTATCCTGAGGAAAAAATTATGCCAATATATGATGCGGTGGTTGAATATAAAAAAAGAAATATAGATCTTGTGGTAATTGGTGGAAAAGAATATGGAACTGGTTCATCTAGAGATTGGGCTGCTAAAGGCACTAAACTCTTAGGTATTAAAGCTGTACTAGCCGAAAGTTTTGAGAGAATTCATAGATCTAATCTAATTGGTATGGGAATATTACCTTTGCAATTTATAGAAAATCAGAACAGACAAAATTTAAAACTAAAAGGCTCTGAATTAATTTCTATAAAAAATTTGGAAAAAGGTATAAGTCCTAGAGATGAAGTTCTTGTTGAGATTAAATATCAGTCAGGAGACAGTAAAATAATTAAAATGTTGAGCAGAATAGACACTAAAAATGAACTAGAGTACTATAAAAATGGTGGTATTCTCCAATATGTTTTGAGGAAAATGATATAATGGACGAAGAAATTCAAATAATAAACACAGCAACAAGAGGTGAAAAAATAAAAAATTTTTTCATAGAAAATAAGAAAAAAATTATAATTTCTGCATCTATACTAATAATAATTCTATTTAGTCTATTTTTTTATCAAGAATTAAAAGAAAGTCAGAAAGAGGAATTGGCGCAACAATTTAATCAAGCTGCAATTATATATGAAAATGGAAATGAAACAGAAATATTAGAGTCTATGAAAAAAATTATTTATTCAAATGATTCTACATACTCTCCTTTAGCATTTTATTTCTTATTAGATAACAATCTAATTACAGATAAAAACGAAATAAATGGTTATTTTGATATTATTATAACTAAAACCGACCTGAATGAAGAGATGAAAGATTTAAACATTTTTAAAAAGGCACTATTTAACTCAGAATTTGTTGAAGAAAACGAATTATTAAATATTTTAAATCCATTAATAAAATCAAATAGTGTATGGAAATCTCATTCTTTATATTTAATGGGTGAATATTATCTCTCAAAAAACCAAAAACAAAAATCAAAAGAGTTTTTTGAACAAATAGTTGCTCTTGAAAATATAAATACCAAAATACAAACAAAAGCACAAAGAAGATTGCGTGCAGAATTCAGTGAATAAATATTTAATATATTTTTTTATTTTTTTAATTTTATCTAATTGTAGTGTGGTAAAAAAAGATAATATTAGCAATGTTAAAAATAAGAGGATATTATTTAAAGAAATTGAACCGATAAATAAAGAGTTTAATTCTGAACTTAAGGTAAAA
>MDTA01054589.1_pt1 | contig 12257 bp, 13 predicted proteins | sample 811151 | NCBI WGS metagenome assembly MDTA01 (sample SAMN05326648, study PRJNA326480) | marine metagenome | isolation source: seawater | place: Indian Ocean: South | collected 2010
ATAACGTTCTGTGACTTATAAACTTCACTTAAATTATATTTATTCAATTTTTCAAAGTAATATTCCCACGCGTTATATGTATTATTAATTTTCTGTCTTTCATTATAGATAGTTGTAAAATTTTCCATATCAACTATAGGAATAAAATTATTTTTTTTGGCGATGTTCACATGATTCAAAACGTATATAAAATTTGAAAACATACCAGCACCAGGAGATCTTCTAATCACATAAAAAACTTTTTTTTTATTCTTATTTCCAAAATTATATAATCTGAAATTTACAAATGATTTTGAAATAAAATTTTTTTTTTTAAATAAAGGAAGTGCATCCTCTAACAATAAAATTTTATGAAAAATATTTTTTATCTTTTTAATTAAGAATGATCTCATACGTTCTTATTGACTAAAAATAAATGTCCATAAAGGTATTTTCAAACTCAAATCTATAGAGTATTTAAAAAACATTTTTTATTTTTTTTTATCACTGTGGTTTATGTTAATTGTTATATCGTTTGATTGAAAAAAATTGTCAATTGTATTAAAAATTTTATTATGTTGTTTGAAACTAAAATTTTCATACCAAAACTTATAAAATTCCTCACTCCAATAAAGATCCCATTTTTTTTTTGTTAAATTGAACTTGTTGTACAAAGGATAAACTATTTCCTGGTTATGAAATATAAAATTCATATAATAAAATTCATAAATCTCATTTTTGTTTATATTAGTTTTAATTTTTCTAATATTTAAAATCTTATTTAAATAGTCTTTTTTATTAAAAGATTTTATTGAAAAATGATAATTTTTTGAAGGCACATTATTTGAAGCAGTGATAACAGGAATATTAAAAACAGGATATTCAAATTGAACAGAGCCAAAGACTGTTAAAACGACATCAATACCCTCGCTAATCAACTGATTATGAGGAGTGTTAGATGGAATTATTTTTATATTAGGAAATTTTTTACATATTTCCTCTGTTATATTAGTCGTAAAAGGCTGATACTTTTTATATTTACCAGCATAATTTGGATGATCTTTAATGTACCAATTGTAATCAGTTTTTTTACTAACATGACCTAAAAAATATAGCCACTCATAAAAATCATTAAATATAAATCTCCCATAAATGTTTATTGCATCAAAAAAATCTTGAGTTGCTATTAAAATATTCGGTTTGCCATTGTTTAATAATAATTTTTTTCGTTTTTTGTATGAATTTTTGAAAGAGGATTTTGATATATAAGAATGTCCTGACTTAACGCCACTACTACCTGAAATTCTATTTTTTAAAACTTTTAAACCTTTAGCTCTTGCGTCTAACTTTTTTTCTTTCGATAAAAGATTAAAATTTTTTTTATAAAATAAAAATTCACTATGTGTATATAAATTTTTCTTATTAATTTTATAAATTTTTCCTTCTGCATGTAATATCACTGGTATATTTTTTATTGCAGCTAATCTGTGAATAATTGCATAACTATATTGGCCATGTACGCCGACTACCGCCTTTACATGATTTTTATTCAGATAATCTTCCCAATAAACAATTAATCTAATAAAATCTTGAAAAAAGTTTTTAAATCTTTTTGTATCAATTTTAATTGTCGGTTCGTAAAATCTTTTCAAATAAGTATCATAAAACAAGTCACCATATGGTACTTTATTAAATGTAAATTTATAAATATCTTTATTTTTTTTTATCTTTTTTAATTCTTTATAATAAATTTTTTGAGCTCTTTTATCTTGGTCTAAATTTAACACTGGTCTAATAATTTTTCTAGCACCAAAAGATTTATAAATTCCAAAATTTTTATAATTAAGTATATTGCTTAAATTCCATTTAATACTTTTGATAAATGTGTAATCTAAATCAGAAAGCAACAAACTAAAATTATAAAAACCAATAATTTTTGCTCTAAATTTTTGTGAGAAGTAGTTAGCTAAATAAGCCAAAAATATATGATCAGATTGGAAAGCATTAAATTCAACTAATACTTCACTATTAGAGTTAGAAAAATTTTTATTAAAAATTTTTCTGTTAATTGATTTATATTTTTTTAAAATTTTTAATTTTTTAATTTTATTCAAAAAATTAGTGATCATTAATTTAATTTTGATTTAATCTATTTAAGTTAATTAAAAATAATTTCTTTAAATTTCTAAGGTGAAAAAAAACAAATTTTTTACTAAATTTTTTTTTTAAATTATTTGGGTAATTTATAACAATTAGCAATTGTGAGTATTTATTTTTTTTTTATAAAAAAAATAATATTTAAGAAAGTTAATTTGTTTAGTAATCCAAATAAAAAAACTCAATAGCGAGTTTCTTAATAAATCGTCACGATATATAGTAAATCTTTTACTTGGATAAGAAAAAAAACTATACAAAATCAACGGTTTTATATTAGCAAGATTTTTATATAATTTTTCCAAGTTTTTAATATTTATTAAATCTTTAAGTATGATAATCATAATTTGTTCATATATACCAAGATTGATTAATAAAACAAATGTTTAAAGATCGACATACCATTAGTTCTGACAAAGAAAACTTTGTGCATGGAGGAAGAAGGTTAAATAGAAATATAGATCATCATAATAAAAATATTAAACCAAAGTTAAGTATCATTACTGTAGTACTTAATGGTGAAAAATATTTAGAGGAAACAATTCAAAGTGTTTTAAATCAGTCATACAAAGATTTTGAATACATTGTAATTGATGGTGGCTCCTCAGACGGGACATTAGAAATTATTAAAAAATATGATAAAGAAATTGATTATTGGCTTAGTGAAAAAGATAGAGGTATTTATGATGCTTTTAATAAAGGGATGGAGCTCTCCAGAGGAGAATATATTGGTATTGCAAATTCTGATGATATTTATGTTGATGGTGCATTTGACATATTAGCAAATTATATAAAAAAATATCCAGAAAAAGATTTTATTTTTGGCTCAGTAAAAAAACATTGGGGTCTTTTACACGGATATAAACCATGGAAAATTCATTTTTCATGGGGTTTTTATTCTAGTCATTCAACAGGTTTTTTTATTAAAAAAACATCTGCAAAAAAAGTAGGTTTATATAATCTAAAATATAAACATTCATCTGATTATGATTTTTTTTATAGAATGATTGTAAAATGTAAACTTAATGGAATTGCCACAAAGAAAAACGAACAATTTGGAATATTTAGAAGAGGAGGACATTCAAGTCGAGTAGATTTTAAAGAACATTTTTTTGAAGAAATTACAATTAGGTTAGATAATAAACAAAATAAATTTTTAGTATTTTTAATAATAATGTATAAGTTTTTTAAACATTTTAAAAAACTTTAATGAAAATCTTAATAACTGGATCATCAGGTTTTATTGGGTTTAGCTTAGCTTACAAGTTATTAGAAGATAAAAATATTTCTATACTTGGAATAGATAATCATGATGATTATTATTCAGTCAACCTTAAAAAAAAAAGATTGAATATTTTAAAAAAGTACAAAAACTTTCAATTTAAAAAAATAGATATTTCAAATAAAAAGAATTTAGTAAATTTTTTGAGAAATAAAAAATTTGATTATGTTTTCCATTTTGCTGCACAGGCAGGAGTAAGATATACTTTTGAAAATCCTTACAAATACATAGAAACTAATATTAATGGTTTTATCAATTTAACTAATGCTGTTCAAAGTAAAACAAAAAAGTTTTTTTATGCATCAAGTAGCTCAGTCTATGGTGATGTAAAAAATTTTCCTGTAACAGAAAAACAAATATTAGTACCAAAAAATATTTATGGTATGAGCAAAGTAATTAATGAAGATTTAGCAGAATTTTTAAGTAAGAAAAAAAAATTAACCTTCATAGGATTAAGATTTTATACTGTTTTTGGACCATGGGGAAGGCCAGATATGTTTTTACAAAAAATATTCAAGTGCATATTCAATAATAAAACTTTTCTGCTTAACAACAATGGTAATCATGAAAGAGATTTTACTTACATTGATGATGTTATAAATTTATTGTTACTATTAATAAAAAAAAACATTAATAACAAACATCAAGTATTTAATATTTGCTCAAATAAACCACTGAATATTTTAAAAATTGCAAAATACATTAATAATAATCTTGGTTATTTTAAAATGAAATATATAAAAAAACATAAAGCAGATGTTTTAAAAACACATGGTAATAATAAAAAAATAAAAAAAGTAACTAATTACAAAAAATTTCAAAACATTCATTCAGCCATAAATGAAACTTTTAAATGGTATAAAAATAATAAAATTTATAAAATTGATTAATTATGGATATAATTATAGGTTCCAATTCTTTAACTGGACAAAGTTTGGTTCAATTGTTAAAAAAAAAAAAATTAATAAAAAATTTTCTCCTTTTTTCTAAAAGTAATAAAAATATAAATAATTGTTACAAATTAGATTTAAATAAAAATGTAAATATTTTAAGAAATTTAGATATTGATAGTTGTTATTTTTTTTCTAGTCCAAAATATATTAAAAAAAATTTTTCAAAAAAAACATATGAGAGAGAATTATTTTGGATAAAGAATGTAGTTAAAAATTGTAAAATAAAGAAAATGATTTATTTATCTTCATCAACTGTTTATCAAAAAAATCATTTTATAGGACAAAATAAACGTAAAATTGAAAAATATTTAATTTCAAAAAAAAAAAAAATTCCAATTTTTACAAATTTGGAGACCATTTAATTTAATCAGTTTTTCTCAAAGAAAATTAACAGATCATTTTCATAATTTTTTATTCAAAATCATTTTTATTAAGAAAAAAAAATATCATATATTTAAGGGTAATTCTGAGGATAAAAGAGGTTATTCAAGCACAAATGAATTTGTTAAAGTTTTGTTTAGTTTTTCTAAAAAAAATAATAGTTTCATTAAAAATTATGGGAATCCAGATTTGATAACTGTAAATGAAATAATTAAAATTTTTAATGATAAGCGATATAAGTATTTTAATACAAAATTAGAATATAAATTTAAATCAAAAAAAAAAAATATTAATTCTGTAACTAATTTTAGTAACAAAAATACGATAAATTCAAAAATTAATTCTTATTTAGTAATTAAAAATTTTTTAAGATTCACTATCAAAAATTTTCGGATTAAAGCCAAAAAAACTTTTGAGTAGGAATTTTTTACATATCTTAAAAATTATATTTTAAATTTATTTGCACAAAGGTTCTTTTAATCTGAATGTATCAGACTCATATTCTTTGCCACCTCGTGGCCCTTTTGTAAAAACTAAAACTTTGCAATTAGTTAATCCCACTAACGCATGTTGCTCAAAAGGAACAGTTACAGCAACATCATCTTTATTTAGAGTAATACTTTTTTTTAAACCGTTTTTTTTTGTTATTAATTTCATTTTCCCAGAAATAATATAATTCCATTGAAAAGTTTTTTTATGATAATGATTACCTCTGATTTTACCTTTCTTAATTGTTAATAATGTAACTGCATTAATGTTCTCATTTTCAATAATATCAGAAATTATTCCTCTGTGATCTTTGTAATCTATTTTGGTTTTTAGTTTTTTCATTTTACTCTTATGTATGGTTTTGGAAATGGAATAATAAATTTACCTCCATTTTTAATATAATCTGATTTTTTTAGAAAAAAATCTTTATAATTCCAACTAAGTAGAAGGGCATATTTTATATCTGATTTATTGAAAGTCTCATCTGATACTATTTTTATTTTTGAGCCAGGTGTAAACTTACCAATTTTTTCCAAGTTATTTTCAGATACGGACACAATTTGTTTTGAATTAAGATTTAGAGTATTTAATAAAGTGTTTCCTTTAGCTGGCGCACCAAACGCACCAACTTTAATTTTTTTTTTATTCAAATCTATAATAATTTTTTTTAATAATCTGTTTATTTGTATAATTTTCTTTCCAAATTTCTTATAGGTACTTTTATTCTTAAATTTTTTTTTATTTTCATAAGACATAAATTTTTTTAAATTTCCATCATCTTTAAATTTATTATTTTTTTGATGTGTTATATAAACTCTAAGAGCAGGACCTGAAGCACCAACATTTAGTTGATCTATTTTGAATATTTTTAATTCATTTTTTTTAAATAAATGATTTAGTGGTGTGATTGAAAGGTAAGAGTAATGTTCATGATAAATTGTATCATAAAAATTATCCATTAGCATGAAATCTATGTAAGGAAACTCAATAATGAAAGCACCATTGGTTTCTAGAATTTCTTTTATACCTTTGACAAAATCTTGAATTTTGTGGTTGTGTGCAAAAACGTTTGTGGCAGTTATAATTGTAGCTTTATTATATTTTCTTAAAAGTTTTTTTGCATTTAAATAATTAAAAAAAATTTTTTCTGTTTTAATACCTTTTTTAATTGCATATTTCGATGCGCTAGAGGGTTCTATTCCTAAAACTTTAAATTTTTTTTGATTATAATGTTGCAATGTTACTCCATCATTCGATCCAATATCAATAATTAAAGAACCTCTCTTTGGTCTAACTGTTTTAATGATATCTTTTGTCATTAACTTGTAATGATTTACTAATGCTTTAGATGTTGAGGACAAGTATACATAATCTTTAAAAATATTCTTTGCTGAAACAATTGTGTCTAATTGAGATAAACCACAATTTTCACAAATCTGTACTTTTAATGGAAATTTTTGTTCTTTTTTTTTTATGGAATTAATAAAACTATTTGAAGGAGGTTGTTTTCCTAAATCAAGGTAAACTGAGAGATTTTTATTATCACAAATTCTACATTTTTTATTTTTTACTGATTTAAACATTATTTTTTAAGTTCAAATTATCTTTATACCAATCTAACATTGGTTTTAATCCCTCGTTTATTCTAATCTTTGGTTTATATCCTAATTTTTTTAATTTACTAATATTTGGACACCTTCTGATAGTACCGCCCTTTGGTAGTTTAGAAGTTTCAATTTTAATTTTTATTTTAAGTAAATTTGCAATTTTTTTTACCAAATCTTTAATTGAAATTTCTTCTTTAGAACCAATATTATAAAGGTTTAAATGTTTTCCTTTTTTCAACATTATCATAAAACCATCTACAAAATCATCAATATAATTAAATGCTCTTGTTTCTTTTCCTGAACCTTTAATTTTTAATTTTATTTCATCTTTAGTTTTATTTTTATAAATTTTGTAAATTAATTCAGGTATAACATGTTCAAAACCCATATCAGGCCCATAAACATTGTGAGGTCTAAATATTAACAACTTTTTGAAATATTTAGCATTATTTACTGATAAAATTTCAGATAAAATTTTACCAGTAGAGTAAGAAAATCTTGGATTGAAAATATCTGGAATTTTTATTGCCTCATCTTCTTTCGTCGGAATTTTTTCTGGTGTACAGTAAACTTCCGAGCTTGAAGCTACAACAAGCTCTTTAATATTGTTTTTTTTGCATGCTTCAATTACATTAATTATACCCTTTACGCCAATATCTAAAACCAAATCTGGCCTTTTATAAAAATTTTCTGTTCCATTTAAAAAAGCAAGGTGAATAATTGAATCAACTTTCTTTGAAATTTTAATTAGATCTTTTAAATTTCTTATGTCTTTTTTAATGAATTTGATATTATTTTTAATATGTTTAATTTTTCTTAAACTACCTCTTAAATTGGAGTCTAAACATATTACTTTTGAATTTTTTTCTCTAATTAATCTTTTTGCAATGGCAGAACCAATAAATCCTGTTCCACCTGTAATTAAATATGTTTTTTGCATTACTTAGATCTCTGGTTACCAAGTGAATAATAATTTATATTTTTTCTTAATTTCAAATTTTCTTTTTTATAAAGATTCCAAACATCATAAATTATTGACTCAGATTTCATTTTTAAACTAAGTTTATTAAGATCTAATTTTGAAAAATATTTATTGTCATTAGAAATAATAATTATATTAGCGTTAGTAAATATTTTATTTATATTAGTTTCAGGGATAATTTTTTCGCTAGCTATTTTTTCTTTGTCTACAACAGGATCAAATGCAAAAACTTTAGAATTTTTAAATTTTGTTTTTAACTTATTTGCTAACTTTATTGCCATTGAGCCTCTTAAATCATCTGTTAAAGGATATCCTTTAAAGGCGACACCAAGTAAGCCAATTTTAATTTTGTTTTTAGGGAGTTTATTTTTATTAATAAAATTATATACAAAATTTACTATTTCTGTTGGTTGACGTTCATTTATTTTACGAGCGGTTAAAGTAATTTCAGGTTTGATATTAAATTTTTTTAAACTTTCAGAAAATATATAAGGATCCTTATGAAGACATGGACCTCCAACTAGACCTGGTCTTGCTATATCTGTTCTTTTATAACCTAATTTTCCAGAACCAATTATTTCATTAGCATTTAGTCCTATATAATCACAAACTCTTGCGATTTCATTAGCATATGCAAAAAACACATCTCTTGAAGAATTATCAATTAATTTGATCATTTCTGCAGCCTCGACCGAACTAGCAATAACAATTTTTTTTGTAATTTTATTAAATATATTTACTATTTTTTTTTCTGACTCTTTATTAAATACCCCAATTACCTGAGGTAGTTTTTTCAACTCTTTTAAAGCTGCCCCTTCTACAGCTCTTTCAGGACAATAAGCAAGATGAAATTTTTTTTTTGATTTTTTAAGAATTGGGTAGGCTATATTTCTTGTGGTTCCAACTTTAACAGTAGATCTTAATATAACTATATCATCATCATTTAATTTTTTTGATATAGCCTCACATGTTTCCTTAATATATTTAGTGATAATTTGTTTCTTATCATTTAGTGGAGTTCCAACAGTGATTATATAAATATTATTTTTTTGATTATTTTTTATTCTATTAGAAAAAGTAAATTTTTTTTGATTTATAATTTTACTTAAAAGTTCATTTAATTTTGGCTCATAAAAATGACTTTGTTTTTTTTTTAATTTTTTAATTATAAATTTTTTTTTTTCTATTCCATGAACTTTAAAACCCACATCTGACATAATCGAAGCCAGAGTCAAACCTACAAACCCAAGTCCGATAACACAAACAGAGTAATTATCTATACTATCTCTCATTAATTAGTGAACTTATATTATCTTTTTATAAATATTAAAGGTCTCTTTAGCACATTTTGACCATGAAAAATTTTTTACATGATCATAGCCAAGTTTTATTAGTTTATTTGAATATTGATTAGAATTTGCAATCTTAATTATAGAACTAGATATACTCTCTAAGCTATTAGGATCAAAAAATTCAACACATTCTCCTCCAGCTTCTATCATTCCAGATGAGTAGCTTGTGGCTACCGGACATCCATGAACCATTGCCTCAAGAATTGGAAGTCCCAAACCCTCGTATAATGATGGATAAACTAGCATAGTTGCTTTTTGATAAAGTTCTATAAGTTGTTTATCATTTCCTAGAACTAATTCAATTTTTGATTTGAGTTTATATTCATCAATTATTTTTCTCTCATATGAATTAAATTTTCCTCCACCAAAGAACACTATTCTATAGTTATTAAATAAAAATTTATTGCTTTTAAATGCTTCTAAAAATTTTGAAGCGTTTTTATATTTATGTCTGTTTCCAACAAACAATAAAATATTCTCTTTATTATTCAGAGGAGATGAATTTGTTTTTAAATCTAAAAATGGAGCCCAATAAATTACAGAAATTTTTTTTTCACTAATGTTATAAATTTCCATTAAATCTCTTTTCGTACATTCTGATGGACATAAAAAGTGATCTCCTATGTTTAAAGCTTCTCCTTTAATTTTATTATTTTTAGGTAATCCATAAAACTGTGGAAATTTCTCATGTGTTAAGTCATAAACTGTTAGTATTTTTGGTATCTTGATATTTTTATATTTTTTTATTTCATAATAAGTAGGATGAAGTAAATCTACTTTAGATTTTTTAATATAACTTTCAGTTAAAGTTTCATTTAAAAATTTGAATAGAAAATTTAACTTAAATTTTCTTTTTAAAAAAATTTTTTTTTTTATAGATATTTCGTCTTCATATTTTAAATAATTATTGAAATAAAATGGTGAAAAAATTTCGCTACTTATATTATTGTTATTAAATTTTTTATTAAGTTCAATAAAATATCGTGATGGTCCCCCGTATCGTTGTGTCAAAAAAATTTGATGATCAAATAATACTTTCATTTATATTTTAATTAGAAATTAAAACTTAAATTATTTCATAATTTAAATTTTAAAAGTTTACTATAGTTATTTTTCTATAACTTTGTTTATGATTGATAAATATTTTTCACAATTCAAATTAAAATCATATAACTTTAAACTTAAATAACCATTTAAAGCTTTCTTTTTTCCAAAAGATTTATTTTTTTTATAAAAATTAATTTTTTTTACTAATCCTGATAAATCACCTACTTTAATTAATTCACCATTTTTTCCATTTTTAAGTATTTCTCTTGGACCAGTAGGACAATCTGTTGAAATTATAAACTTTTTCAAAGTTAATGCTTCAAGCAATACATTGGGTAAACCCTCATATTTTGAGGTAAGGATAAATACTTCAGATTTTTTTAAATATGGATATGGATTTTTTTTGAATCCAATTAATTTAACAATTTTCTCAAGCTTATTTAATTTTATATAATTTTTAATTTTTTTTTTATTTATCCCATAACCCATAATTAATAGCTTAATATTCATTTTTTTTTTGAGAATATTTACTGCCCTTAACAACAATAAGTGATCCTTCTGATCAGTAAACCTTGCAATATTTATCAAATTTAAACTTTTTTTATTATAAAATTTAAATTTAATTTTATTATTGCTTTTTTTTATAATTTCTTTTTTGTTTAGTGGATTAAGTATTACAACTGATTTTGTGTTAAATTTCTTGTCCAATTCTTTTTTGAACAAATAACTATTAACAATAATGCAGTTACTTTTTTTTAAGAAAAAATTGAATATATAATTTTTAAATAAGTTTTTATTCCACCCAGATGGAGATGAATTTGATCTTACTATTATTTTTGTTCTAAATATCTTACATAAGATGATCGAATAAATATTTGCCTGAAAAGAAAAAACAACACATTTATTTTTTAATAATTCTCTGGCTAATAATAAAAGACAAATAAAATATTTATAATATTTACTTTTATTATTAGTAAAAAAATTTGGATTTATAAAATTAATTTTTTTATCAAAATTTTTTTTGAATTTATTATCGAAAGAAATTAAATTTACATTAAAATTTTTTTTACAAATATAATTTGAGATTAATATCAAATTTTTTTCAACACCACCACCTTCCATAGCAGGCATAAAGAATATTATTTTTTTCTTATCTTCCTGCATAAAAGTCTCAAGTAGTTTTTCATACTATGATTTCTTAGATTTAATTTTTTTGTTGGTATAAGTTTATTATCATTAATTTTCTTTATAATTGCTAATCCAGATGAAAAAAAAGAGAAATTTAATTCAAAATTATTTTGATTTGCTGAGTAAATACTTAAAATTAAATCAAAAGTTTCTTTGTTATTTATTTCACAATAAAAATTATTTCGATTTTTATTTTGTAAGTAGGGTAAATGAGAAATATCATCAATGAATAAGTATCCATTTGGATTTAGCAAAGAATAATATTCATATATCAATTTTTCTACGTGATCAGCCTCATGAAGAGTATCAATGAATAAAATATCTATTTTTTTTGGTATTTGAGATTTTATGAATTCAAAATCGTCATCTCTGCATTGAAAAAATTTCCATCTAATGTCATTGGCTACTTTAGAGCAATCATCTAAATCAATTGAATAAAGGTACCCATTATTCATATTGCAAATTTCTAAAAATTTCTTTGTTGATCTTCCTTTTTGAACTCCTAATTCTAAAATTATTGGATCTTTAATATTTTTTATTAAGGGGATTAAAAAACTATCTAGTTTATAATTAAAATCATTCATAAATTAGTATACAACAATTATTTTTTTCTATGATATATTTCAATATTACTAATATACTAAAATTTTAAATTAAAAATAGTTTGAAAAAAAAAGTTGTTTATTATTGGTCTCCTTTTTTGTCACAAATTGCAACTTGCAAGGCAGTTTTAAATTCAGCAGAGTCTTTGATGAAATATAGCTCAAATTATCAGAGTTATATTTTAAATTTTTTTGGTGAATTTGATAATTTTACTAAAAATAATGAAAAAAATAAATTAAC
>MDTA01141867.1_pt1 | contig 12257 bp, 9 predicted proteins | sample 811151 | NCBI WGS metagenome assembly MDTA01 (sample SAMN05326648, study PRJNA326480) | marine metagenome | isolation source: seawater | place: Indian Ocean: South | collected 2010
AAAGACCTTTCTAATTTTTCTTTTTCTAAATTCATTTTAATTAATTCTTTTTTTGTAAAACCCGAGTCCTCTTCTAAAAGATTTTTTTGTAAATTCTTTAGTCTTTTAATTGAATTACTTATTGTATTCCAATTAGTTAACATTCCGCCAAGCCATCTAAAATTAACATAATAATTATCTGTTTCTTTGGCTACGTCAGCTATTAATTCTGAAGCTTGTTTTTTTGTAGAAACAAACAATACTTTACCACCTGATGACACTGACTTATGCAATTCTATTAAAGCATTCTTTAGCAACTCGAGAGTTTTTGAAAGATCAATTATATGTATCGAATTTTTTTCACCAAAAATGTACTGCTTCATTTTTGGATTCCATCTAAAGGTTTTGTGTCCTAAATGTACTCCCGCTTCTAACAAGTCTTTGACTGTTACTTCTGGTAAATTCATTTTTTTCCTTTCCGGTTAATCCTCCAGAGAAACTACTGCTTTTACAGACCGGGGGCTATTAGCCAGATTCTCTGTGCGTTTTTTTTAGGCTTATATAATTGAAAAATATAATTTCAATAGAAAATTTATCTAAAAATATGTTTTTATTTGGTTATTTTTTAAGAATTCTATGTCTTTTTGTAACACTCTAAGTCCAGAATTTAAAGTAAAGGAATAAATTATGGAAGATTTGTCTTCAAAAATAATATTAACTTTTGAAGATCCTTTTTTTTTTAATCTATCCTTAATTAATGACAAAGAGTTTAAATTATTTATTTTAAATGTAACTTTTTCAATATCTTTATTTTTCAAATCGTCTATTAAAAAAATATTGTCCAAATTTACTCGCTCTATTCCATCTTTATTTTTTTCTTTTTTTACTTTAATTAAGAAAGAGTTTCCTACTAAAAGATTATTTCTATTTTCAACTAATTTTTCTGAAAATATGAAAAGTTCAAACATTGAACCTAAGTCTACAAATTTAATTATTGCATATGGATTACCTTTTGCTGTTTTTTTTTCTTGGATGGAAATTAAAGTACCTGCAATCATTCCCTCTTGAGGTTTATCATTAGTTTTAAAATCCATATATGAAAGTACTTTAAATTGTTTCAATATTTCTAAATTTGATTTCAACGGGTGCTCTCCAACAAAAAAACCGATAGACTCAAATTCTTTTTTAATTTTATCTTTTTGATCCCAATCTGAGACTGTATTATCTTTTTTATTTATATTATCGTTTTCCTGAAATTCTTGAGAAAACAATAAATTTTGATTGTAGCTATTTATTTGATCTGATGATTTTGATTGCTTTATATAATCAGGAACATTTTCAAAAAGCTTTTTTCTATTTTGATCTAATATATCTAATGATCCAGATTTAATTAGGCCTTCTAGTTGTAGTTTGTTTAAATTTTTACTTTCAATCCTGCTTAAAAAACTTGATATTGATTTAAAAATTCCATTTTTTTCTCTTTCTCTGACTATGTTTGATATAGCTTCATAACCAACGGCTTTAATTGCAGATAAAGCGTAATAAATGGTTTTATCTCTTGGTAGAAATTCAGCATAAGAATAGTTTATATTTGGAGGCCTGATGTCAATTTTTAGTCTTTTTAATTCTTCGTAAAATAGATTCAATTTATCTGTATTAGATAGTTCAGTATTCATTGACGCGCAAAAAAAATAAATTGGAAAATGTGTTTTTAAATATGCGGTTTGAAAAGCAATTAAGGCATATGCAGCTGCATGACTTTTATTAAATCCATATTGAGCAAATTTTTCTACAAGTTGAAATATGTAAACTGCTTGTTCTTTAGAAATTCCATTTTTTACAGCCCCTTCAATAAAATCTTTTTTTTGACGTTCCATTTCTGCAGATTTTTTTTTACCCATGGCTTTTCTTAAAATGTCTGCTTTACTTGCGCTAAAGTCAGATAAAGCCTGTGCAATCTGCATTACTTGCTCCTGATAAATTATTACTCCATATGTTTCTTTTAAAATATTTTTTAATTTTTCATGTAAATAATCTGGTTGTTCTTTTCCATGCTTTCTAGCAATATAAGTTGGGATGTTTTGCATGGGTCCTGGTCTATAAAGTGCAACTAAGGCTATAATATCTTCAAATTTATTAGGTTTAAGTTGCTTTAAAACCTCTCTCATACCTGAACTTTCAAGCTGAAAAATTCCCATTGTTTCTCCAGAACTTAGTAATTTAAAAGTTTTTTGATCTGATAAATTTATTTTATTAATATCAAAACTTGGATCATCCTTATGAATAAATTGAATGGTTTTTTTAATCACTGTTAAAGTTTTTAATCCAAGAAAGTCAAATTTGACTAAACCAATTTCTTCAGAAGATTTCATATCAAACTGGGTTACTGGTATTGGTAGAGTAGATGACAAATCTTTATAAAGTGGGACTAGTTCATGCAAATTACGATCACCAATAACTACGCCTGCTGCGTGAGTTGCGACGTTTCTATATAATCCTTCCAGCTTTAATGAGTAGTCTATAAGTTTTTTTATTACAGGATCATTTTTTTCCTCTTTTTGCAATCTTGGTTCAATTGCAATAGACTCAGCTAAAGATAAAGGTCTAGATGGATCAAATGGTATCATTTTACAAAGCTGGTCTACTTTTCCATATGGCAAACCTAGCACTCTACCTATGTCTCTTAAAGCCATTCTAGCTTGCAATTTTCCAAATGTAATAATTTGCGCAACTTTATTAGGATATTTCTCTTTGACATATTTAATAACCTCATCACGCCCCTCTTGACAAAAATCTATATCAAAATCTGGCATTGAAATTCTATCGGGATTAAGAAATCTTTCAAAAATTAAACCAAATCTTATAGGATCTAAATCTGTAATAGACAAACACCATGCAACTAAAGAACCTGCCCCTGACCCTCTTCCTGGTCCAACGGGTATATTGTTAGACTTTGCCCAATTTATATAATCAGATACAATTAAAAAATAACCAGAAAATTTCATATTAGAAATAATTGTCACCTCGTAGTTTAGCCTAGTTTCATATAATTTCTTTATTTCTTGTTTGTTAATTTTATTATCTATTGAAGGGTATATAAACTTTTCCAGCCTTTCTTTTAATCCAAGATTAGCTTTTTTTTTTAAGACTTCATTAACGTTTTTATCATCTTCGACAAAGTGAGGAAGGAGAGGTTTGTTTTTTTTTGGATAGTAAGAACATCTATATTTAAAATTTCTGTTATTTTCTAAGGCGTCTGGAAGATCTTTAAAAAGTTCAGATAATTCTTGTGACTGCATAAAATAATGTTTATCAGAATATTTTAATCTATTTTTTTCATTTACATAAGTTTTTTGGCCAACGCAAATATATGCATCGTGAGCAGCATATTCATTTTTACTTAAATAAAAAACTTCATTTGTTCCAATTAAAGGAATTTGTAATTCAGAAGAAATTTTAATTAGTTTTCTTTCTAGTTGAACCTCGTGAATCTCATTATGTCTTTGGATTTCGATGTAAATATTTTGACAAAATATATTTTTTAACTCAGAGATTTTTTGTGCGCAGAAATGACTTTTATTCTGCATAATCAAATCTGAAAAAAAACTTTTACTTCCACCAACAAAAATAATGATCCCTTCAGAATACTTTTTGAGTAAATCAAAGGAAATATTTGGTTTAATATCGTCTTCCTGTAAATTTAAATAAGAATATGATGATAATTTAAGTAAATTTTTGTATCCTACTATGTTTTTCGCAAACAAAGAAATTTTTCCATAAAAAATTTCATTATCCACAATTTCTTTTAAAAAAATACTAGTCCCAATTATTGGCTGAATACCAGCTTTACTCAACTCTGTAGAAAATTCCAATGCTCCTGATAAATTTTCATTATCACAAATACCAACAGCTGTAACTTTATTTTTTTTACAAAAATCTGATAATTGGTTTATTTTAATTGCTCCCTCACATATTGAAAATTGTGAGTGAATTTTTAAATTGATAGCCTCATTTGACATTAATTAAAGATAACATTTCCATTGAAAATTGTTAATTCTAAATCAGACTTACTAACAAGAGACTTGTTATGAGTTGCAAATATAACAAGCGCTTTATCATCTTTAATACTTTTTAATATTTCTAAAATATTTTCAGCATTTTTAGAGTCTAAACTGCCTGTAGGTTCATCTGCTAAAATTAATTTTGGTTTATTAATTAAGCTTCTAGCAATAGCAACTCGCTGCTGCTCGCCACCAGATAACTCACTTGGTCGATGGTTTAATCTATTTTCTAACCCTACTCGAATTAATAAAGATTTAGCTAAATTCAAAGAATTAATTTTTTTTTCACCTAAATAAAGATTTGGTAACATGACATTCTCTAAAGCTGTAAGATCTGAAATTAAATTGAAATTTTGAAAAACTATTGATAAATCTTTTTTTCTATAATTTGATTTTTGTTTTTCATCAAAAGAAAATAAATTATCTGATTTTAATAATTTATACTCTCCTTGCTCTGGTGTATCCAGAAGAGCTAACAAATGTATTAAAGTTGATTTTCCTGATCCTGATGGTCCTGTGAGCGCAACAAGTTTATTTGGGGGTAGTTTGAAGCTTATTTTATTTAGAATAACAATATCATCTTTTTTATCCTTAAATTTTTTGCTTACATCTTTTAGTTCAATTAAATTTTCAATCATTTTTTAAATTTTTTACAGGATCTAATTTTGAGGCACTAATTGCTGGAAATAAAGAGGCAACTAATACTACGATAAATGAAAATGATGCAATTAATAATACTGAGTTGAAATTAACATAGGATGGAAGTTGATTTAAAAAATATATTTCTGACGGAAATATGTTTATATTAAAGAAATCACTTAGGAATAATCGAATGTTTTCTAAATTGTAAGATAAGATAACACCTAAAAATACTCCGAAAATTATTCCAAAAAATCCAATTGCAGCTCCAGAAAAAAGAAAGATCAGGCATATTGAGCTCTTTAAAAAACCAATTGATCTTAAAATAGCAATTTCCTTTGACTTATTTTTTATCAGAATTGTTAAAACAGATATAATATTGAATGCAGCAACGATTATTATCAAAGTAAGAATGATAAACATTACATTTCGCTCTACATTTAGCGCATCAAAAAATGTTTTATTTGTATCAACCCATGAATAGATGAAGTTTTTTGGATCATTTTTTTTTAAAACTCTTGTAAAAAAAATTGCTTTGTCAGGATCGTTAATTTTTATTTCAATTTCATTTTTTTTTTTTGATATAAGCCTACCTTGATCTAAATTTGTTATTATAAAATTATTATCAAACTCATACATGCCTGTGTTAAATATATAGCTAATAGTGAAATTAAATTGTCTGGGTATTAAACCAAAAGGTGTAGTTTCTGTATTCTTTGATAAAAGGGTTATTACATCGCCAACATTTATAGAAAGTTTATTTGCTAATTCTAAACCAATTCCAATGCCATTATTATTTATTTTTCCTCTCACTATAGAATTTTTTAAAAAATAGTTTTTTTTTATTTCGTCCTTTTTAAAACTTTTAATTAATACACCAAAATTATTTTTTTTTGTTAATATTAAAGCTTCAGAATTTTTTACTAGATTTATATCAGTAATTTCAATTTTGTTTTCTTTTGAAAGTTTCAAAATTACATTTTTTTCAAATTTATAGTTACCTTTCGACAAATAAGATATATGTGGCTGATAACTTAACAATTTATCCAAAAGATCAATTCTAAAGCCATTCATTAAAGACATAACAATAATTAAGGTAGCTACCCCAAGCATTATTCCAATAAATGAAAAATTTGAAATAACTTTTAAAAAACCATCTCTATCTTTAGGTTTTAAGTATCTTAAAATAATTAGAATTTCTGCTCTATTGATCACTATGGTAGATTTCTTTTAATCTGTTTAATAACTCACTTTTTGATAAAATTATTTTTTCTTTACCTAATTCTTTAAATTCGTACTCTTCTTTTTTCATTTTGGAACCAATAATTATTTGATATGGAATACCAATTAAATCAAAATTTTTAAACTTACTGGAGGGACTTTCAGAAGTATCATCCAATAATGGATCAAAACTGTTATTTTTAAGAAATGTATAAATATTGTTAGATTTTTTATCAGCCTCATCACCGTTCTTACCTAAGTTTATAATAGCAACGTGAAAAGGTGTTACAGATTTTGGCCACTTCATAAACTCATTATTATATTTTGCTTCGATTATTGCTGCTGGCAATCTAGAAATGCCTATGCCATAAGAACCCATTTGAGGATTAATATTTTTACCATCTTTAGTATTTACTAACGCTTTTAGTGATTTTGAATATTTATCACCAAAATAAAAAATGTGTCCAATCTCAATACCTCTAGTGTGCAACTGATTTTTTTTTTCTACTAACCTATTGAATTCACTATTACTGTGCTTTTCATCTGTTGCTGAATATAATTTTGAAAATTTTTCTATTATTTCATCAATATTATTTTTGCTATAATCAATGTTTTTAATATCAACGTTTAATAGATTTTTGTCTAAAAAAACTTCACTCTCACCTGTATCCGTTAAAATTATAAATTCATGAGATAAATCTCCACCAATTGGTCCTGTATCAGCCTGCATAGGTATTGCTTTAAGGTCTAATTTTTCAAATGTCTTAAGATATGATAAATACATCTTTTTATAGGAATATTCTGCATCTTGTTTGTTAAGATCAAAAGAATATGTATCTTTCATCAGAAATTCCCTACATCTCATTACACCAAATCTTGGTCTTATTTCATCTCTAAATTTCCACTGAATGTGATAAAGCATAAGGGGAAGATTTTTGTATGACTTTACGTTATCTCTAAATATTTGCGTTATCAACTCTTCGTTAGTTGGTCCATATAAAAGATCTCTATCTTGCCGATCTTTAATTCTTAACATCTCCTTACCATAATCATCATACCTACCGCTTTCTTTCCAAATTTCAGCTGACTGAATAGTGGGCATTAATAACTCAATAGCGCCTGCTTTATTCTGCTCTTGTCTAACGATTTTTTCGATATTTTTTAAAACTTTAAAACCTAAAGGTAACCACGAATAAATACCAGATGAAGATTGTCGTATCATTCCAGATCTTAACATTAATTGATGTGACTTAATTTTAGCCTCTGAAGGATTTTCTTTAAGAATTGGCAGTAGATAGTTTGAAAGTTTCATTAAGTTAAAATCCTTCTTATATTTAAAATATCAAAATAGTTTAAAAAATAAATGATCGCAAATAGTATTATAGTAATAACAGTTGTTACTATAAGTTTTTTGGCAATATTTGGATTTGTTGGAGCGCCAGGGTCTGCGCCCTCTACAACATTATCCATATCTTTTTGTGAATTGATATCCTTAGGCAAAATCATAAAAAGTATTAACCACCATAAGATTACAAAAACTACAAATGAACCGGTTAGTGACATTATAATCTAATAATATTTATATTAGTAAAAGGTTTTTTTGATAATCTATTTTGAATAATTTTTTTTAGCGAATTTCTCAAATTATCTATTAGGTTCATCTCTTGTTTCTTGTTATTTAAGGAATAACTTTTACATATATCAAAAATTTTATCCTCAATTTCATATTTTATTTCATTTAATTCTAGATTGTCTGTGGGTAGCCCTCTGAGATTAATTAATGGTGATCTATCAATATCACCATTTTTTGAAACAATTAAAATTATGTCCATCATACCATTAAATGAAATATTTCTTCTATCTCTTAAACTATTTGATTCTTCGTCAATCAATCGATTTCCATCAACTAATAATTTTCCAGAGTTTACTTTATCAATCACCTCCGCCTGTCCTGGAAAAATTTTCAATACATCTCCATTTTCGATTAATACTGGTTGATTAATTTTTTTATCTTTTGCAAATTCATAATGTCCTTTTAAATGTCGATGCTCACCGTGAACTGGAACAGAAATTTCAGGTCTGATCCAATCGTACATTTCATGCATCTCTTCTCTACCGGGGTGACCAGAAACATGTATGAATGCATTTTCTTCTGAAATAACATTAATATTTCTTCTTACTAATAAATTATGCATAGCATAAAGTTTTTTTTCATTTCCAGGTATTATTCTTGAAGAAAATATTACCGTATCGTCCGGAGCTATTTCGACGTCAGGATGATCTTGATTGCAAATTCTATTCATTGCACCTCTAGGTTCGCCTTGGCTACCAGTACAAAGATATACTATTTTGTCTCTTGGAATTTTCTTTGCGTCACGAGGATCAACTGGTGAATTAATATTTGAAAAATAGCCACAAGATTTAGCTGTATTAAATATTCTATACATAGATCGTCCAACTAAACTTACATGTCTACCAACTTTAGATGCACATTGGAACACAGTTTGCATTCTAGCTGCATTAGATGCAAAAGTAGTTACAACAATTCTTTTTTTTTGTTTTTCAAAAATCCTCAACATACTCTCATTTACATCTTTTTCAGATCCAGATCTTCCCTCAGTAAAAATATTTGTAGAGTCGCAAATCATCGCCAAAATTCCCTTGTCCCCAATTTCCTTTAATTTTTTTTCGTTAATATTATCTCCCATTAAAGGATTTAAATCACATTTCCAATCACCAGTATGAAAAATATTTTTATTATTATATTCAATAAATAGTGCATTAGGTTCTAGAATTGAATGTGTGAGAGAAATAAGCTTTATCTTAACAATATCTAAATCGATACTTCCATTTAAAGGAATGATCTTCAGGTAATCTTCAACATTAATTTTTCTCTCCTTAAATTTTTCTTTAATTAAAGCAGCTGTAAAGGGAGTAGCATATATGTTTGTCTTTAGATTGGGCCAAATATGTACTAGGGCCCCTATATGATCTTCATGGCCATGAGTAATAATTATACCGATGCAATCTTTTTTTTTTTGATAAATAAAATCAGCATCAGGTACGATTACATCAATGCCAGGCAAGCTCTCTTCTGCAAATGTAATGCCACAGTCTACAATTATCCATTTATGGTGATTGGATTTTCCAAAGCCATACAAATTCATATTTGCACCAATTTCGCCAGAGCCACCTAAGGGGCAAAAAAGAATTTCGTTATCGGATTTCATTAAAAATTTTTTTATTTCCTCTTACTGTCGTTGCCAATCCATGTAATGTTACATTTTTATTTATAACAGTTTTATAATTTATGTTTTTTTTAAATATTTTTGAGTAACCACCAGTTAAAACCACCAAATATTTTTTTTTTGTTTGTTTTATAATTTTATCTATAATCCCATTTATTAAACAAGAATAACCAATATATACACCTGAATTAATTGCTGATTTGGTATCTTTTCCAATTACATTTTTTTGAAAGAATATTTTGATTAATGGCAATTTAGCAGTAAATTCACTTAAAGATTTCAATGAAAGATTTATTCCTGGAGCAATTATACCACCTTGGTATATGTCTTTAATTAATGCTACATCAAAAGTTGTAGCGGTTCCGAAATCAATAATAATACAATTTTTTTTATAATAATTTAAAGAGCCAATTGCATTTACAATTCTATCGGAACCTACTTGATGTTTTTTTGTAACATTAATTATGATATTTTTTTTTATTTTTTTATCTTTGAATTCAAAAACTTTTATTTTATCTTTAATCAAATTTTTTTTTATAATATTATAAATAGCTGGCACGACAGACGATATAAGACAGTGAGTTATTTTTTTATTTTTCTTGTAATTAATAATTTTTAAAACTGTATTTTTTTTTGAAGTTGAAAAAGATGCAAAATTTTTTATTTTATTAGTATTGATGTTATATGTAGATACTTTTGTATATGTATTTCCTATATCTATTAGTAATATCATTTTAAAAGAATTTTATTTTTTTTTTTGTAAAATCCACAAATTCAAATATGTCGATTTTTTTTTTTACATATTTATTTAGAAATGTAGTTCTATAATTCATAATTTTTGGACTATTTATTAAATTTAATCCAATGCCAACGATCAAATACAAATTCTTATCATATTTTGTACTTTCAACCAAAATACCACAAATTTTTTTATTATCGATTAAAATATCATTTGGTCGTTTAATTTTTATTTTTTTTTTTATGGACCCCTGTTTTTTTTAAAAATTTAACAATTATTCTTAAGCTATTAAATTGAGCATTGTGAATATCTTTATGGTTTTTTACTTTTTTATATATACTACAGAAAATATTTCCCTTATTTGATATCCATTTATTGCCGTACCTACCACGTCCATTAGTTTGGGTATCAGAAACAACAATGCCTCTAATAGATATATTCTTTTTTATTAAATTTATTGAATAGTCGTTTGTACTTTTAACTTTATCCAAATAAGAGATGTCTATTAAAGTCAAAACTTAACTAAAAACCCTGGATGCAATATCAGTTAAATTCAATAGAAAGGATGGAAGAATGAAATAGAACAAAATTATCAAAGTTGAAGAAGCCAAAGATAACTTCATTCCCAATCCTGACAAACCATCAAATTTTTCAATCTCTTTGTCAAAGTACATAATTTTAATAATTCTAAGATAATAAAAAGCTGAAATGACAGAACTTAATAATCCGATTATTGCTAACAGATACATCTCCGACTCTATTACTGCCTTAAAAATATAAAATTTAGCAAAAAACCCAGCTAAAGGTGGGATTCCTGCTAATGAAAATAAAACCAAGCAAAAACATGCAGCTATAATAGGATGATTTTTTGAAAGTCCTCCTAAATCTCGAATATCCTCATAGTAAATTTTATCACGACTGAAAAAAAGTATACAAGTAAAAGCCGCAATGTTCATAACAACATAGATTGACATATAAGTTAAAGTTGCTGAGATACCAACGATAGTTCCAGTTGTTAATCCAGCTAAAGCGAAACCTACATGACTTATACTACTATATGCCATAAGCCTTTTAATATTTGTTTGTCCTATTGCTGCTACAGATCCCAACACCATTGATGCAATTGAAATAAAAATTAGTATTGATTTCCACTCTTCAAAGGCAGCACCAAAAGCTATAAATAAAATTTGTATAAAAGCTCCAATACCGGCAATTTTAGGAGCTAAGGCAAAAAAGGCAGTGACGGATGTGGGAGAACCCTCGTAAACATCAGGCGTCCACATGTGAAAGGGAACTGCAGAAATTTTAAACGCTAAACCTACAAGAATAAAAACCAATCCGAAAGTTAAACCTAAGTTTTCAACACTAAAGTTCTCATTTATAATCAGATAATTTGTTGATCCAGTAAAACCATAAACTAACGAACAACCATATAAAAATAATCCAGACGAAAGTGCCCCCAAAACAAAATATTTAACTCCAGATTCAGAAGATTTCAATGAATTTCGATCGATTGAAGCAAGGACATATAGTGATAAGGATTGCAATTCAATACCAAGATATAAACCAATTAAATTATTCGCACTTACCATTATGAACATTCCAATGGTAGAACTTAAAACTAAAATCATATATTCAAATTTGTCTATATTTGTTCTTTTAAAATACTGACCAGCTAAAATTAGAGAGAACAAAGATGCAATTAAAATTATTATTTTTATAAAATTAGAAAAAATATTTATACTATAATTATTGTTAAATATTAAGAGTTGATTATCAAAGTTTATATATACGATTGGAATACATGATAACAAAGTAAGGATTGTACCTTTTTTGATGAATGCAAAAGAATTTTTTTTATATACACCTGCTATCAATAAGAATAACATGACTAACATTAAAAAAATTTCTGGATATATATTTTGAAAATCAATCATATTATTTAACATTCGAGGCCAGATTAATATAATTTAACATATCTTCTGAAACTTTCTCAACACTTGATGAAATTAGATCTAAAAGCAACGCTGGGTAAAAACCTAGGACTATTATCATTATAAGCAAAGGTGTTAAGATTATATACTCTTTTTTATTTAGATCATTCATACCTTTGATTTTTTCGTTTTTGATTTCGCCAAAGACAACTCTCCTATAAAGCCAAAGACTATAACATGCAGAAAGAATCACACCTATTGCAGCTAAAAAAGCTATCCAATAATTAAATTTAAAAGCACCAATCAAAACTAAAATCTCACCGATAAAACCACTTGTTCCTGGCAAGCCAAGACTTCCCAGTGTGAATACCATAAACATTATAGCAAATTTTGGCATGACATTTACTACTCCGCCATAATTAGAAATTTCTCTTGT
>MDTA01124953.1_pt1 | contig 12256 bp, 15 predicted proteins | sample 811151 | NCBI WGS metagenome assembly MDTA01 (sample SAMN05326648, study PRJNA326480) | marine metagenome | isolation source: seawater | place: Indian Ocean: South | collected 2010
GGTAAAGCAGGAGGTATTATTGTTTGTAAAAGTCTGCAAGAGGTATCAGATGCAGCAAACAATCTTTTAGGAAAAAAATTAGTAACAAATCAAACTGGCCCCGAAGGCAAAACGGTCCAAAGAATTTATATAGAAGAGGGCACAGATATAAAAAAAGAATTTTATCTTGGTCTAGTCTTTGACAGGAGCACCGAGAGTATAATGGTGGTTGCTTCATCAGCAGGAGGAATGAGCGTAGAAGAGATTGCTCAAGAAAAACCTGAGACATTAATTAAAACTAAAATTGAAGCTGCCGTTGGTATGCAAGCATTTCAAGCTAGAGAAATAGCATTTTCTCTAGGATTAGATGCAAAAGCAATTTCAAGATGTGCACAAGCAATTCTTGGTGCTTACAAAGCATTTAGTACTTCAGATGCTACTATGGTAGAAATAAATCCTCTTGTCCTCACAGGAGATGATCACATTTTAGCCCTAGATTGTAAAATGTCATTTGATGATAATGCACTATACAGAAACGAAGCACTAGCAGAGCTTAGAGACAAAACACAGGAAGACCCGAAAGAAACTTATGCAGCTGATCGAGGATTAAATTATATTGCCCTCGATGGTGATATCGGTAATATTATTAATGGTGCTGGCTTAGCCATGGCTTCAATGGATATGATTCAACTTGCGGGGGGAAAACCTGCAAATTTTTTAGATGTAGGTGGTGGAGCTACTCCTGAAAAATTTGTCAAAGCTTTCAAACTTATTTCAGGCGATCCAAATGTTAAAGTCATACTAATCAATATTTTCGCCGGAATTAACAGATGCGATTGGGTTGCTCAAGGTATCGTTGACGCCTTAAACTCTATTGAAATCTCACAACCACTTGTTATAAGACTTGCAGGAACGAATGTTGATGAGGGTATAAAAATTTTAAAAGATAGTAAAATCAATTATATTGAAGCATTCACTCTAGAAGATGCAGCAAAAAAAGCAGTGAAAGCATTGGAGTCTTTATAAATAATGGCAATATTGATAAATAAAAATTCTAAAATAATTGTTCAAGGTTTTACAGGAAAGATAGGGACTTTTCATGCAAAAGAAATGATGGAATACGGAACCAATATTGTCGGTGGGGTAACGCCGGGCAAAGGCGGTCAGACTCACCTAGATAAACCTGTATTTAATACAGTCAAGGAAGCTGTTGAAGTAACTGGTGCAGATAGTAGCATTCTTTTCGTACCCCCAGCATTTGCAGCAGACTCAGCAATGGAAGCAGCTGATGCTGGCATTAAAACACTTGTTGCAATAACTGATGGTATACCCGCACATGATATGATTAAAGTTAAGAGATATATGAGAAGATATAAAAATGATGAGAGAATGACTATGGTCGGCCCAAATTGTGCTGGCGTGATCAGTCCAGGTAAATGTATGTTAGGTATAATGCCAGGTCATATATATAAAGAGGGGAATGTGGGCGTAATAGGGAGATCAGGAACACTTGGTTATGAGGCCGCTCAACAAATGAAAGACCTAAATATAGGTATATCTACAAGCGTAGGGATAGGTGGCGATCCTATTAATGGTAGCGCGTTCCGAGATCATTTAGAGAAGTTTGAGAAAGATGATGAGACGAAGGTGATTTTGATGATTGGAGAAATTGGTGGTCCACAAGAAGCAGAAGCCGCTGAATTCGCTAGAGAAAGTATTTCAAAGCCTGTTGTGGCATATATTGCCGGCTTAACAGCACCTAAAGGCAAAAGAATGGGACATGCTGGTGCTATCGTTAGTGCAGGTGGTGAATCTGCTGCAGAGAAAGTAGAAATTCTTAAAGAAGCAGGTATTACCATTGCGAAAAATCCCTCTGTAATTGGTGAGACTGTAGCATCTGTTTTGGCAGAAGCGTAATGTCTAAATCTCCAATAATAGATATTGGAGCAAATCTTACTCATCCAGATCTGTACCCAAATATTAAAAAAATTATTTGTCAAATGGACGACGTCAATGTTACACATGCAATAATTATATCTTCTACTTTAGATGACGCTAAAAAAGCTATTGCAATTTCAGATAAATATAAAGGAAAATTTTATACAACGGTTGGTTTTCATCCTCATAACGCAAAGGAATTCAATCATGGTCATATTCAAAGCATGAAAGATCTTTTACAAAATAAATTTGTACGATCTATTGGTGAATGTGGTCTTGATTACTATAGGCTTTATTCAGAAAAGAAAGATCAGATTTTATGTTTTGAAAATCATATAAGTCTTGCTATAGATTCTCAAATGCCTTTATTTTTACATGAGAGAAATGCACATGACGATTTTTATGCCATTCTCTCGTCAGAGTACAGAAAATTAAACAAGTTTGTTGTCCACTGTTTTACGGGAGATAAAATTGTTTTGAAAAAATACTTAGATCTAGGTTCATACATAGGAATCACTGGTTGGATAACAGACAAAGATAGAGGTTCACATCTGCATAATATAGTGAAATATATCCCAAGTGATAGATTGATGATTGAGACAGATAGCCCATATTTAATTCCTCATAATATTGAAAGAAATGTAAGCAAAACAAATTATCCTCACTATCTGCCATACGTTGTAAGTTGTTTAGCAAAATGTTTAAATAAAGATGTGGATACTGTCAGAGAATCTACATATAAAGTTACTAAAGAATTTTTTTCTATTGATGACTAAACATTCTGAAAAATTGGATTTACCAAAAGGTAAGAAAAATCTCTTGCTCCATACATGTTGTGCGCCATGTTCAGGTGATATAATATTGAGGCTTATTGATTCATCAATATCATTTAGCCTTTTTTTTTATAATCCTAATATTCATCCCAAAAAAGAATACTTGCTTAGAAAAGATGAAAATATTAATTTTGCGATTAAACATAGTATACCCATAATTGATGCAGAATATGATACAAAGAATTGGTTCAACATTACAAAAGGGATGGAGTGGGAGCCCGAGAGAGGCCAAAGGTGCGATACCTGCTTTGATATGCGATTTTTAAAAACAGCACAATATGCTTCAGAGCATGATTTTGATTTAATTTCTAGCACACTTGGGATATCTAGATGGAAAGATTTTTCTCAAATCAATCGTTCGGGTATCAAATCTACTTTATCATTTAAGAATGTAGATTATTGGGATTTCAATTGGAGGAAAAATAATGGCTCTCAAAATATGATCACTGTCTCCAAAAAAGAGAACTTTTACATGCAAGAATATTGTGGTTGTATTTACTCGTTGAGAGATACAAATGAGTGGAGAATTAAGAATAACAAAAATAAAATAGAGTTTGGGCTCAAATATTATTCATTCTTAGACAAAAACTCCGCTGATGATCAATAGAGCTACAATACTGAGCCACGCTAATAATGCACGAGATATAATATTTTTATACTGGTGAATATCATCATCAGAGCCTGACTCTGACACCAAATTCATTCCAACGTTATTTATTAACTCTTTATTATAAATGTATAGTTCAGCTCTATATTCTGTTGCTTTAAATGATTTTACACAAACCTCAAAATCACTCACTAGCGCATATGATAAAATAGTAAGGTGAGACGGCACGTACTCTAATACTCCAAGGATAATTGCAAATTTATCTTTCGATTTTTTATCTATTCTGAATGCTGAATCATTCACATATGAGTCAAATATTAGATAAGCTAGTGATCCAGTAGGACCAAGTAGAAGAAAATAAAAAATTATTGAAAATATATTTCTCAAAGAATTATAGAATAGATTTCCTTTTAGGTTGTCCATATCATATTTTTTTGAAGACATCATTCTAATAAATACTTTATCTTCTTTACAGCTTGCTATGAATTTCTCATTTTTGATTTTCTCCATATTTAATATAAATTCATTAGGTTTGAGGCAATAAAAGAGGATAAATAAATTTATCAGAAATGAAAAAAAAGGATGTAACAAATAACCTATAAGCAAGATGATCAATGCCAGTATTGCGTAGACTAATATAGGAAATATCAGATAAATTACAAATTTATCAAGAACAGTATTTAAAGAATTTTGAAATAGGAGAAAAGCTTTTTTTATTAACCTTTCTGAGGGCTTTTCAACAATAGGATCATACATGTATTCAATGATTAGGGAAAATATAAGCAATGATGCAGTAATCATAATTCCCCCTTATTTAATTTTTGTCCAATCAAAAAATTCACCCGGGTCAGTTTTTCTATCCGGGGCTATATCAGAATGTCCTAATATATTGTCATTTATAATGTCAGTATATAAAGTTTTTAATGAGAATATCACATCATTAAGGGATTGATACTGATCATTAGAATATTTAGTATTTATCGTTCCCTCCAATTCAATTCCAATTGAGAAGTCATTAAAGTTGCATCTCCCATTATAGGATGATTTTCCTGCATGCCAAGCTCTTTTATTGAAAGGAACCATTTGAATAATTTGTCCATTCCTTCTAATGAACAAGTGTGGTGATACTTTTAAGTTTTCAAGGGATTTGAAAGAATCATCCATAGAAAAATCTAGTTTATTTTGGAAAAAATCTATAACGTTATTGTTGTTATATTCACCCTCCGGAAGACTGATACAATGGATAATAATAGTATCTATAGAAGCAGACTTTGGTCTGTCATCAAAATTAGGAGAAGTCACAAAATCGATATCAGAAATTTTAGATGTTTTTTTGTCAATTTGTAACATTACTTGTATCTCAAACTCTTTTTCATTGTTATTATACTAATACTTAATTATGCCAAATTTTTACATTAATACAGATAAAAAATTAATAAATATTTCCGATGATTTATTACAATCTGAATCACTAGGTGTGGATACTGAATTTATACGTGAGTCAACTTACTTTCCAAAACTTGCTCTTATTCAGTTCTCCACAAAGTATAATAATTACATTATCGATACTCAATCCGTAACATCAAAGAATCTCCTAATTGATATCCTAACAGATGATAAGAAACTTAAAATTCTTCATTCTGCTAAGCAGGACTTAGAGACTATTCATCGTTATTTTAACTGTTTTCCTAAAAATATATTTGATACGCAAATCGCATTTAATCTAATCTCAATATCTATGAATCCTAGTTACTCTTCGTTAGTTAAAAAATATTTTTCAGTGGAATTAAAGGAGGGATCTTGGAGAACAGATTGGCTCAAGAGACCGTTATCTGAGGAAAAAATAGAATATGCAGCTAATGATGTCAAATATTTAATAGAACTCTCTAATAAACTTAGAGAAGAGGCATCTAAATTAGATAGATTAGATTGGCTTGAAGAGGAGCATGAAAACGAATTAAGTATGAATAAAATTATTATTGATCCTTTTGATGCTTGGAATAAAATTACAATACCAATAAATCTAGATAACAAACAAAGATTAAATGTAAAATCAATTGCAGCATGGCGTGAAGTTGAAGCCAAAAATACAGATGTACCAAAAAAATGGATTTTGACTGATGGGGAAATAATAAAGTTATCTTGTGCAAAATCAGATCACATCGATACTATTTTAAATAAAACAAAGAATAAAATATCAGAATCATACAAAGATAATTTAGTCATGTTAATTGAGCAAAATAAAAAAAATAATCAGGAAAATAACCAGATAGATATGAACACATATAATAAAAAAATTAGTCAGTGCAATAATCTTTTACTCAAGATCTCGGAAGAACAACAAATATCTCCATCATTAATTGCTAATAAAAAAGATATAGATTATTTTGCAAGAGGGTATAAAGACATAAAATTTCTTCGAGGATGGAGATTTAAAATATTTGGTAAATTGTTACAATAAAGCATGCGAAAATATTCTTCAATAATTGTTGACGGCAAAGACAGGGCGCCAAGTAGATCCATGCTCAGAGCAGTTGGTTTCAAGGATAGAGATTTTAAGTTACCTCAAGTAGGTGTTGTTACAACATGGAGCATGGTTACGCCATGTAATATGCATCTGGATAAACTAGCTCAACTATCAGCAAAGTCAGTTGATAAGCATGGTGGGAAATCATTGATTTTTAACACTATCACGGTTTCTGATGGGATATCAATGGGCACAGAAGGTATGAGATATTCTCTTGTGTCAAGAGAGGTGATTGCTGATTCAATTGAGACCGTTATAGGTTGTGAGGGCTTTGATGGGTTTCTTACCATAGGAGGCTGTGATAAAAATATGCCAGCTTGTGTAATGTCAATGGCTAGATTAAATAGACCCTCAATTTTTGTATATGGTGGAACAATCTTACCAGGTGAGCACAAATCTAAAAAAATTGACATAGTTTCCGTATTTGAAGCTGTTGGGAAAAATGCTAATAAGCATATATCCGATAAGGAGTTAGATCAAATTGAAAAAAATGCTATACCAGGCCCTGGATCATGCGGGGGAATGTATACTGCAAATACAATGGCATGCGCTATTGAGGCTCTGGGTTTGAGCCTTACCAATAGCTCAGCTCAAGTGGCTGTATCTAATAAGAAAAAAAATGATTGTAAGTTGTCCGCAAAAGCACTTATGCATTGTATAAAGCATGATATAAAACCATCAAATATCATATCTAAAAAATCTCTTGAGAATGCAATCACAGTAGTCATGGCTCTTGGTGGCTCAACTAATGCTGTACTACATCTCTTGGCTATAGCTCAATCAGCAGGCATCAAATTATCCATCAAGGATTTTGATAGAATCGGCAATAGGACTCCTGTTCTTGCAGATTTAAAACCAAGCGGTAAATATACAATGTCTGAGTTAGTAGCTATAGGCGGTGTAGCCCCTTTAATGAAAATGTTATTAAATAAGAAACTTCTTAATGGTGACTGCTTAACTGTGACAGGACAAACAATGCGACAAAATTTGACCAAAGTAAAACCATACCCAATAGGTCAAAAAATAATTAAAACATTCTCCGATCCGATTAAAAAGAATGGTCACTTAATAATACTGCGTGGCAATTTATCACCCGATGGGGCAGTGGCAAAAATATCAGGCAAAGAAGGAAATTCATTTGTCGGTAAAGCTAGGGTCTATAATTCTGAAGAGCAAGCTCTTAAGGATATCCTATCAGATAAAGTAAGAAAAGGGACTGTAATTGTTATAAGGTACGAGGGACCTAGAGGAGGTCCTGGCATGAGAGAAATGTTATCACCAACTTCTGCGGTAATGGGTAAAGGGTTAGGCAAGGATGTTGCATTAATAACAGACGGAAGATTCTCCGGAGGAAGTCATGGCTTTGTCGTTGGGCATATATCCCCTGAGGCTCATGTTGGCGGTTTATTATCAGTTGTTGAAAATGGTGACATAATTGAGATTGATGCAATTAAAAAACAATTGAATTTAAAAATATCAAAAACGGAAATCAGATTAAGAATGAAAAAAGTTAAAAAGCCAGTTAAGAAGATAATGAGTGGAGTTTTAACTAAGTACGCAAAACTAGTTAGTCAAGCACATCTTGGCGCTATAACTGTTGATTAACTCTCTATAAAACTTTAAGTTCCTCACGATATAGCTTGTGGATAATTTCATTTATTTTTTCAAGACGCTCAATTGCATTTTTTGATGAAATTAACTTAGCTTTAGTGGATAAATCAAGAGGAAGGCACTCTGTGAGTCTAAAACCTACCCAAGATGCATCAGAGTATCTCTCTTTTTTATAGTCAATGAAGTTTTTTATGCCAGGGTGTATTTTCTTATAGAATTTTGACAATAATCTATATTTTTCAGGTATCATATATTCTCTCTCAGGTTCAATATTTTCTATATCACCTTTCAATAAATTTTTTTCGTCAAGCTTGGAGGATTGTATATCTACAAGGTTTATTCCTTCAACTGTAATACCTAGCAATCCATCCTCTAATTGATTCCAATCTATTATTTTGACCAATGATCCAATAGGATAGACATCGTCAATATATTTATTTTTTAATTCGGTTTTCACTAGCGCTATACAAAAACATGTCTCGTTTTTAATAGAGTCTCTAACCATATCTAGATAACGTCTTTCAAAGATTCTTAATGGGAATAAACCACCAGGTAGAACAATACTTTTTAGAGGGAATATTGGTAGATTATTCATTTTTACCCTCTATAAACTTTAACGATGCAGAATTAATACAATAACGTTTATGAGTAGGAGATGGTCCATCATCAAATACATGTCCTAGATGTGCATTACAACTCATACATCTTACTTCAATTCTTACCATTCCATGTGAGCAATCTTCTAGTTCTTCGAGTGATGTCGATGAGAATGAATCATCAAAACTTGGCCAACCTGTACCCGAGTCAAATTTTCTTGAAGAATGGAATAATTCATTTCCACAGCAGATACATTGATATACACCTTCTTCATAAAACTGATTATACTGTCCACTAAATGGTTTTTCAGTTGCACCCTCTCTAGTTACTTTGAAAGCAATATCATCTAAGTCTTTTTTCCACTCATCGTTACTTTTTTTTATTTTAGGCATTTTTAATTGTTTCTCTTAATTCTACTGTACTTTTATTACTCATGATCAATAGAATATCAATGTTATCTATATTAATATCAATATATTCCTTTATTTTATCATAAGTTTCAATAGTGTTAATTTTATGGTTTTTATTAGATATTGACCATTTCACTAATCTTGATTTTACAATAATACTTCTATGTGCTCTTTGAAGTGCTTTAGACAAATTCGACCTATGTGTACCGGAAATCATAGAGTTGGATTTAATCTCGCATATCGCAAGTATTTTTTTATTTGGAAAATTTTTCTTAAGAGATGATATTGCACTTTCTATTTCTGTTGGGTGATGAGCAAAGTCATCATATATTTTAATGGTTTTATAAGAGCCAACTAACTCCATCCTCCTCTTGACACCTTTAAATGTCTTTATTGCTTTCAGGCAATTAGTGAGTGAGACTCCTAACTGCAAACTAGAAATAATGGCAAGAGAGATATTCTTGTAATTATGACTTCCAATTAAATTAGATGTAATTTTTTTCTTAGAAGATTTGTTAGATAACGTGAATTCATTATTCTTTTCTTCCAATAGCCAATCACATTCTTTAGCACTAGATGAAAACGAAATAGGTTTGGACCATATACCTTTTTTAATTAGTTTACGAATATTACCATCATCAGCATTATAAATAATTTTTCCCGATCTAGGCATTGTCCTTAAAACATGATTAAAATTTTTTATTATTGCCTCAATATTTTCAAATATATCTGCATGATCAAATTCAATATTGTTAATAACCATTACATTAGGATGATAGTGTAGATATTTAGACCTCTTATCAAAAAATGCTGTATCGTATTCATCAGCTTCAATTACAAAATATTCTGAATTCGTCAACTTTGCAGGTGATTTAATTCCAATTGGCAGACCACCGATTAAGTAGCTTGGGTTTTTTTTGGCATATTTGAGTATATGAGTTACCAAGGATGATGTAGTGGTTTTTCCGTGTGTTCCAGATATAGCAATGACAGTTTTCTTAGAGAGTACATTATCATATAACCATTCAGGTCCAGATGTAAATGGTATCTTTTTATCAAGTAGTTTCTCTATTATATCCATGCCTCGAGTCATTACATTCCCAACGATTATGAGGTCATATTTATTATCAAGTGTTTTGGAGTTATAATTTTCAGTGAAACTTATTTTATTATTTATTAGAACGGTCTTCATTGGATCATATAAGTTCGTATCTGAGCCTGTTACATCATATCCCATCTCTTTAGCAATGATTGCAATACCAGCCATAAAGGTGCCACCAATGCCTAATATGTGAATTTTCATGTCACTGCTTGTAGGATAATTAATGTGACAAATATAATTGATAGTCCGTGTAAGAGTGAAATACCAAGACCAGCTATCATCGATGTATCCAGTGCATTTTTGAAGATATGCCCATTGACGAACCAGGCATATAGACTTATAACTAAAAATATTATCGCTACATTAGTTGGAATTTCAGTTTCTGAGATTTCATTGCTGTTAGCAAACAACGTAATCAAAATGCCTTGTAGAAGAACAAAAATTACATGAATTCCTAGTGTACTTGAGCATACTTGAACATATCTTGAATTATAATTCTTATTATCTCCTGATTTTTCCCTAATATTTAAAGCTGCTTTTATGAATAAACTAGTCACGATTATAAATATTATTGCGTTTAAAATATTCATTGCCACTATTGTTTGGGGCATAAAGGATATGAGGGCCACTAAAAGATTCGCCAGCATCACAAGATTCAACAACCTGGTACTAGACGGAAGATCTTGGGGACCTTTTGAGAAAACTATTATATCTAGAAATATTTTTAAATTTAATGTCATATTAATGCTATAATAAATCTTATTTTATGAAAGGATACCACATTGGATCAAAACTCAATAATTAAATCTTATAAAAGAGTATCAAGTATATACGACTACACCTTTGGAAAGGTTTTTAAACCTGGCCAAAAAACATCAATAGAGAAAATGAACTGTAATTCAGATGATCAAGTCTTAGAGATAGGAATTGGAACAGGTTCATCTTTGAAGTATTATCCATCAGACACGAAAGTTGTTGGAATAGACATATCCCCGGATATGTTAAACCTTGCAAATCAAAAAATTATGAAGGATAAAATTCCTAATAAAAATATTGCAATGATGAATGGAGAGGAACTTTTTTTTGATGATAACAGTTTTGATAAGGTTGTCGCGATGTACGTAATCTCTGTCACTCATAATCCGAAAAAATTGATATCAGAGATGAAGAGGGTTTGTAAAGAAAACGGGGATATCTTTATTGTTAACCATTTCAGTTGTGATACGGATAATATCTTTATCAAAACCTTCGAAAAGGCACTTATGCCTGTCAGTAAGATTTTAGGATGGAAACCTTATTTTCCATTTTCTGAATTTAACAGTTATGCTAACTTAGAAGTTCGTGAAATTTCTAAAGTAAACATTTTTGACTACTGGAATATTATCCACGCTTCCAATAATAAGTAAGTTTATTTAGCTGCATCTTCAACCATTTGTTTTAGTTCACCTGATTCAAATAACTCAAGAGTGATATCGCATCCACCAATCAATTCGCCTTTAATATAGACTTGGGGAAAAGTTGGCCAATCTTTATATTTTGGAAGTTCTTGCATAACTTCTTGATCTAAAATTATGTTTACATATGCAAATTCTTTCCCACATTTTTTAAGCGCCTCTACAGCCCTAGAAGAAAAGCCACACATCGGCATGTCAGGCGTTCCTTTCATGTATATTATTACAGGATTTTCCTCTATTTGTTTTTGGATTTTTTCAAGTGTTGTCATCAGTATTCTCCTTTAGCTTAGTTATTTCCGTTTGCATACTTTCTATCGTATTTTACCAAATTTTTTACACATTTAACAAATCTTGAGAATTTCCATATTGGATTTAGTATGAGTATTACTTTACCTATTATAGCATCATGAGAGTAAGTATAATCACACAAAGATGATGAGATATTTTTATTATCACTACTTATCTGATACTTTGCCTCTATTTGTGCAGTAATACGTTTAACTATATGATACTGTTCATTAATTTGTAAAACTATTAAGTCATCAATATTATATTTATCAAAACAAGTAGTAACAACATATGATCCAGGCGTTATAGTAGGTTGCATGCTGTTACCCGTTATTTTGAAAAATCTAAGCATCATCTAGAACTGGGCATACTATTTCCATATTTGGTGGATATGGAGCTTTACACCTCTTAGTCTTTACACTTTTTGTAGCCCAGAACATTTCTGCAAACTCATTAACTTTATCTAATAGATTTTCAGCATTTTCTCTCGATAACTCCTGTTTGCTCTTTGAACCTGCCATCATTATTGAATGAACCAATTCGTGAACACCAGGAAATTCTTTTATTTGAGGCTCTTTAAAGTAATCACCCCATATTACCGCAATCTCATCTTTCACTGCTTGAGCTTGCTCTTCTTTTGATGCTGAGAGTCTAGATATCTGTGCGGTAAAATTCCTCTGAGGTAAGCTTTCATCAACTTCATGTATGAGGTCAATTAGCCTTATTACACTTAATGCAGCATATTGTGCTATAGCTGGATCATATACTTTACAGGGTATATCACAATGTGCATGTGCTTTATTAATTTTTATCATGAATCTTCTCCTTATATGATTTTCATAAATGATGTAAACTATTTTATCATTCAAATTTTGAAACTGGAAACGTTATGTGTGGAATATGTGGAGAA
>MDTA01137127.1_pt1 | contig 12255 bp, 12 predicted proteins | sample 811151 | NCBI WGS metagenome assembly MDTA01 (sample SAMN05326648, study PRJNA326480) | marine metagenome | isolation source: seawater | place: Indian Ocean: South | collected 2010
AAAGAATAGGACCGTTCATTTGCATGAAAGAGATTGTTCTGTTCAAAGAAGACATCAAAAACTTATAGAAGAAACCCCAAGTCCAGTTTTAGATAAAAGTATAAGAGATGAATTATTTAAAAAAACAGTAAATATGGTTAGTAAAATTGGTTATGAGGGAGCAGGAACAGTAGAATTTATCTACGAGGATAGAAAATTTTATTTTTTGGAAATGAATACCAGAGTTCAAGTAGAACATCCTGTAACTGAGATGGTCACTGGTATTGATATAATTAAAGAACAAATTTGGATAGCTTACACTGGTGAAACAGCTTTAAATCAATCAGATGTAAATCCGAGGGGTCATGCAATAGAATGTAGAATAAATGCTGAGGACCCTAGTAAGAATTTTCAACCTTCGCCAGGTGTAATAAAGATGTGTCATCAGCCTTCTGGATTCAGAACTAGAGTAGATGGTTCAATTTATCAAGGTTACAAAATTACACCTTATTATGACAGTATGGTTTGTAAACTAATTTGCCATGGTAGAAATAGACAAGAGGCAATACAAAGAATGTTAAGATCTTTAGATGAGTTTGTTTTGGAAGGAATAACAACAACAATTGATCTTCATAAAAAATTATTAAGTCACAAAAAATTTGTAGAGTCGGACTTTAACGTAAGTTGGCTTGATAAAGAAAAGATAATTTAATCTATTTTTCTCAAAATTTTCCAATCGTTGTACGCTTTATAAGAACTATATTCTCTGCTTATAAATTTTTGGATATATGGATATCTCTCTCCTAGATTTTGAAATTTAATAGGTCCTTCTGTAATAATAAATTTCGGTTTATTTTTTTTTAATTCATTTATATATAATTCTTGGTTCTTTTTAGATCCAACAGTCCATAGATTAAAAAATTTTGAACAACTTTTTTTTTTTAAAAAATAAAAAATTGAGTTATCATAAGAAAATGTTTGAACACAATCTGAGTCATTTAAAAGTTCATCTAAATCTTTAATAAAAATAAAATGATCTTCTGATATAAACTTTTCGTCATTGGCTATTATTATATTTTTTATATCTACTGGAAAATTAATAATATACTGGATAGATTTAATCTGATTAATTAAAATAACAAAAACAAAAATTAAATAAACTGTAGGTAATAAATTTATTTTCTTTTTTAAAAAATTTTCTTTTTTTCTAAAGTAATTAATTAAAAAAGATATTGCAAAAATTAAAAAAAGTATAAGTGAAAAGTATGTGGCATATTTGATGTGTCCTCCATCTGATCTAGATAATGCTGATTTATAAATAAAGAAATTCATAAATGAAAAAATTATAAATAATATTTTTGTATTATTTAAAAAATAGCTTTTTTTTTTAAAAATTAGATAAAACGAATATATAAAATTAAAAATTATTAATAAAAAAGCTTTGCTTGCTCTTGCAGAATGTTCATCAGTTGAGAATGGTTTGGGGTGAATTAATCCATTAATTAGCTCGTGTTGAGTCAAGATTTCTCTCGCGTGAATTAAAAAACTAATGAAAATACTTGGTCCAATTATTAAAATTGCAATTAACCAGAATAAAATAATTGAAAAAATAAATTTAAAAAACTCCTTTTTATTATTTATAAAAACCAAAAGTAAAAATAACATTAATGGAAGTAAAATAAAAAAGCCTCTATCTAAACTCCAAAAAAAGGAAAATACACTAATAAAACTCACTAAAAATACATAAAAATTATTTTTATTATTTATATAATTTAAAATGGAAATTAAAAAAATAATTAATGGAATTTCCCTCCAAAAATCATTTTTCCCGAAAAAAAATAAAAAAGTTAAACTTAAAAATAAAAAAAATAATACTTTTAAATTTTTACTTTCAAAGGTTTGACTCGAAATTTTATAAAAAAAACAAATTAATAATATTTTGGATAATAAATTTAAAAATTTTAAGAAAAATTTGTACGAACCTATAGTCTCATGTCCAGTTAAGTTCCAAGAAATTTTTGCATTAAGCATGTCATAAAATAATCCAGTATTAATGTATACATTGATCCATGGTGTTTGGTTTAGTTTAGAAAGCATTGACCCAGACAAGGGCATACCCTCTTCAAATAATTGAGTTGAGTATATATTCCAATCATCAAATAAGAATAATAAAACAACTGGTATTAAAATTATAATTAGAAATTTAACTTCCAAATTTGGATATTTTTTCTCTTTTTCTTTAAAAAAAAAAATACTTTTATTAAAATTAAAATCTTTATTTTTTTTATTTCTTAAGATGAAAACTGAGAAAAAAGATAAAATTGGAAGTACTATAAAAAGAATATATCTCATTGTATCGTTATGAACACTATGACTATACCTTGAGTATTCACCAATAATTTCATAAGGGTTTGAATATGGAGCAATAATTTTATCCCAAAGAAATATACATACAATAATAGATGCAATTGATGCCAAGATAGGATAAAAAAATTCGATTTTATTTTTTTTCATTTTTGATTAAAAGTATAATTTATAAATTTAAACGCAATATTAAATAATAATAATTATGAAAGTTGGATTTGTTGGGCTTGGAAAACTTGGTTTACCGGTAGCTTTAGCTGTTGAAAGCAAAGGTCATAAAGTATTTGGGTACGATATTAAAAAAGAAATTTATACCCAGATCAAAAATAGGAAAATTGATTATAAAGAAAAACATGCAAACGAACTTCTTAAAAAAACAAATATAGAAATTGTAGAGTTAAAAAAATTAGTCAGTCTTTCTGATATAATTTTTGTACCTATTCAGACACCTCATGATAAAAAATATGAGGGAATAAACGATATACCTAAAACTAGAAAAGATTTTGATTATGCTTTTTTAACAAAGGGAATAAAAATGATTTCTAGTGAGTTAAAAAAAATTAAAAAGAAAAAAATAGTAATTATAATTTCAACTGTTTTACCTGGAACTATAAGAAAAAAAGTTTTACCTCTTACAAATAAGTATACTCAGATAGGTTATAATCCTTTTTTTATAGCTATGGGAACAACAATAGATGATTTTTTATATTCAGAAATAATTTTATTTGGATCAGATAATAAATTTGTCAGTGATAAGGCAAAAAATTTTTATAGGACTTTGACAAATTCACCTTTTTTTGAAACTACAATAGAAAATGCAGAATTAATTAAAGTTGTATATAATACTTTCATTTCTACAAAAATTGCGTTTATTAACTCTATTACTGAAATGTGTCATAGACTTCCTAATACAAGTATAGATGAAGTTACTAGAGCTTTATCATTATCAACAAAAAGAATTATAAGTAATTTATATTTGAGAGGAGGTATGGGTGATGGTGGTGGATGTCACCCTAGAGACAATATTGCAATGAGTTATTTGGCGAAAAGACATAATGTTAGTTTTAACATTTTTGAAGCAATTATGCTTCAAAGACAAAAATATAATCACTGGTTAGCTGATATGTGTTTAAAATATTCAAAAAAAGCAAGTATTATAATTCTTGGAAAAAGTTTTAAACCTGAAACAAACATTGTTACCGGGAGTCCAAGTATATATCTATTTAATTCATTAAAAAAAAAGAGAAAAGATGTTTATATCTGGGACCCGGAAGTAGACAAAATAAGTTTAGAAAATTTCATAAAAATTAATTCATTAAGTAATAAAAAAATTTGTTATTTTGTTGGTACTCAGCATAAAGCTTTTTTAAATATAAATTTCAAAAAAGGATCTTATGTTCTTGATCCATTTAGATATATTAAAAATAGAGATGGGGTAAAAATAATTGAAATTGGAGAAGGTGAAAAAATATAAAAAATTTGACTTTGCGATTCTTATACCAGTTTTTCATAATGAAGATAAAATAAAAAATTTAAAAACAGAAATTTTTAAATATTTATCTAATTATAATTTTTTTGTATGTTTTGTAGATGACAGTAAAAATGACCTTACTTCTTTTGAAATAAAAAAAAATTTTCTAGATGGCTTTCATATTGTTAAAAGAGATAAAAAAGAAGAATACTCAACTAGATATTCAGCATCACTAGATGGATTCAAATGGATAGTTGCTAACCTTGAGGCTGATTACATAGTTGAAATTGACTCAGATTTGTCTCATCACCCTAAGGATATTGTCAAAGGTTTAAAAAAATTAAAGGATTCTAATTGTGATCTAATTATAGCTTCAAAATATAAAAGTAATTCAATAGTAAAAAATAGGCAATTTTTAAGGATAATAATAAGTAAATTTATTACAGTAGTTTGCAGATTATTATTCAATAAAAAAATAACAGATTATTCTAATACTTTTCGTTTTTACAAATTTTCATTAGTAAAAAAGTTTGTTGATCAAAATATTATTTTTAAGTCTCCTATTGGTCATTTACACAATCTTTTAAATATTTTGGAAAAAAAATATTCAATTCAAGAAATCTCAACAGAATATATAGAGTCAAATAGAGATAGTACTGTAAAAATTATTTTTATGATTAGGTATTTAGTAGAATTTATTTATTGCATAATTTTAAACAAATTTAAAAAAACTAAATAAAGCATTTAGTTAACCAAATATCATAAACGGGATGATCAAATGGTCTCAATGTTGGACTTGATGAAAATGTCCATCCATTAAAAACAAAGACTTCATTCTTGTCTTTAGTTTTTAAATCTTTAACTTGGAGATAAGCAGTAATTTCTGGACTATCATCAAATTCTGAGTTTTGACATTTAAGCGCCTTAATTAAAATATTTTTAAAGACCTTTTCCTCACCTATTCTCATATTTAAAGTGTAACTTTTCGAGCTAACTTTATCTAATACTTTTATTTCTAAAAAATTACCTTCTAAATTTTTTTCTGATGAGTGGGAAAAATTTATGAGAAAAAAAAATAGGATAAAAGAATATAATATTAAATTAATCTTTCCAAGTTTTATATTTTTTTTCAATTTCAACATTTTTTTTATTTGGGTGATATGCATTTTCTGTTCCAGTTAAATTTGGCATATGTGGTTTTTGCCACTCATATTTTTTACTTGATATACTTATATCAATTTTATTTTGCATAAAATGAATCCATGAATACCATTCATTTGGTATTTTTGAGGCATCTATTTCTCCAGAATAAATAACCCATCGTTTTTTTGATTTTCTGTTTTCATAATATTTATTTCCAAAATCATCTTTACAAACTAATTTTCCGTAAAAAAAAGTATAAATTTTTGTTCCTAAAGTCTGCTGATTCCACCAAACAAAAATTTGCTTAAACAATGTCAACATAAATTTTATTTTTTTTTTCAATTTCAAATTGCAAAAAATAAATTAGACTAAATTTTTAATTTGTATATAAATAATTTAATTAAAGACTCAAAAAAAATTAAAAATGGCAAAATACCTAGTAGAAACTTATTATAATTGCACTTTTAAGGTAAGTCACTATTTAGATGACATAAACGAGACGAGTCTCTCAAGTCTTGAAAAGAGAGATGATGGAAAGTTTGAAATTTTAAATGTCAAATTGGATAATAGAAAAACTAAAAGTTTAGACAAAAATTCGAAAAATACACTGGAAAAAAATGAAAAAACCAAAATTAATCTAGTTACAGAAAAAAAAACAAGCCAAGCAGTTTCAGATGAAAAAAACAATACTTTGTTAAATAAACTGACTGACCATTCCAATAAAAGATTTAGTATGCCAGATAGAAGAAAAGGTTATATTCAAAAAGCAACAATTGGTGACCATAAAATTTATTTACATACGGGTGAATATGAAGATGGTAAAATAGGAGAAATTTTTATAGACACTAGTAAAGAAGGAGAGTTGGTAAAAGCACTAATGAACAACTTTGCAATTGCAGTCTCATTGGGATTACAATACGGGGTTCCACTAGACGAATTTGTAAGTGCTTATGTCGACACAAAATTCGAACCATCTGGAAAGGTTTCCGGTAACGATAGAATTTTAAGCGCTTCTTCTATGCTTGATTATATTTTTAGAGAATTAGCAATTTCATATTCAAATAGAGAAGACTTAGCACATACTCCTTCGATTGGTTCAACAAGTGATAAATCAAAAGAAAGCGATATTTACGATAACGACGATCAAAATCAGTTTTTGAAACTGGTTAAAAACATTACAAGTAAAGGTTTTGTGCGAAGTAATTATAAAAAAAAATGGTCGATTTGTCTGATATCAGAATAAACCTTAAGGGAAAGAAATAATATTTATTTCTTTTTAATTGCTAAATTTAACTCTTTTAACTGTTGATCATTAACTTCGGAAGGTGAATTCATCATAAGATCTTGAGCATTTTGATTCATGGGAAACAAAGTTACCTCTCTTATGTTTTTTTCATTAGCTAGCAACATTACAATTCTATCTATGCCTGGTGCAATACCCCCATGTGGTGGGGCACCGTAACTTAAAGCATTTATCATGCCTGCAAATTTATTATCAACATCATCTTTAGTATAACCTGCAATAGAAAATAATTTATACATTAAATCTGGCTTATGATTTCTTATTGCGCCTGAAGACAACTCTATTCCATTACAAACAATGTCATATTGATATGCTTTCATCTCAAGTGGTTTTGAGAAATTTAAACTTTTTTCTTCTCCTTGTGGCATTGAGAATGGGTTATGGCTAAAAATAACCTTATTTGTCTTTTCATCTACTTCAAACATTGGATAATCAATAATCCAACAAAATGCAAAAGTATTTTTATTTATAATATTTAAATCTTGAGCAATTTTATCCCTTGCAGCTGAAAGTAATTTCAAAACATCATTTTTTTTATTACATGCCAAAAATAAACTGTCTCCAATTTTAGCATTTGTGATTTTCATAATTTCTTTAAGTGAATCTTCTGAAAAAAACTTTCCTACAGGTCCTTTTGCGCTTATATTTTTTTCACCTTCTAAAGTAAAGTATGCCAAACCTGAGGCTCCTTGGTCTTTTGCCCATTTATCTATATTATCAAAAAAACTTCTAGGCTTATCTTTTGTGTTTTTTGTTACTATGGTTCTAACTATTGAGCCAGATTTTACTAACTTTTTAAATATATCAAATTTTACATCATCTCTTTCAAAAATTTTTGTAATATCAGATATTTCTAGTGGATTTCTTAAATCTGGTTTATCAGTTCCATATTTAAGCATCGAATTATCAAATGTTATTTTTGGAAATTTGTCTAAAAGAATCTTTTTGTCAGAAAATTTTTTAAATAGTTTAGTCATAAGCTTTTCAACTACTTCAAAAACATCTTCTTGTTCTACAAACGACATTTCTAAATCTAATTGATAAAATTCGCCAGGGCTTCTGTCTGCTCTAGCGTCCTCATCTCTAAAGCAAGGTGCAATCTGAAAATATTTATCAAAACCTGAAACCATTATTAATTGTTTAAATTGTTGAGGTGCTTGAGGTAAAGCATAGAATTTTCCAGGATTTAATCTGCTCGGAACCAAAAAATCCCTAGCTCCCTCAGGACTAGATGAAGTTAAAATTGGTGTTTGAAATTCGTTAAATCCTAAGTTAATCATCTCACTTCTAATAAAAGATATAACTTGTGATCTTAGTAAGATATTCTGATGAACTTTTTTTCTTCTTAAATCTAAAAATCTATATTTTAATCTAATGTCTTCAGCGTATTCTTGATCACTAAAAACTGGCATTGGGAGTTCTTTACATTTACCTAAAATTTCAAAATTATTTATTAGTACCTCAACCTCGCCTGTTTTTAGTTCTTTATTTAAAGTATCTTCACTCCTTTCATTTACGTTGCCGGATACTTTTATTACGCTCTCAAGTTGGATTTTTTCTAAATCTTTAAAAAATTTATTTTCCTTATCTATTAAACATTGAGTTATTCCATAATTGTCTCTCAGATCCAGAAAAAGTAAGTTTCCGTGATCCCTTTTCTTGTTTATCCAACCCGATAAAATAACTTTTTGTCCTGAATCCTTTTTGGTTAATTCACCACAAGTATGTGTTCTATAAGTATTCAATTAATTACCTAGTACTTTTTTAATAGTTTTTAGATCAATCGATTTTTTCTTTTTTAAACTCACTTCATCAATCTTATATATAAATTCAGATATTTTTCCATAAGACCTTGATATTCTTTTTACTGCATATTCTATTAATTTGTTATCAATTTTGATCTGCCTATCTGATAAACTTTTGGCAATTAATACTTTTATTAAATCATCATCTGGTTGATCAATTTTAGCTATCAAACAGTTTTTTGATCTTGATTTAAGATCGTTAAGTTTAAAGTTAATTTCATTAAATGGTAATTCTGAAACAATTAATAAATACTTGTTATTTTGATCTACAAAATTAATAAGAGAAAAAATTGCTTTTTCCTCAACTTTTTCATCAAAGTTTTCTAAAATTATATTTTGATGAAGTCTAAGATTTTTAACATGTTCAAGAGTAAAAGTTCTTGAATCAAATAATTTACCTTTATTTTTTTCTTGAAAAATTTTCAGTAAATGCGATTTGCCTGAATATTTTTCACCACAAATATTTAAAATATTTTTTTCCCAATTTGGCCAGGAATTTATTAAATTATAAGCAAAAAAATTACTTTTCGAGACAAAAAAATCGTCTTTTTGAAAATTTTTACTAAATTTAAAATTTAAAAGAAGCTGGTCTAACTCACTCATTTTAATTTATTTCCCAAGATTGTTGATTTGTATCTACATTAATATTATTACTTTTAACTATATCTAAAAATTGCTTTGGAGATCCATTAAAAATAATTTTATAGTTTAGTTTTTTATTATTAAAATCTTTTATATAAAAATCATAAACTAATTCAGTATTTTTTAAAAAATTATTAAACTCAATAGTTTTTTTATAATCCTTTGATGATATACTAATGTTAATTGGTAACTTTACTGAACGATTAATTTGATTATCTAATTTCCAAATGTCTTCATATGTATTCTTCATTTCTGAGATTAGTTTGTTTAAACTTTCATTTTGAGAAATATTAATATTTTTATAAGTATTACTATAAATTTTTACATTATTTTTAATTTTGATTTTAGAAAAAACTTTATAATTGTCTTTATCTTTATAAATTAAACTAACCACATATTCATCAAAGTCATACTTGCTAATAATTTGTTCGAAATTATACTCTTCAAGATTATTTAAATTTTTATTAATAATATTTATTACATCTATATCCTCGGTCGGAAGAATATAGTTTAATAAATGGTATTTTTTACTTTCTTTCTCCCACTCATTAAAAAAAGGATTTTGATTAAATAAATTTACACTATTTTTTTCTGTATCAATTAGGATTGGTAAAATTAATATATCTTTTTTGTTTGGAATAGATGGAAAAATATTTTTTTTTTCAAAAAATAAAAGTGTATTTTGTTTATTAAAATTTACTTCAAATTTTGCAAAATAAGAATTTTGTACAAATTTTTCATCCTTTATATTAAATGAATCTATTAAGTTTTTTATCTCAGAAATTCTTACATTTTTAAGCTTTCCAATCTGATTGGTAGCTACTGTCATTTTAATTAATTGATCAAAAGCATTTTTAAAAGATTTGTCAATTACTTGTTCTTTATTGAAATTTGTTTCAAACGGCTCTTCTATTTCAATATCATTAACTCTAAATATTGACGATTTAACATCTGATGTTGATAAATTTATAAATAGAACTGTAATAAAAAAAAATATATAAGTTTTCTTCAAACTAAAAAAATTTTTTTTTAAATACATATTGTACCTTAATGAATAATAGTAAGTTTACATATCAAAAAAGTGGCGTAAATATAACAGCTGCTGACCGATTTGTAGATTTTATTTCCAAAAAAACCAAAGGTAACAAAAAAAGTTCAAAATTTAAAAATATTGGAGGTTTTGGATCAATAACTAATATACCAAAAATTTACAAAAATCCAAAAATAGTAGCGAGCACAGATGGTGTTGGAACAAAGATTGAAATAGCTAACGAACTAAAAAAATTTGATACAATAGGTATAGATCTTGTGGCGATGTGTGTTAATGACATAATCGTACAAGGTGCAAAGCCTATTATTTTTTTAGATTACATATCTTTAAATAAGTTAGATCTTAAAAAACTAAAGGCTATTATTACTGGTATAAATAATGGCTGTAAAATTTCTGGCTGTGAATTGGTTGGCGGTGAGACAGCAGAAATGCCAGGCACATATGGGAAGGATAAATTTGATTTAGCAGGTTTTTCTGTTGGTATAGTCGATGAGAAAAAAATTTTAAATAAAAAAAAAATAAAAAAAGGAAATCTTGTATTGGGAATACCATCAAATGGGGTTCATTCAAATGGTTTTTCATTAATAAGATATATTTTAAAAAAAAAGAAGATAAATTTGAAAAAAAATAATTTTTTAAAAAATGAATTAATAAAGCCAACAAAAATTTATGTTAGAGAAATTCTTAAATTATTAGATAAAAAATTAATAAATGGATGTGCAAATATTACGGGTGGAGGAATTCCTGATAATATTAAAAGAATAATACCTGATGGATTATGTGCAGAAATTGATTTATCAAAAATTAAAACAAAAAAAATATTTAGATGGTTAAAAAAGAGAAATATATCGGATAATGAAATGATGAAAACATTTAATTGTGGTGTTGGTTTTTGTTTAATTATAGATAAAAAAAATATGATTAAAATTAATAAATATTTTGATAAGAGATTTAGACCATATGTTATTGGAAAGGTAGTTTCATCGAAATCTAAAGTTAGTCTTAAAAAAAAAATTAAGTGGTGAAAGAAAAGTTAAAAACAGCAGTTTTTATTTCAGGCAGAGGATCTAATTTTAAAAACCTAATTAATTTTTCAAAAAAAAAAAATTCACCTATTGATATAAAGTTATTAATATCAAATAATAAATATGCGAAAGGAGTCCGTTATGCATCAAATAACAAAATAAAAAAAAAAATTTTGGATTTTAAAAATTCAAAAAAAGCTGAAAAACTAGCTTTAAATATTTTAAAAATAAATAAAATAAAACTAGTTTGTCTAGCAGGATTCATGAAAATTTTATCAAAAAACTTCATAAAAAAATTTAAGGGAAAAATTATTAATATTCATCCATCTTTACTTCCTAAATATAAAGGTCTTAACACCCATGCAAGAGTATTAATAAATAACGAAAAATTTTCCGGATGTACGGTTCACTTTGTAAATTCAAAACTTGATTCCGGTCAAATAATTTTACAAAAGAAAATTAAAATAAAAAAAAGAGATACAATTAGATCTTTAGAAAGAAAGATTTTAAAAGAAGAATATAAAATTTACCCAAAAGCTATAAAAAAGATTTTTTCTAAGAATTAAAAAAAAATTTAATTTCTATATTTGCATTTTCTATGCTATCTGATCCATGAACAGAGTTTTTATCTATCGAAATACCGTATTGTTTTCTTATCGTTCCTTCTTCTGCTTTTTTAGGATCAGTTGCACCCATGAGTCGTCTATTTTCGGCTACAGCACCTATTTTTTCAATTATCATAACTACAATAGGTCCGGAAGATAGATAATTGCATAAATCGTTGTAAAAAGGCTTTGTTTCGTGAACTTTATAAAATTGCTCAGCCTCAGATTTTTCTAACTGGATTTTTTTTTCTTTTATAATTTTAAAACCATTTTCTTTAAAAATTGATTTAATCTTTTCATCAAGATTTCTTTCTACGGCATCTGGTTTAATAATTGATAAAGTTTGCTCAGTTTCACTCATAATAATCTTCAACGAGTTTATTTAGTAATCTAACCCCATATCCTGTAGCTCCTCCAGAATTTAAAGCACCACCATATTTTGAAAAAGCCATACCAGCTATATCCAAGTGAGCCCAAGGTGTTTTGTTAATAATAAATCTTTGTAAAAATTGTGCAGCAGTTGTAGAGCCAGCCCCTCCAACGTAATTAATATTTTGCATATCAGCATTTTTAGAGTTCATCAGTTTATCAAAGTTTTTATGAAGAGGCATTCTCCATAATTTTTCATCAACTTTTTCACCAGCCTCTATTAATTGTTTTGATAGCTTATCATCGTTAGAAAAAAGACCTGCATACTCTGAACCCAAAGAGACAATTATAGCGCCAGTTAAAGTTGCTAAATCAACTATGAATCTAGGTTTAAATTTTTTTTCAGTGAAAGTTAAAGCATCTGCTAAAACTAACCTACCTTCAGCATCAGTATTTAAAACTTCTATAGTTTTTCCACTATAAGATTTTACAATATCA
>MDTA01034699.1_pt1 | contig 12253 bp, 18 predicted proteins | sample 811151 | NCBI WGS metagenome assembly MDTA01 (sample SAMN05326648, study PRJNA326480) | marine metagenome | isolation source: seawater | place: Indian Ocean: South | collected 2010
CACTAGGATCTCACGATCAGGACAACCAAACTCTTTCCAGTTAGTAATCTTACCAAGATAGACATCAGCAAGTTGTGTCTGTGTCATCTTTACTTCTTCACACTCTGGGTTGAAGTATGCAGGGACAATAGCACCACCAGTCATGGGGATTTGAACCATACCAGAAGGAGGAAGGTCTTTGTCCTTTACAGCACCATCAGAGGCACCAAAGTCAATAGTATTAGCATTGAACTGACGTACACCAGCACCACTACCAACTGCTTGATAGTTGACTCGGTTTCCAGTTTCCTTGGAAAACGTCATTAACCAAGAGTTATAAAGTGAAGCAGGGAATGTAGCTCCTGCACCATTCAATTTAAAAGTCTTACTTGTATCTGATGCTCCACAAGAAGCAAGGAAGGGGACTGCTACAAGAGCAGCAAGGAATGCTTTTTTCATTAAGTCTAGAATGACCTCACTATTTTAACAGATTTAAACCAGTTTTAACCATTAAAAAGGGGGGTCCTCGTCAGGACCCCCACACCATCTAGATGTTAGATATTAGATATCAGAAGCTGTACTTCAGACCCAACTTACCACCAACTCCAAGATCATCCTTATGATCTGCAGTCAAAAACGAAACCTCACCATAGACACCCAGTCTCTCGCCAACAGGAATGCCAACACCAGCCTTACCTGAGAACTGAGTCTCAGTGTCCTCACCATCAATCGCTACAATGGCAGGACCAGCCTGGACATAATAACCAGCACCAGATTCACCAATAGCACCTTCATAGCCTACATGAAGATCAGTAGTTGCAGCAGTGTAATCGTCACCAACCCAACCAGCGTTGGTTTCGATGTTCACGTATGGACCTGCAAGGGCAGCACCAGCAGACATGGACAGAGCAGCAGTTGCTGCGAATACAGATTTGATCATTTGTTTTACCTCTATTTTACTTGTGGAATGGTTACCCACAGATGAAAAGAACCTCGACAAGGTTCTGTTTGTATCCTTTTGTTACTTTAATTACTGAAAGACAAAAGGTTAAGTATTTATACTAGCAGACAAGTTTAATCTTGTCAACCAGGTGGGGGTTGCCCCCCAGATGATTCAGAAACTCTGCCCAGGTATGGGTCATAGTTCATGATCTCATCTATGGACTGCTGAGCACCTGCTTGTGCCCACCAGTTCATCTGTGCATCATAGTTCCCTTTGTGGAATGCGTCAACGTGCTCAGGGTGGATAGAGGACCCCAGTTCAATGCGATAAAGAAGAAGAGGAACAGCATAGGTGTTGCCTGAATTATAGATAAGGTCATCTGCTACTGGTCTTGGTCTAACGCCATTATCTAGTTTGAACTTATCACCTCTACAATGTAAATCGATAAGTTTCTTAGCATGATGTCTGGTGATCAGATAGCAGGCAGTAGAGAATTCATTTACAAATCTCTTGTGAATCTTAGTAAAGATATCTCCAGTACAGATAATAGCAATCTGCACTACATCCCAATCATAGGGTAACTTAGCAACAATGTCTTTCCATGACCAGTTCCAATACTTTACAGTATCAAGACAACAGTCATCCTCCATCATGATTGCATAGGGAGCATCAGTCTCCTCATAGAACTTCTTGATTGCCTTAAGGTGTGAGGTAGTACAACCTACCTCACCAGAAGTCATCATATCAGGATACCTACCCTTGAGAATGTGACCTAAGTCATCATCTCTACCATCATAGGCAGAGATCCTTTCATAGTCAGTGATTTCCCAATACTTAAATTGGTCCTCCATGTATTTCCATCTCTCTGGTTGACCATCAAGATTGATACAATAGATGCGACCCATGCCCTGAGTTTTAAATGCAGCTTTGTTTTTATCCATTATTCATCACCTCAAAGTTCTTTTTAAGAAGTGTATTTACTTTATTATCCTCAAGAACAATAAATCTTTTTCTAGCAACTTCAGTTGCATTTTTCACATGGTGTTCTCCTACAAGGCAGGACAGATGTGCATAGTATACATCATCTGTTTCTTCTCTGTTAGGACTGAATACAAAGTGTGTGGTCCAACAATAATCTCTAGACTTTGTGGGTAGTGTAATCCACTTGGTCATCTTGTTAAGATCAACTTGTTCTTTATTCCACCAGTAATAATCACTAATCTTGGGATCTTCTACCTCAGTATATCTTGAGATATTCTTTGATTCCATATTGATAGAATCAACACCCTGATTACTCATTGATAAAGTGATATCATCCATAGAATACTCAGAACAGAAGTATTCATCAACATCAAGGTTGAGAAGAGACTTAGCATTAAAACAGAACTTATACTTTAGATACTGTAGACCAACAATCTTACAGAAGTCAGAGTCCCATGGTGGTCCTACTACACCCCATCTCATTGGCCAATCAACAATAACAACATCATAATCATCTGACTTAAGATAATCCTGTGCCTCTTGTGATGTATATGTATCACTATTATTATTAAAGAGAATAAATCCCTCAATACCACAGACTTTGTGATGATACTTGATCCAATGATCAACAGATTCTAATGAATCATTCTTGAACATTGTAAACAATACATTCTTACCAGCAAAATTACCACAGAGATTATCCTCAATAGGAATCTCAGTGGTATCATTCTTAAACTTCAAGTACAGTGATTTTGCTTTTGGATTAACTTGTGCAATTGCTACAGAACATCTATCCATAACATGAAATTGAAGATTAATCTCATTCTTACCATCTGTGATAGACACATTCTGAATGATGAACCTTTCAAGATTAAGAAATGGTGGTGCAACAAAGACCACCATATTCTCTAGTCTGATTACACCTGAGAAAAGTGTATCAAAATCATATGTTTCATCAAATGTTTTACCAAATGAGTCCTCTTTATAGTTCTCTTTTGGTTGGATAGTGTCTCTTTGAACACCCCAGGATTCAGGTACTTTAACAAATACAGGTTCAATCATCAATAAACTTTCTCCCACTCAAAGCGAACAAAGTCTGAAGACCAACCATTTGTCTTCTTGTATTCCTCATGAATTACAAGATTATGTGAGTTATCTCTATTGATATCTGCTTCACCTTCTGGTACATAATCAAGATAAAGGTCAACAATATCATAGACATTTAACTTACCCTTTGCTCTATGCCAGAAACTACCATCAGTGCATCCATAATGACCTACAAGGTCTTCCTCACACCCACCAACATTCCAATAGTCTTCCTTCCTCAGAAGGCACACAGCAGGGTGTTGCTGACCATTCTTAGGGTGTGATCTATCACCAGGCACTCTCCTGTTAAACTTGAATGAATTACCAGGTTCAATCACAGTAAGTTTGAGAAGTTCTCTAGCAAGTTCTTCTGAGATGAATGTATCCATATCAAGGATAATCATCCACTCAGTATCACATTCTTTACCTGCAAGGTTCCTTACACCAGCAATATTGCAGTACAGATCTTCCTTGACTTGATAGATTCTTACATCCAGGTCAGACATATCTACACCATCATCCTCTGTGAGAACTTCTAGTGCAGGTTTCTTACTACAATCATCTACAATACAGAAGGTAAACTGGTCTTTAATTTCTTTTGCCCAGGACTTCCAACCTCTAACTTGTTTAATAAGAACTTCACTCTGATTATAGAATGAAAGATTGACTGTGATTTTTTTCATACTACATGCCTCTCAATAATTTCTTTGATTTCATTTGCTCTGTAAGACCAGGTTAGTCTATCCTTGAAGATCTTATAAGCATTGTTTACAATCTCCATCCTTTCATCTTCATGATCAAGATAGTATTGTGCTTTTTCATAGAACTCATCAACTGTAGAGAACATCACACAGTTGACTCCATCAATGATCCAATCCTCATAGACTTTCTCATTCATTCTATTACAGATGATAAGACTTCTGCAAGCTGCAAAGACCTCAAAGAACCTGGTTCCCACAAGATCTGCAGGACCAGTGGTTACAAAGCAGAGTTTTGAGTCTGAAAGGTGTCTAGCATACTCTTCATCACCAAACATTTTACCAGAAAAGTTTGTGTCTGCAGTTCTTGCATTGATGAAGTTACCTAGTTCTCCCTTAAGTGATACATGATGTGCAAGCACTTTCTCTCTGAGATTACCTGTCTGTTCCTTTCTTACTACACCTGAGAAAAATAGGTCATGCTTATAATCACCACCAAAATCCCTGAACTGTTTCTCATTTGCAGACCACATAGTCCTATAGAATGGAATAGCAGTCTCAGTCATGAACTTATCTACATCATGGTGAACACTAAAGGCAGCAGTTGCCCTCATATTCTTGACCCATGCTAACTTCTGTTTGAGAGATGCATACTCTTTGTTAATGATAGGGAACACTGGAGTGCGTGTATCATTAACAATATTACCAGGAGAACCATATCCACAATCTGTAAGACCATACCCAAGGATGATATAGTCTGCTGGACCTATCTCACTGATGGTGCTTGGATTTGCTTGCTTGTACTCAATATCTAATGCTTCTTTGAGCGCATAGAAAGTCTCACCATAGTAAGAACAATAACCCTCTTGACTAAGGGCTCTATTATCACAGTAAATGCCTTTCATCATTGCTTCCTCAGTAGGATTTCCCAGTCCATTGCATGTACATTCTTAGGAATGTATTCATTCTTCTCACAATAGAAACCAGAGAAGTAAGGTTCTAACAACTCACTCAATGTATCAGTGGGTTTGAATACAGAGTATTCATCATGAGCAACAATATCTCTCACCAACATATTCAAAAGAACATAACCATCCTTCTTCAGAACTCTATTGATTTCTTTACTCCACAGTTCAGGTTCAAGCACATGATCCACTGCATTAGTATAGATTAATGAAACAGATTCATCTTCAAAAGGCAGGTCATGAAAGTCACCTTCAATGGTGTAAGGTTCAAAGGGAACAATATCAATACCAATTGAATCTTCAAACCCAAGTTCAATAAGAGAAGCAACTTCCTGTCCTGTTCTTGATGCAAGACATACACACTTTCCTTTCTTATCAAATGTATCTTCATACTGCTTGAAGATTTTTGTGAAACCATCAAGCTTCTCTTTCCACTCTACACCCAACCACTTCTTTTGCTTCTCAGGGTCAAGTGTTTTTACTTTCTGCTTAGAGATATAGTTTTTATATCTCTGAGTTGTGAGTTCACTCATACTTGTCTGCTCCATGACGATCTGCCTTTACTGTGATGTTTAAGTTTTTAATTTGATCAATGTATTCAAGATCTACACTTTCATTTAGTCCAACTTTTTTGTTGTGAAATTCAATGTAGAATTGTTTTGTCTTGGATGAATCAAGAACTTTAATCAGTGAAGGCAGGATATCATATTCTGCTCCCTCAATATCCATCTTAATAATAATCTCATCATACTTATCAAGGTTCTCTTGGTATGATTCAACAATATTAAAGATGTCTGGTTTCAATACATTGTGTGGTAGGTTTGCATACTCAGGTTTCTTCTTACTATTCAAATCAAATTTTGTTTTTGAATAGGTAGAACCTGCACTATGAAACTCATCCTTGTACTCAAAGAATTCAATCTCCTTCTCTTCATGATAAACAAATGCATTGAAGATGGTAATCTCATTGAAGTAATTTGCTTCATAAGATGCATTCTCTGCAAGTTTATTCACATTGAGAGTAGATGCCTCAACAGAGATTACATCCCACTCTTTTGGATCAGCAAACTTCTTACGAAAATACTGAATAGATTCTCCCCAGTGAGCACCAAGGTCATATAAAAGTTTCATGTTCTACTATGAGATGAGTAAGCTAGCTGTGGCATGATATCATTACCTCTAATAGAGTTTGCTGTACCAGGGAGAATGGAAGGTTTAATCCCTAGTTGATGTAGGCAGAAAGGAAAACTAATCTGATCTCTTGAAGAGAACATACAGATTTGCTCCCACCACATCCAACCAAGTCTCTGTGTAAGGTTACAGTTTCTTTGTACCCTTACTGGAAGTTCATACAGTCCATTATTCTCAGGGTACTTCATATCCCTGTAAAATGCAAGCTGGTCTTCAACCAAGTTCTTATGATCAAAGTTTACTCTTATAACTCCCTCTCCTTCAGGATATATACAATCTCTGTCAGGATGTTTGAATACACCAATATCACTGTTGCTGAGATATTTAGTGACAACATAATTGGGGTCAGTTTCTACTCTATGAGTTGAGTCTACCCAGAAATAGTAGTCATAATCTGGAAGAAAAGCAAAGGGTAGAATCTTATACACCTTTGCATTCCTTCTATTCTTGAACCTTTCATCTACACTAAAAGGAATGATTGGATGATTAATCCAATATGGAGATGGTTTATCTGAAAAGGCATGATAATCCACTCCATTAAAAGGAATAGTCTCAAGCAAATCATTTGAACCAATAGATGATGTGACTACTGCAATCTTCACTTTGACCTCTCCTTACATAATTCAACAATCTTCTGATCAGTTGATTGTTCCTCTGTTGGAACAAACAATGCTCTATATCTTTCTTCAGTATTCTCATCCACATCAGTGAGATAATATGTGGCTATACTTTTCCTATACTTTCCTTCTGGACAAGTCAGTGGTTTAGGTAAACCATGCCATGAATTCTGTGTAGTATCAAACAAGATTGCTCTATTAAACTTAGGTACAATAGTTCTGACCAGTTCCTTTGGTTTGTTAGTCTCTGGATCATTTGACCACAGTTCAAGACCACCACCCCAGGAAGGATCCCAATCATCAGACATATACACAATCAGATTGAGTTTTCTCTGCAACTTCAACCTAGGGTGAATTGAATAATCCTTATGAATGTTAAGATTACCACCCCTACCATGCATATGTAGACCAGCACCATGCAACCCATAGTCTGGATACAAGTTCTTGATACCAGTCATCAACTTGATAGTCTCAATAAAATCATGAGAACACAAGTCCTGCAGTGTCTGATAGATCTCTGGTGGAAATCTCAACCAATCTTGTAGTACCTTCTTATTTTCAATAGGATTATCATAGAAGTACCACCTCTCATCATTATAAGCAGGAAAGTTTTCAGTTATCCTTTGTGCTTTATCAGGAGCATAAAAATCATCAATAATCCAATGATCAAAGGGGTCTTCACGCATTGATAAGGTCATACTTTTCCTTACAGTATTTGGTTTCTTTTTCTACATAGAAGTCTCTGTTCTTATGCGAGACATTAGTAGTAACAGAGTACTCACCAACTCTATTGGTGATGAGACAATCATTCAGGTAAATGGGTTCACCATACCTTTCATACATCCCATAATAGAACTCAGTATCCATGAAGTATGTAAGGTTCTTATCAAACCTATTAGTCACACCCTTCTTGAAAGCAAGAACAGAGGGAGCACTAATTGTGTTTACACCCTCCAGTAATTTAGGATTCCATTGTGGATTCATTTCATTAATGAAATTCCATCCATCATCAACAGTGTGGTTGCAACCATTCAACAGCCACATTCTATCACTACCATGCAATGATGTATAGATCTTTTCTAGTGCTTCATCATCATAGAAGAAGTCATCTTGGAACATCACCTTGATGATGTCCCCTTTACACATATCTATTGCTTTATTTGTATTAGCAGGACCATTACCATAATCCTTTGTGTTCTTTAGATATTTAATTTTAAACTTTTTTGAAAACTTTTGAACAACCTCCAAGACCATATCATCCTTACAATGATCTGAGATACAAACTTCAAAGTTTTTGAATGTCTGTACCTCAATAGTTCTCAACAGGTCATCAATAAATTCATCTCCTTTCCCATACGATCCCCAGGTAGGGATGGCAATTGATAATTTTTTAGGACTCATACTATAACCCAACCTTTAGGATAAAGATCTTTTGTATTTAAGTGTGCATTGTTTGGACCAAACCACTTTCTAGGAGCAATGACTTTCTTATCTGGATTATCAGATAACCATGCACCCCACCAAGAGAAAGTAGAGTTTGCAATGATAAAGTCATTGCACTTAGACATCAGGTATAGATCATGAAATGAACTGTTACCCTCTGAAATAATGAACCTATCATTAGAAAAGATTGATTGTTCCTTACACCACTCTGGATCATCAGAGAATACAATTACATTCCTTGTATACTTAAAGTGTGTAAGTGCTCTTTGATAATACTCAATAGTTAAGTTGTGATGATTACCTGAGTTGATTAAGAAATCACCTCTTCTAATATGCAATCCAATTGGATTATCATAAAACTCTTCAACCACATACTGTGTGTCTTTGATGATTGAATCTTTGAATTTGAACTGCTCTCTTACTTCTTCTATACTGTTCTCAAAGTACTTCTCTGACTGGAAGAAACCATAGATGGTAAAGTTTTCTCTCCTATCTAGAGTTCTGTATCTTGAATCAAACTCAAATCCCTGCTCCTTGAATACATTTTCTGAATTAAGATATCCAATATTATCAGGTTCAATATCAAAGCAATCAAACAACTCAATTCTAAGTTTGTTCCCTAAACCATCATCAACAACAGTATCATGCTTAGGCACAGTAAAGGGCACCCCCAGATATCTGGAGATGCCTAACACTGCTGCATACTGGAACATCTGGTTTCCCAGTTGTCCCATCTGACCAAGATAATTAACTCCTACAGTCATAGTTTAACTTGCTCATTAATCCAATTATAGGTCTGTGTGATGCCTTCTTCAAGGGTCATTGTGTAGTCCCAATCAAGATTCTCTCTGATCAGATCATTGTTTGAGTTACGTCCTCTCACACCAGTAGGACCATCAATGTGAATCTTTTGTACTTCCTTGCCTGAAACCCTAGCAGCAGTGTCTACCAGTTCATTGATAGTCACCATCTCCTCAGAACCAATGTTCACAGGACCCATAAATTCACTATCCATCAATCGTCTGGTTGCTTCAACACATTCACTGACAAACAAGAAGGATCTAGTCTGTAACCCATCTCCCCACACCTCAATAGCTCCACCCTCCTCTGGGAGGTATGCAACCTTTCTACAGATTGCTGCTGGTGCTTTCTCACGTCCCCCATTCCAGGTTCCTTCTGGTCCAAAAATGTTGTGATAGCGAGCAACTCTAACAGGGATACCATAATTGCGATGGTAAGCAAAATAAAGACGTTCAGAGAAGAGTTTTTCCCACCCATATTCTGAGTCTGGTGCTGCTGGATATGCTGATTCTTCACGACAATCAGGGTTATCAGGGTCTAGTTGGTTGTGCTCTGGATAAGCACATGCAGAACTTGAATAGAAGATCTTGGTATTATTCTTACCCATCTTCTCATTCATATTCTTTTGTGCATCAAGCACATTCAAATTGATTGAGATGCTGTTATGCATCACATCTGCATCATGTTCACCTGTAAAGATATAACCAGCACCACCCATATCAGCAGCAAACTGGTAAATCTCATCAAAAGGTTGAATATAGCGATAGGGTACAGAGTTATAGAAGTTACCTCTGTCTCCTTTATATTCTAAACATCTTTCCACAAAGCTTTTATCTGTTAAATCTCCACACACAAATTCATTAGCTGCTGTCTCACTGAACTCAGGCATTTTTACATCAACACCTCTAACCCAGTAACCATCATCACGCAGTATCTTGACCATGTGACTACCAATGAACCCACCTGCGCCAAGAACTAGCGCCTTCTTTACATATTGTGCCATAGAAAAAAGTTATATAGAAAAATTATATCAGCTGCTGAACTGCTTGTAAAGCTTATCAAAGTTGGGTTCTACCAATCTTAGAATCTTAGCAAGTGCTTCAACATTGATATCACCAGCAACCACTGCAGGTGCTGCTGCAGGAGCAGGTGCTGATTTTAATTCATGAAGTTTAACTTCAATTTCTGCAAGTCTAGACTCAATGACTTTAAGTCTTGCTTCTACTTCAACATCATACTTAGACATTGCATTTCCTGCAGCAGATTTTGCTGCACTACCTCTTGCTGCCATTTGTTTTAATATAAAGACGTGTATATTTAGAAAAAAAGCAGGGTGGATATCCACCCTGCTTCATAAAGGTCCATGCACGCCAAGTTATTTTTATAAGAGTAATAACTAAATCTCAGGGGTTATCCCGACCAGTGCTGTTTGAGTCCATCCGTGACTTGATAAGATCTATTCTTACCCTCAAATTCTCTTCAGATTCTCTTTGATAGATGCCATAACTAATATTCATCAGTGTCTGAACTGTCTTCCATCCATGATACCTTTTGTGAGATTTAAATCTATTGAAGGCATCTTCTAGTAGAAGATTAGCATCAGATACTGTCATCCAAGGATGAACAAATGTTAGATTGATGGCATCTTCATTGAACATTAGGATACTCTACTTGCTACATCTTTAACATAACAAGGAACACCATCAGGATCTAACCATTTGGTATATTCAAAGTCTTCCATAGCAGTTAGTAACTGCATCTGATTATCACAAAGGTACATATCTTTATATTTACCAGTGTAGGAATCTACTTTTTGGATCCTGTAGTCAGGCATACCATTGAGTTCAATGGTGCCTTTTTCAACATAACGATAGGGAAATTGTTCAAGTAGAATTTTCATGCTACAGTATTGAGATCAGAAGCAAGGTAGTCAAGAAGGATATCATAATCATCAAGTGGATCACCTGAGAAGACCACTCCACTGTTTTCATAGAACTTACGAACCTTTTTATAAAGTTTTGGATTCTTTACGTCCAAGAAGAAGTCTCCTTTAACAGCACACTGGAGAGTGTTGATGTCCTTTTTGAACTTGGAAGTGATAGTCATTGTCCTGTTTGATTACCTTTTTATTCTATGTTGCTTGACCCTATAGGTCAAGTGGACAGCAAAGATACTGTCCAATAGGGGTTGTGAGGATCGAACTCACCTTAGGCAAATTATGAGTTTGCTGCATTCACCAGATTGCTAAACCCCCAGGAGTTAGGAGGCTTCGTTATGGTCAGTATATAACTTCTTTATCTCATCTGTGCATGGAGCCATTACTGCCTTGTCTCCATTTTCATTCATGACACCTATTGTTTCTCCATTCTCAACTCTATCAATTAGAGTTTCCCAGTTCTCCTGCCAGTATTCCACAGAGAAGTATTCCATAGTTGATTTATATAGTCAAACAAATAATTGTAATTTTTCAAGAATTGTCTTGTATGCTGGAACTAAATCTCCCTCATCTAATCTAAACAAATCCTTATCAAACCTATCTTGATTTTCCTTAGACCATAGTCTCATTGAGTCAGGAGATATCTCATCAGCAAGAAGCAAATCTCCATGATTATCAATACCAAACTCAATCTTGAAATCAATCAAGTCCATACCTGTAAGGTTGAATATGTTGAGAAGAAGTTCATTGATAATTGTTGCCTGTTCTTGAAGGGGTTTGGGATCAATACCCATCAACTTTACTCTATCAGGTGTGAGTAATGGATCATGCTTTGAGTCATCTTTAAGAAAGAACTCTACAATAGCAGGAATGATTGGTTGTCCCTCCTGAATTGTTGTAGTTCTTACTATTGAACCTGCTGCTCTGTTTCTTACGATGACTTCTAGTGGAAGGATAGTTACCTTCTTGCAAAGCATATTGTTTGGACCAATCTGCCTTACATAATGATTTCTAACACCTAGGTCTGCAAGTTTTTCAAAGAGAATTGATGAGATCTGACAGCATAATGACCCCTTTCCTGCTGGATAATCCTCTTTCTCACCATTACCAGCAGTGACTTTATCATGATACTTAATGAGAACTTCATCACCATTCTCAGTATCATATACAGATTTTACTTTACCTTCTAATAAGAGCATAATGTTTCATCCTAAAGGACAAAGGAAGGTGTGGGATTTGAACCCACGGAGGTACTACCCTCTCTGCTTTTCAAGAGCAGTGCAATAAGCCACTCTGCCAACCTTCCAACTAACGGACTTCAAAGTCCAATCTTTTGACTTTACGTCTACGTCTTTCCTCTTGGTAGATAAGTTCTTCCCTAGAGAAATGACTATCAATTTTATTCTCAACATTATTGGTGACCATTACAACCTTATCAAGGTCAATCGCACCAACTTTGTTGTCCACAACTCTCATTTGGTTGGGACAACCACAGAACTGAATTTTGCTAGTGCTGGTCAATTCTGTCCCACACTCTTTGCATCTTACTGTAATCATTGAAAAGCATTTAACCTCTAGTGGGCAATGGGAGATACTGGACTTGAACCAGTGAC
>MDTA01216134.1_pt1 | contig 12253 bp, 15 predicted proteins | sample 811151 | NCBI WGS metagenome assembly MDTA01 (sample SAMN05326648, study PRJNA326480) | marine metagenome | isolation source: seawater | place: Indian Ocean: South | collected 2010
CTAAACAGGAAGCCAAGAAAGAAGAACCTAAGAAAGAAGCTCCTAAACAGGAAGCCAAGAAAGAAGAACCTAAGAAAGAAGCTCCTAAACAGGAAGCCAAGAAAGAGGAGAAGAAATAATGTCAATAATACAAAAAATTACAAAAGCAATAAATGACGGTGACTCAAATTTAGCTAAAGAAGTTATACATGATGAGTATAAATTCGTAATGCATGCATCGGGTAAAACATTGACCAAAGAAGATGTTGTAAAATGGATAGGCATGAAAGATGTTAAAAAAGATAAAGTCAGAGTACTTTTTGAGAATGACAATGTAGGTTTTGATCATGCCTTCGTAAGCTTTAAGGATGGCAATAAAGAAGCTGTGATGTCTTTTTACAAATTTAAAGATGGAAAAGTTGTTCATCAAGAAACTGGAGCAACAAAATTATCAAAATAATATTATAATGTGGAAAGCTCGAATTTTTACTTTGTATCCAGAAATTTTCCCTGGCCCTTTAAACAAAGGGTTATATGGGAAAGCATTAAAAAAAAAAGTATGGAACTTAGAGGTTATAAACATACGAGACTCAGCTGAAGATAAACACAAAACAGTAGATGATACTCCATTTGGTGGCGGAAGCGGTATGCTGTTAAAACCAGATGTCTTAGCAAAATCTATAGATAATAATTCAAAAAAAGGTGAAAGGATTTTTTATCTTTCTCCAAGAGGAAAAAAATTTGATCAAAAATTTGCAAAAGATCTATGCAAAGAAAAAACTATTAATTTAATATGTGTGCATTTTGAAGGAGTCGATGAACGAATTTTAAGCACAAGAGGCATAGAAGAGATTAGTGTTGGGGACTATATTTTGTCTGGAGGCGAGTCAGCGTCTTTTGTATTAATTGATTCTATTATAAGGCTATTACCTGATGTACTGGGAAACGAAATGTCAAAAAATGATGAGAGCTTTGAAAATGGATTATTAGAATATCCTCAATTTACAAAACCTCAAATTTGGGAGGAAAAAAGTGTTCCCGAGGTATTATTATCTGGCGATCATGCCAAAATTAAAGACTGGCGTTTATCTCAATCTGAGGCTATAACACAACGCCATAGGCCTGATTTGTGGAAAAAATATACTAATAATAAAAAGAAAAAAAAATGAAAAATATTGAAGACATAAATAAAGAAAACCTTAAAAAAATTGTTGCAAATAAAAAAATAACAGAATTTGCTCCTGGAGATACTATTAGAGTTGGAGTAAAAATAGTTGAAGGAAAAAGAGAGAGAATTCAATATTTTGAAGGTGTATGCATAGCTAAAAAAATAGGGACATTAACTCATCTTTTACTGTAAGAAAAATTTCATTTGGCGAAGGGGTAGAAAGAACCTTTGCTCTATATAGCCCAATAGTGGCTTCTATAAAAGTAATAAGATCAGGTGAAGTAAGAAGGGCTAAACTATATTATTTAAGAGATAGAAAAGGAAAGTCAGCGAGAATAGCTGAAAAAATTAAAAAGAAAATAGGAGTTGATGTATCTACTAAGACTCAAGAGAGCGAAGAAGTTGTTTTGGCGAGAAAAGTTGAAGAGATAAGAAGTGATGATACTAAAAAAGAAAAAAAAGAAGACAAAAAAAATGTTGTTACTGAAAAAGAAGTTATAAAAAAAGACCTCAAAAAAGAAGAAAAAAAATAATTTATTCTTTGAAAATGCCAAAAACACTATACGATAAGATATGGGAAGACCATCTTGTCCATCAACAGTCAGATGGAACTTCATTGATTTATGTTGATAGACATCTTATCCATGAAGTTACTAGCCCTCAAGCTTTTGAGGGTCTAAGGCTTCAAAAAAGAAAAGTCAGAAAACCTGACTTAACATTAGCTGTTGCCGATCACAATGTTCCAACTACTGACCGTTCAAAAGGAATAAAAGATAAAGATTCAAAAATACAAGTAGATGTTTTGCGAAATAACTGTAAAGAATTTGATGTTGAGTTATTTGATATGAATGATAAGCGCCAAGGTATTGTTCATATTATTGGGCCAGAGCAAGGATTTACTCAGCCAGGGACCGTAATAGTTTGTGGAGATAGCCATACTGCTACTCACGGAGCATTTGGAGCTTTAGCATTTGGAATTGGAACTTCAGAGGTTGAACATGTGTTAGCAACTCAAACATTAATACAAAAAAAATCGAAAAATTTTAGGGTAAATGTAAACGGAAAATTGCCGTTAGGAGTCACAGCTAAAGATGTGATACTTAAAATTATTGGTACTATAGGAACAGCCGGGGGCACTGGATATGTTATAGAATTTGCTGGAGAAGTAATAAGAGGTTTAAGTATGGAAGAACGAATGACAGTTTGCAATATGACTATAGAAGCAGGTGCAAGAGCAGGATTAATAGCTCCAGATGAAAAAACTTTTGATTATTTAAAAGGAAAACCGAAATCACCAAAAGAAGAAAAATGGAAAATGGCATTAGAAAATTGGAAAAAACTTTATTCAGATGAAGGTTGTAACTTTGATAAAGAAATAAATATTAATGCAAAAGAAATAGAGCCCTTAGTTACTTGGGGAACTTCTCCACAAGATGTTTCACCAATATCCGGAATAGTTCCAGATCCTGAAAAAGAGAAAGATAAAGATAAAAAGGTAGCTATGTACAGATCTCTAGAGTACATGGGGCTTAAACCAAATATGAAAATTACTGATATTAAAGTAGATAAAATATTTATTGGAAGCTGTACCAACGGTAGAATTGAGGATTTAAGGGAAGCTGCAAAAATCCTTAAGGGAAAAAAGATAGCTAATAATGTTAGTGCTATGGTTGTTCCTGGGTCAGGTTTAGTTAAAGCTCAGGCAGAACAAGAAGGCTTGGATAAAATATTCATAAGTTCTGGATTTGAATGGAGAGAGCCAGGGTGCTCTATGTGTTTAGCTATGAATGCAGATAAACTTAATCCCAAAGAAAGATGTGCTTCAACTTCAAACAGAAACTTTGAGGGAAGACAAGGAAGAGGAGGAAGAACTCATCTTGTAAGCCCAGGAATGGCTGTTGCTGCAGCTATCAAAGGAAATTTAACAGATGTTAGAAAAATTTAATAATTATGAAAAAATTTAAAAGTATTCAAAGTATTCCTGCTCACATTCCGTTAATGAATATTGATACGGACATGATTATTCCTAAACAATTTTTAAAAACAATAAAAAGAACAGGTTTAGGTAAGAATTTGTTCTATGAAATGAGATATGATGAAAATGGAAACTTAATTAAAGGTTTTGTTTTAAACAATGAGCCTTTTTCTAATTCCAAAATTCTTCTAACTGGAAAAAATTTTGGCTGTGGATCTTCAAGAGAACATGCACCATGGGCATTGCTAGATTTTGGTTTTACTTGCATTATCAGTCCAAGTTTTGCAGATATATTTTATAATAACTGTTTCAAAAACGGAATTTTACCAATTAAATTAACTGAAGAAAAAATTTTAGCAATTTCAGAATATGCAAAAAGAAAAGAAGTAATCGATATTAATTTAGAAAAACAAGAAATAAAATATGGAAATAATACAGAGAAGTTTGAATTAGATGAATTTAAGAAAAAGTGTTTATTAGAAGGTCTAGATGATATTAGTTTGTCACTTAAAAAGATTGAACATATAAAAAAATACGAAAGCAGGATTGAAAAAGAAAAAACATGGTTAAGAAACAATGAATAAAATAAAAAATAGAAAATTATTATTACTTCCTGGAGATGGAATTGGTCCAGAAGTAGTTGGTGAAGTCAAAAAAATTATAGAATGGCTCAATAAGAACAAGTCTTTGGACTTTAAGATAGAAGAAGGACTAGTTGGTGGAGCTTCATATGAAAAAAATAAAAATCCAATAACTGATGAAGTTTTTTATAAAGCTTTAGAAAGTGATGCAGTTATTTTAGGGGCGGTTGGTGGTCCAAAGTATGATAAACTTGAGTTTTCAAAAAGGCCAGAAAGAGCACTGCTTAAATTAAGAAAGGAATTAAAATTATTTGCAAATTTAAGACCAGCTATTTGCTTCAAACAACTTGTTCAAGCATCTTCACTCAAACCAGAAATAATATCTGGTCTTGATATAATGATAGTTAGAGAGCTTACCGGAGGCATATACTTTGGTGAACCTAGAGGAATAGAACCTATAAAAAATAATGAACGCAAAGGACTAAATACCCATGTTTACACTTCAAGTGAAATTCAGAGAGTTGCAAAAGTTGCTTTTGAGCTTGCAAAAAAACGTAAAAATAAAGTTACATCTTGTGACAAATCAAATGTAATGGAATCTGGTGTTTTATGGAGGGAAGAAGTTCAAGCACTCAAAGAAAAAGATTATAAAAAAATTGAACTTGAACATATGTTAGCTGATAATTGTGCAATGCAACTTTTAAGAAATCCAAAACAGTTTGATGTAATTGTAACTGACAATTTATTTGGTGATATGCTCTCAGATGAAGCCGCTATGTTGACTGGTTCTCTTGGACTATTACCCTCAGCTTCTTTAGGAGAAAAAGACAAGAATGGTAAAACAAGATCAATGTATGAACCTGTTCATGGGTCAGCACCAGATATTGCAGGAAAAAATATTGCAAATCCAATTGCAACAGTATTAAGTTTTTCTATGGCTTTAAGGTTTTCACTTGATTTAGACAAGGAAGCAAATTTATTAGATGCTGCGGTGCAAAAAGTATTAGATGATGGCCTAAGAACTAAAGATATAATGTCTGAAGGTAAAAAAGAGGTCACCACAAGTGATATGGGTGATGCAATTATTTCAAAATTAAAATAAAGTAAGAATTCATTATGAATTTAGCAATAATTGGTGCCACTGGAAATGTAGGCAGAAAAATAATAGAAGTATTAGAAAAATCAAAAATCAAAATTGACGAACTTTTTCTGGTAGCTTCAAAAAAAAGTTTAGGACAAAAATTAGTTTTTAGATCAAAAGAACTAATTGTTGAACAGCTTGAAAAATATGATTTTTCAAAAGCTAAAATTACAATTTTTGCAGCAGGAAGTGAAATTGCAAAAGACTGGGTACCTAAAGCATCTAAGAAAACTATTGTTATAGATAATTCAAAATATTTTAGAATGGAAAAAACTGTTCCTTTAGTAGTCGCAGAAGTTAATCCTGATGATTTAAAAATTCATAAGAATATTATAGCAAATCCAAATTGCTCGACTATTCAGCTAGTACTTCCTCTAAAACCTCTTCATGATAAATACAAAATTAAAAGAGTAATTGTTTCTACATATCAAGCTGTTTCTGGTGCAGGAAAAGATGCAGAGAATGAGTTATTTGACCAAACAAGAAATTACTTAAATGGAGAAAATGTAAAATCAGAAAATTTTACAAAACAAATTGCTTTTAACTTAATTCCACACATAGACTCTTTTGTTGAGGATGGATATACAAAAGAAGAATGGAAAATGGAAAATGAGACAAAGAAAATTTTAGATAAAAACATAGGTCTAACAGCAACTTGTGTACGAGTTCCAGTAAAAACTTCCCATTCTGAGTCAATAAATATTGAGTTTGAAAACGAATATGATTTAGAAACAGTTAAAAAAATATTAAAAAATGCTTCGGGATGTAAAATTGTTGATGAACATAAAGATGGAGGGTACATAACACCTTTAGAGGCCGAAGGAGATTACTTAACTTTTATTTCTAGGATCAGAAAAGACAATTCTAATAAAAAAGCTTTAAACTTGTGGGTAGTATCTGATAATTTGCTTAAAGGAGCTGCTTTGAACTCAGTTCAAATAGCTGAAATTTTAATAAAAAACTTGAAATGAATAATAAAAATAATCCACTTTCACCACATATACAAATTTATAGCTGGCATGTTTCATCTATTGTTTCTATCTCAGGCAGAATTACTAGTGTGATAAATACTTTCACTTTTATTACCATTTGTATTTGGATTTCTTCTCTTTTATTAGGTCCAGAAAATTATAAAACTATTCAGAACTTTTTAAATTCTTTTATAGGTAAATTTATTCTTTTTGGTATCATTTGGTCTTTCAGTTTTCAAATTTTGAGTGAGATAAGACATTTCTTCTGGGATTTAGGTTATGGTTTTGAAATAAAAACTGCTAACATAACTGGTACAATTGTTATTCTTGGTTCTTTTATACTTACAATATTAATTTATATTTTAGGAAGACAAATTATTTAATGATTAATGCAACAAAAAAATGGATATTCACTAAAGTAAGTTCAGCTATACTTATCCCATTCTTGTTGTGGTTCATTTTTAATTTAGTTGGATTTTATGACAAAAATTTTCAGGAAGTTTTGACTTTTTTTACAACTGAACCTTCAAAGTTTTTAACCTCAATTTTAATAATTATAGCCTTTTTTTACGCAGCATTGAACATAAGTGAAATATTTGAGGACTATATAAGCGATAAAAAAATTAAAAATGTCGCAAACAAATTGCTCTATTTTTTTGCTATAATAATACCATTATTAACTATTACTGTAATTTTTAATTTGAGTTTATGAACACATATAAAATTATTGATCATGAGTATGATGTAATTGTTTTAGGAGCTGGCGGATCAGGTCTAAGAGCAGCAGTTGGCCTTAGTGAAGCCGGATTAAAAACTGCCTGCATATCAAAGGTTTTTCCTACAAGAAGTCATACTTCAGCTGCACAAGGAGGAATATCTGCAGCATTAGGAAATATGGGCGAGGATGACTGGCGTTGGCATATGTACGATACGGTAAAAGGATCAGACTGGCTAGGAGATCAGGATTGCATCGAGCATTTATGCAAAGAAGCTCCGAAGGCAGTTTTGGAACTTGAAAAATATGGTGTTCCATTTAGTAGAACTGAGGATGGAAAAATTTACCAGAGACCATTTGGAGGAATGACAAAAAATTATGGAAACGAAACTGTTCAAAGAACCTGCGCTGCAGCTGATAGAACTGGTCATGCAATTCTACATACTTTGTACGGACAAGCTTTAAAACATAAAACAGAATTTTTTATAGAATATTTTGCACTAGACCTGTTAATGAAAAATGGAGAATGTAAGGGTCTAATAGCATGGAATTTGAACGATGGAACAATACATAGATTTAGAGCACACATTACAATTATAGCTACAGGAGGTTATGGCAAAGTATATTATTCAGCTACTTCTGCCCATACTTGTACCGGTGATGGAAATGCAATGGCTCTGAGAGCAGGATTACCTTTACAAGACATGGAATTTGTTCAGTTTCATCCTACTGGAATATATGGACACGGAACATTAATTTCAGAAGGAGTACGTGGCGAGGGAGGTTATTTACTGAATTCTAAAGGACAAAGGTTTATGGAAAAGTACGCACCTAAAGCTAAAGATTTAGCTTCAAGAGATGTTGTAAGTAGATCTATAGCTATGGAGATAAACGAAGGAAGAGGAGTGGGAAAAGAAAAAGACCATGTTCATCTTCGCTTAGATCATTTGGATCCAAAAGTAATAGAAGAAAAACTTCCTGGTATTGCTGAGTCTTCAAGATTATTTGCAAATGTAGATGTCACCAAAGAACCTATCCCGGTAGTGCCAACAGTTCATTATAATATGGGAGGTATTCCAACAAACTATAAAGCAGAAGTTTTGACAGTTAATGGCTCTGAAAAGACTGTTCCCGGGCTCATGGCCATAGGCGAAGCAGCATGTGTTTCAGTTCATGGCGCAAATAGATTAGGATCTAATTCTTTAATAGATTTAGTTGTTTTTGGAAAATCTGCAGCAAAAAGAGCAGCAGAATTAGTTAAACCTGGTTCTCCACATGATGAAATATCAAAAATAGAAACTGATAATTGTCTAGACAGATTTGATAAACTAAGACATGGAAATGGAAATAATAGTACAGCTGACCTAAGATTAGCTATGCAAAAAACAATGCAATCAAAATGTGCAGTTTTTAGATCAGAAGAAACTTTAAAGCAGGGAGTTGAAGAAATAAGAAAACCATTTGAAGGTATGGATTCTATATCTGTTAAGGACAAGTCATTAATATTTAATACTGACTTAGTTGAAACTTTAGAATTCGATAATTTGATAAGACAAGCTATTACTACTATGGACTCAGCCTATAGTCGAAAAGAAAGCAGAGGTGCTCATGCTAGAGAAGACTTTCCTAAAAGAGATGATAAAAATTTTATGCAACATACATTATCTTGGTGTAAAGGAAGTAAAACAAAAATTAGTTATAGACCTGTCCATACATCCACATTAACAAATGAAGTACAATATTTTCCTCCAAAAGAAAGAGTATATTAATGGCTCAAATAAGCTTACCTAAAGGCTCTGAAGTTAAAAAAGGTAAATATTATAAAGATAAATCTGGTTCAAAAAATATAAGAAAAGTTAATGTTTATAGATGGGATCCATCTACTGAAGAAAGCCCTAGAATTGATACTTATGAAGTCGATATGGATAATTGTCCATCAAAGGTTTTAGATATACTAAACAAAATTAAAAATGAAATAGATCCATCCTTAGCTTATAGAAGATCTTGTGCCCATGGAGTTTGTGGCTCGTGCGCAATGAATATGGATGGAAAAAATGGTTTAGCATGTACAAAACCACACTCAGAAATCAAAGGAGACATAAATATATATCCTCTTCCACATCTAAAGGTATTAAAAGATTTAATTGGTGATTTAAATACTCTTTACAAACAATATGAGTCTGTCCAGCCATGGCTCAAAACATCTAAAAAAGAAGTTAGTAAGGAAATTTTACAATCAAAAAATGACAGAGCAAAACTAGATGGTCTTTATGAATGTATAATGTGTGCTTGTTGTTCTACCTCTTGCCCAAGTTACTGGTGGAATGGTGATAAATATTTAGGTCCAGCAGTTTTATTACAAGCTTATAGATGGATAATTGATAGCAGGGATGAAGATAGAAAAGAAAGATTAAAGAAAGTAGCTGATGAACTAAAGCTTTACCGGTGCCATACTATTATGAACTGCACTAATGCCTGTCCAAAAGGATTAAATCCCGCAAAAGCTATAGCATCCATAAAAAAAATGCTTGCAACAACTTAAAAGCTTATTTAATCAATGAAGCATGAAATTAATTGAACACTTTGTTGATGGAAAAAAATTTTCTGGAAATTCTAAAAGAACTGGAAAAGTATTTAACCCAGCAACCGGTGAACAAATCTCTGAGGTTAGACTAGCAACCGTTGATGATTTGAACAAAGCAGTTGACATTGCAAAAAAAGCTTTTGGTGTTTGGTCAAGCACTCCCCCTGTTCAAAGGGCAAGAATTCTATTTAAGTTTAAAGAACTAATAGAAAAAAATTCTGATGAATTGACTAAGACTATTGTTTCAGAACACGGAAAAGTTTATGAAGACGCAAAAGGATCATTATTAAGAGGTTTGGAAGTAGTAGAATATGCTTGTGGTATACCACAAATGTTAAAAGGGGAATTTACTGAAAATGTAGGTAGCAATGTTGATAGCTGGTCTATAAGGCAACCCTTAGGTGTTTGTGCTGGAATAACTCCTTTCAATTTTCCTGCTATGGTTCCAATGTGGATGTTTCCAATGGCCATAGCATGTGGAAACACTTTTATCTTAAAACCATCTGAAAAAGATCCATCTTGTTCAATAAAATTAGCAGAGTTGTTTTCCGAAGCAGGGTTACCTAAAGGTGTTTTTAATGTTGTAAATGGGGACAAAGAAGCAGTAGATGCAATAATTAATAACAAAGAAATTTCTGGTGTTAGTTTTGTTGGATCAACCCCAATAGCTAAATATATTTATGAAAACTGTGCAAAAAATGAAAAAAGAGTTCAAGCTTTAGGAGGTGCAAAAAATCACTGTGTTGTGATGCCAGATTGTGATTTGGAACAAGCAGTAAATGGTTTAATTGGTGCAGCATACGGTTCCGCAGGTGAAAGATGTATGGCGCAATCCGTAGTAGTTGCTGTTGGAAATATTAGCGATAAACTAGTAAAGAGTCTTACAAAAAAAGTTGAATCTTTAAAAGTTGGACCTGGTATGGATAAAAAATCAGAAATGGGTCCCTTAGTTACAAAAGAACACCTAGAAAAGGTAAAAGGGTATGTTGATTTGGGTGTGAAGGAGGGGGCAAAACTTCTTGTAGATGGCAGGAAATTAAAGCTTCAAGGATATGAAAAAGGATTTTATATAGGTGGATGTCTTTTTGACAATGTTAAAAAAAATATGAGAATTTATAAAGAAGAAATTTTTGGACCAGTTCTGTCTGTTATTAGAGTTAAAAATTTTGATGAAGCTTTATCTTTAGTTAACGACCATGAGTTTGGCAATGGTGTCAGTATTTTTACAAGAGATGGAGACTCTGGTAGGACATTTTCATCAAAAGTAAAAATTGGAATGGTCGGAATAAATATTCCTATACCTGTTCCTATGGCTTTCCATAGCTTTGGAGGATGGAAAAGATCCTTGTTCGGAGATCAACATATGCACGGACCTGAGGGAGTTAGATTCTATACAAAATTAAAAACTGTAACATCAAGATGGCCATCAGGTATGCGCTCAAATCCTGAATTTGTTATGCCAACGATGAAATAATTTTATATGAAAAAAAAAATTACATTAATTGGGGCTGGACAAATTGGAGGCACTTTAGCTCACTTAATAGCTATAAAAGATTTAGCAGATGTTGTTTTATTTGATGTTGCTGAGGGACTTGCAAAAGGAAAAGCTTTAGATATCTCTCAATCTTCTCCTATTGATGGTTTTAGTACAAAATTAATCGGCACTAATGATTATGAAGATACAAAAGATTCTGATGTAATAATAATCACAGCAGGCGTGCCTAGAAAACCTGGTATGACAAGAGATGATCTTCTAGGAATAAATTTAAAAATTATAAAACAAGTGGCAGAAGGAATAAAAAAAACATCACCTAATGCATTTGTAATTTGTATCACTAACCCATTAGATATAATTGTAATGGCTTTACAGAAATATTCAGGTTTTCCAAAAAACAAAGTTGTGGGTATGGCAGGAATACTAGACACTTCAAGATTTGTATATTTTTTATCTCAAGAATTAAATATTTCTCCAAAAAAAATAAAATCCTTAGTTCTAGGAGGACACGGGGACAGTATGGTTGCCATGATTGATCATACTAAAGTTGATGGAAAACCGCTAAATGAATTTATAAAAAGTGGAAAGATTAAAAGTGAGAAAATGAAAAGTATTATAGAAAGAACTAAAAAAGGTGGGGCGGAAATAATAAAATATTTAGAAAAAGGCTCAGCATTTTACGCTCCAGCATCTTCAGGAATAGAAATGGCAGAAAGCTTTTTAAAAGACTTAAAGAAAGAATTACCATGTGCTGCTTACTTGAATGGAGAGTATGGAATAAAAGATCTATATGCTGGAGTTCCAGTTATCTTAGGAAAAAATGGGGTCGAGAAAGTTATAGAACTTCCATTAAATTCTGAAGAGAAAAAAAATTTTAACAATTCTATTGAAGCAGTAAAAGAACTTTTTAATGCAGCAAAAAAAATTGATCCCTCACTTAATTAAAAAAATTTTAATCTTTTTTATAAATTGCTAAAATACACTTCCCAAATTTATATCTTAAAATTAGGTCAACTATAAAAGTAATTGGAGTAAAAAGTTTGTCCCAAATTAGTATTTTAAACTTCGAGGGATAAACCTCTTTTTTGAAGAAAATTTTATTTAAAAAATACAAGAAGTAACCCATTGAGTCTAAATACAAAAGTTCTATTGTTTTTAAGTTGATAAAATTTTTTTTAAAATAATCAATTTCATAACGTCTGTAATGCCCAACCGCTTTATCCAGGTTACTATATATTTTTTGATGTGCCGGCACCATAATTATCAAAAATCCATTTTTATTTAATTTTTTAATTGCTAATTCAATTTCCTTTTTATCATCTTTGATATGTTCAAGAACATGGAGATACATAATCACATCAAAATTACCATCAATCTCATGAATTTTTTTTTGTAAAATTTTAATTCTATTTTTATTTTTAAAGTTTTGTTTTAAATCCAAAACATTTTTATGATCAGTTTCTGTAAGTGTAATAGAATCAATATTGTTATTTATGTAGTTTCTAGTAAAACTACCGCAACCCGCACCTATTTCTAAAACATTCCCTTTTAAATATTTTTTGATGAATTTTAAACAATATCTAATATGAAAAGTTGCATTATCAAATCTTTCAGTAACTATTTCAGGATACTTTTCCATTTACA
>MDTA01050019.1_pt1 | contig 12251 bp, 12 predicted proteins | sample 811151 | NCBI WGS metagenome assembly MDTA01 (sample SAMN05326648, study PRJNA326480) | marine metagenome | isolation source: seawater | place: Indian Ocean: South | collected 2010
CTATTCTTAAAAGTTCTAATTTATCTAGACCTCTATTTAACATTTTAACGCTCCTAAAAAAAAATGGGCAAGTGCCCATTTTGAATTTTCAATAATTTAAATATGGTTTAAAAGAAAATTATGGTTTTTTCAAGATTACAATTTAAATAAATTCGCTTTATCTGTTTTTTCCCAAGAAAATTCACCTTTATTCGTTGGTTTTCTTCCAAAGTGACCATAGGCAGACGTGATCTGATAGATCGGATTATTTAGTTTTAACATTTCTCTTATTCCTCTTGGAGATAAGTCAAAATTATCAATTATTATCTTTTTAATCTTATCAATTTTATTATCGTCACCGTCTGCTAGTTTTATAAATATAGATAGAGGTTTAGAAACCCCAATTGCATAAGCCAACTGAATTAAACATTTTTCAGAAACTCCTGAAGAAACTATATTCTTTGCTAAATATCTTGATGCATACGCTGCGGATCTATCTACTTTAGTTGGATCTTTACCAGAAAATGCGCCTCCACCATGGGGTGCTGCACCTCCGTATGTGTCAACTATAATTTTTCTCCCTGTGAGCCCAGTATCTCCATCTGGTCCACCAATTATAAATTGTCCAGTCGGGTTTATATATATTTCCTTTTGGTCTAAATCCTCAAGAAATTTTTCAGGAACAGATTTTTTGATATAGGGAACAATTAATTCTCTTACATTATCTTGATCTAGCTCTTTAGAGTGTTGAGTTGAAATAACCACAGAGGTAACTTTTACAGGCTTACCGTGCTCATATAACATAGTAACTTGACTCTTTGAGTCTGGTTCAATGCCTTTTAAAAATCCTTTCTTTCTATCCTCAGCCATCAATCTTAAAATCTTATGAGAATAATATATTGGAGCAGGCATTAATTCTTCGGTCTCTTTACAAGCATAACCAAACATTATTCCCTGATCACCTGCCCCTTCATCTTTATTTTTTTTGGAGTCCACTCCCATAGCTATGTCTGAAGATTGTTCATGTAGATGTGACTCTATATTGGCAGTTTTCCAGCTAAATCCCTCCTGGTCATATCCAATATCTTTAATACAATCTCGCACTTTGTTTATTAATTCCTCTTTCTCTAATTTTGGTCCTCGTGTTTCTCCTGCTAAAACAACTTTGTTTGTCGTTGTCAAGGTTTCACAAGCTACTCTAGATACGGGATCTTTTGACAAATAAGAGTCTACAACCATATCAGATATTCTATCACAAACTTTATCTGGATGACCTTCAGAAACCGATTCGCTTGTAAATAAATAATTTTTATTTGTCATTATTTTTTTTGTTTAAATAAAAGATAAAAATATATGTAAATAAAAGAACAAAAAATATCAAATCATTTTTATTTCTATTTTCATTTTTCAATAATGGTACTTCGAACTGTATATGTCCTGCTTCATTCAAGTTAAGACTTTTTACAACTTCTCCTTTATTATTTATTATTGCACTGATACCCTTATTTGCAGACCTTACCAAAAATGTATTATGTTCTATAGCTCTAAATATACTTTTAGCAAAATGTTGATATGGGCCCAGCGAATTTCCAAACCAACCGTCTTCAGAAATATTTACAATTAAATTTGTATCTTTATCTGCCGACTGTATCAAGTTGGTAAAAATAATTTCATAACAGATAAGTGGTAAAATATTCAATTTATCGACTTTTAAATTATCTTGAATTGTACCTTTTAAAAAAGATCCATGACCTTCAGTAATTTTTTTTAAACCAAATTTATTTAAAAGTTCTTCGAACGGTAAAAATTCTCCGAATGGAACTAGTTTTTGTTTTTTATATTCTTGAATAATTTTCATATTATTATTAACTAATATTAAACTATTATAAAATCCATTTTTATCTTTGTCTAAACGATTTACTCCAAATAAAATTAAATGATTTTTGGTAAAATTTTTAGAGAATAATTCCTTTAAATTTATTATTTCTTTATAGCTATAACCACTAAAAACACCTTCGGGCCAAATATATAAAGTTTTTTTATCATTTTTGGGATCACTATATCTTATTAATTTTCTTAACCTTTTTTCTATATCATCCTGATTAAGGCCATATTCTAATTTAAAATTTGGGGAAATTACTTTTATATTTGTTTTGTTTTCAGTATTTAAAACTTTTTTTTGACTTAGATTAATCGAGTGACTGCCATAAATATAAAGCAAAAAAAGTGCAAGAATTAAAAGCGATAATACGTATATTTTTTTAATAAGGTTTAAATTAAAGAAAATTACTGCTGGCAGCATAAAAATGGTAATTATAACGAGATTAAAAGCAAAAAGGCCAATTTTATTTAAAATTTGAATTAATTCTACAGCCCAAGAAAAACTATAAGCCCAAAAGTTCCAAGGAAAACCAGTTAAAATAAAATTTCTAATGTAGTCCGAGAAAGCAAGACTTGCACTTAATAGAATTAAAGATTGAAAATTTAAATTTAAAAACGGGCCTACTAAAAGAGTAACAAGTGAAAAAAATAAACTTAAAAATAATGGTATTAAAATGAGTCCAAACGGAATTAAAATTTTAAAATTATCATCAAATGTGAGTGAATTTATTATCCAGTGTATTCCACATAAATAAAATCCAAAACCAAAGGCCGTGCCAAAAAAAAATAAATTTTTCTTGTAAGGTTTTTTTCTATAAGTACTTTTAGATTTTTTTTTTATGTAAACCAAAAGATAAAATAAAACTGGCATAATAATGAAATTAATGAATGTAAAATTAAAAGGTTGGAACGATAAAACAGATGAAGATCCAATTAAAAATGGAAAAAGAAAAAGGGTAAGGAAACGATTATCAAGATATTTTTCTAGCATTTAGTCTATGTATGACAGAAATTTTTTTTCTATTTTCTGCATATTAATATAGTCTTTATTTTTTTTATGATCATGACCGAAAAGATGAACTAGACCATGGATCCAAAGTTTATTGAATTCTGACTTAAATTTTTTTTTATCGCTTCTATTTTTTATTTTGTTTAAATTTAAAATTATATCTCCTAAATATATTTCTTTTTCTTTTTTTAGCTTATTATTTAAATCTTTTTTTTTATGAAACGGAAATGATAATATATCTGTAACTTTATTCTTTTTTCTAAATTTTTTATTAAGTTTTTTAATTTCCTTATCTCCCGATAATAATAATGTAAAAAAAATAATATTTTTTCTATACTTTTTAAATTTTTTATTTAAATTTTTAATTTTTTTTTGAATAAATATATTAGGATTATTTAAATAAACTTTCCAATTTTCATTATTAGAAATTAAGTTAATCTTTATCATCAGCGCTTTTTTTTTGATAAGCCCTAATAATTTTTGAGACTAAAGGATGTCTAACAACATCTTTATGATCGAATTCAATAATCTCGATCTCTTTCAAGTGTTTTATGGTATTTTTTGATTTAATTAGGCCTGAGTGTAACTTATTAATTAAATCAATCTGAGATGGATCGCCATTAACAACGAGTTTAGAATTCTCTCCAATCCTTGTTAAAAACATTTTAATTTGAGTTTCAGTTGCATTTTGAGCTTCATCTAGTATTGCAAAACAATTTTTTAGCGTCCTTCCTCTCATGAATGCTAATGGTGCTATTTCAATTTCGCCTGACTCAATTTTTTTGCTAATTTTATCTGCACCAAATAATTCATACAATGCGTCATACAAGGGTCTCAAATATGGATCTACTTTTTCTTTCATGTCTCCTGGCAAAAAACCTAATTTCTCACCTGCTTCCACTGCCGGTCGAGATAGAATTACTCTCTCAATTTTTTTTTCCATTAACAGAGTAACTCCTACCGAAACTGCCAGAAAACTTTTTCCAGTTCCAGCTGGTCCTAGTGACATAACGATATCTTTTTCCTTTAAGGCTTTTATATAATCAGATTGTTTATCTGATCTTGCTATAACAGACTTTCTTGGGGTTTTAATTAATTGTTTAAATGACTTTACGTTTGTATTCTCTAATTCTGTATTTTTTTTTACAGATAAGATTATGTCTTCACTTTCAATATTTTTTGTTAAAGAATATTTGTTTATTAAGAATTTTATAGCTCCACAAAATAAATCTAAATTTTCTTTGTTACCCTTGCAAGTGATAGAGTTTCCTCTAAAAAAAATACTAGTAGATGTAAGCTTTGCTAATTCTTTTAAATTTTGATCAAACTGTCCCACGATTGACATCAGAGTCTCGTTATCCGTAATTTGAAGATTTACCGTTTCTCTATCAACTTTTTTTATAACCAAGTTATTATCAAGTTTACTTATCTCTGACATTATTATGCTGCAAATTCCTTTTTATTTTGCTTATTTTTAGTTATACCAAATAAAGTGTTTTGATTTCCATCAATAATATCAACTTCTTTTACAATTCCTAAAAGATTTTCATTGCTATTAACAATTACTGAATTCGAAAATTCATCTCTTCCAAAAAATTGACTTTTTCCTTTTACTTTATTATCAAATAATACAATAGATTTTTTATTAACAAGGCTTTTTTTGTAGTCTACTTTAATTTTTTCAGCAACTTCTTGAAATTTAAAAAGCCTATTTTTTAAAATAGCTTCATCACTTTTTTTCATATTTGACGCTGGTGTACCAGGCCTAGGGCTATAAATAAAAGAATATGAGTTAATAAACTTTACATCTTTTAATAATTCTAAAGTTTCATTGAAATCACTCTCAGTTTCGCCAGGATATCCAATAATAAAATCACTAGAAAATTTAATTTCGGGTTTGAACTTTTTAATTTTATTTATTAATTCATGATAATACTCAACATTGTGTTTTCTATTCATGCTTTTTAAAATTTTATTAGAACCGCTTTGGACGGGTAAATGGATGTGAGGCATTAATTTTTCATGTGTTTTATGTGCCTCAATTAAATCTAAAGAAAAATCTATTGGATGTGAAGTTGTATATCTAATTCTTTTCAGTTCTCTTATTTTTGAAATTTCAAATATTAGATCCGATAACTTTTTTCCTTTATAATTATAAGCATTTACGTTTTGACCAAGTAATACAATTTCTTTTGATCCATTATCTACTAATTCGTAGCACTCATTAATTAATTCATCGATAGATCTTGAAAATTCTGGCCCTCTTGTATATGGAACAACGCAAAATTTGCAAAACTTATCGCACCCTTCCTGAATTGTTAAAAATGATGAAACTTTATTATTTGAATTTTTTATTGAATTTAATGTATCAAATTTATCTATTACTTCAAAATTAGTAGAATTAAATTTTCCATAATTTTTTTCTAAATTAGTTATTATTTCATTTAGTTGGTGATAAGATTGGGGTCCAATAACTGCATCGATATAATTTTCACGATTTAATAAAATTTCTCCCTCAGCCTGAGCAACGCAACCTGTTACAATAACTATCGGTTTTTTTTGGTTCCTAAATTCTTTTTTTAATCTACCAATATCATGATAAACTTTTTCAGTAGCTTTTTCTCTTATATGGCAGGTGTTAAGCACATAACAATCTGTTTCGATTAAAATATTTGTTTTTTTGTAATTTATCTTCTTGGCAACATCATAAATACGTTCACTATCATATTGATTCATCTGACAGCCAAATGTTTTTATAAAAATTTTTTTTTCCAAATTATTTTTTTATTTTTGAGCCATAAAGCTCAAGTTTATGATCGACAAGATTGTATCCTAACTTCTTTGCAATTTTTTTTTGAATCTCCTCTATATCTTTATCTACAAATTCAACTATCTCACCACTATTTATATCGATTAAATGATTGTGATCATCATTTAATTCATACCGAGCCTTACCAGCTTTGAAGTCGTGTTTAACTAAAATACCAGCTTCCTCGAAAAGCTTAACAGTTCTGTAAACAGTAGCTATACTAATTTTATCGTCTAAGTCTGACACTCTTTTATGAAGTTCATCTACATCAGGATGATCTTTTGATCCATAAATTTCTTTTGATTCTGAAAGTACTTTTGCAATTACCTTTCTTTGGTCAGTTAACCTCACGCCTTTCTGTTTGCACTTTTCCTCTATAATACTCATATCCTAATTTAACTTAAATAGATGGGCTTAATCAATTTTTTTTCAATTAATTTTTCATTTAATAGTTTTTCTATATTTTCTTGATTAAATTGCTTTAAATCAGCATTTCTGAACCCAAATAACTTTACTTTTTTCGAGATTTCTAAGCCCTTTGCTACAGCCAAAGCAATTCTTATTCCAGAAAAACTACCTGGTCCTTGATTTACAATCACACTAAAATTATTATTCAGTTTTACTTTGTGTATATTGAGAAAGTTTAAAATTTCGGAAACAAGGCTCTCATTTGTTTTTTTTCTCTTATCAAAAGTATGTATAAAAAAATCTTTATTTATTCTTAATCCTAATTTATCATCCTTTCCGATGCAATTTATTATTAAAAAATTACTAATCATATTAATTTTTATTATATCTTTTCAAACAAATCAGTCAAAGTTGTTTGCCGATAATAAATATGATTTTGAAGACTTTGGTTTGATATCAATAATGTATCATAGGTTTGATGAGAGCAAATATCCTTCTACAAATATACAGATGGATGTCTTTAAAAAACAATTAGATATTATTGAGCAAGAGGGAATACAATTTATTCATCCTGAAGATTTTGAGAGAAGTTTAAAAGAAAAGAAAAAAAATAGAAAAATTTTATTTACAGTCGATGATGGATTATTATCATTTTATAAAAATGCTTGGCCTATTTTAAAAGAAAGAGAAATTCCGTTTATATTATTTGTTAATACTAGAGAAGTTGGTTCTTTTAACTATATGAATTGGGATCAAATCCTAGAGCTTTATAAATCAAAAAATGTAGAAATAGGTAATCACAGTCACTCGCATGAATATCTTGTGGAGGAAAGCCCTGCAATTATCAAAAAAGATATTTTGACGTCAATTGAAATTTTTAAAAAAAAATTAGGAAAGAATTCTAATTTTTTTTCATACCCTTTCGGTGAGTATAGTTTAGAATTTAAAAAAATTATCAAAGACCTAGGTTTTGCATATGCATTTGGTCAACATTCAGGTGTCATTGATGAAACTAAAGATTTTTGGGAATTACCCAGATTTCCAATTAATGAAAAGTATGGAGAAATTGATAGATTCAATACATTAATGAAAACCTTACCCTTCAAATATAAAAGTATTTATCCAAAAAATAGGTATTTAAAACAAGCTAATAATCCGCCAAAAGTAATCGTTGAGTTTCAAGACAATATAAAAAATTTGAAACAAATTAATTGTTTCTCAAATGAGGGAAATAAATGGAGAAATTCAAAAATTCTTTTTGTTAAAAATAATACTTTAGAAATTGAAATAGCTGAAAAATTTGTAGGTGAACGTGGAAGAATAAACTGTTCTCTAAAAGAGAAAAACGGGTACTGGAGATGGTTAGGTGTACAATACGTAATTAGTGAAAAGTAAATTAAGAGTTTAATTCTATTTGTTTAACAGAGTTTACAAGTCTCACCGGTTCAAAGTCTGATAATCTATTTTGAGTTATTATTTGATTAAGTATTTTTGTGTATTCAGATCCAGTTTGAGCATAATTTTTGAGAGTATCTGTCAAAGCTAAACCTGTAATTCTTTTATTTTTTTTTCTTAGTTGACTTCTTTTTTCTCTAAACTTTAAGTAACTCTTATGAGTATTCAAATTATTTTTATAAGCTTTTACTGAAGCGCGTAAAATTGGAAACTTTAAAATCTTATGATTTTTATCTCCGTCTCTTTTTAACGGGGCTATTCCTTGTCCGTCCCACGTCCATTGACCAAAAATTGCGTTTCCCTCTAAAGCAAATCTAGATGTCCCCCATCCACTTTCTTTTGCTGCCTGAGCAAGCGCTATAGAAACAGGTATCATATCCATCCTAAAGAACAATTCTTCTAAATCGCCTTTTTTAACTTTGTACTCCAAAAGTTTTTGTCTTAACCATTGTTTTTCTGTATCCGTTGTAAATTTTTTCTCTATTAATGTTTTAAGCTTTTCTCTATCATCAATAATTTTCTCATTTTCAGCTACTATTAAAGGTAAAACAATCTTTATGAATGTCTCTTTTTTTAATTTTACACTTTGTAAATTATCTAGATCCCTTGGAAATTGCGTAAAATAAATCGGTTTTACTAATTTTTCATTTCTTACAGTCCTTAAATCATAATCGACATCTTTAAATAATTGAATGACAGTCTCTGTCTTTAAATTTAGATCAGGTAAAATTACCTCTGCAACGTTATTTCTTTTGACTTTTAGTTCAGGTTTCTTGCTTTCTTTTTTTACTTTAAGTTCTGGTTTCTTGGTTTCTTTTTTTATTTTAGTATCTGGTTTCTTGCTTTCTTTTTTTACTTTTAGTTCTGGTTTCTGAGTTTCTTTTTTTATTTTAGTATCTGGTTTCTTGGTTTCTATATTTTTATCTGAAAAATCAAAATTTTTGTAAGCATTGTAACCTGCATAAATGGCAGTAGTTACTCCAATGATTACAAAGAAACCTAAAATTACATTTCTTGCACTTTTTTGATCTATTTGTTGATTATAAATAGAATTAAATACGTCTGTGAAAAGATTGCCAAAAAAAGTAAATACTACGCTCCCTAATTTAGGAAGAACATTCAAAAAATTTATTCCAGCAGATCCAATATTCTTCCATAGATTATTTATCCCATGGTTAAATTTTCTGGAGGTATCATACTTGTAGTTTTCAACTCTTCTAAAAAATCTATTCTTATCTTTAATTTTTTCTTCTTTATAATCTATAATATTAGATTTTAATCTTGTAACAGGTTTTACGAAGTTTTCTTTAAAAAAATTTGTTTTAAATTCTTTTGGAATAATGATTTTATTTTTTTTTAAAATTAATTCGATTTGACCAGTTGTTAAATTTTTTCTATTTTTAGTATAATCTTGAATCTCTTTAACATTATAAATGTAAGCTAATTCTAATAATTTATCCCTATAACTTAACTTTTTTTTCATAGTTTAATTTGCTTCCACGGAGTTAACTTCTTTAACATAATGTTTCAGTAGGTTTTGAACACCTTGCTTTAAAGTCATTAGAGAACTCGGGCAACCAGAGCAACTTCCTTGTAATTCAACTTTTACAATTCCATTTTCAAAAGATCTAAACTTAATGTCACCGCCATCCCTAGCTACTGCAGGCCGTATCTTGGTATCTAATACGTCTATAATTTTTTTTATCGTTTCATCGTTTTCTTCTTTTGTAATTTTTGATTCTATATTTTCTTTTAAAATTGGTTCGTCATTTTTTTCAAAATAATCATTTAAATGCGAAATAACCATGGGTTTTAGCTCATTCCATGATACATCTTCGGTCTTTTTAACAGATAGAAAATTTTTAGATAATAAGACTAGTTCCACACCTTTAAATTCTAACAGTTCCTTTACAAATTTATTCGTTAGATCCTTGGACTTTTCTTTCTGAAATTCTTCTGTGCCAATAGCTGATATTATTTTCTCTGAGAGAAATTTGAGTGAATTAGGATTTGGTGTAGTCTCAGTTTGTATCATGAGAAATTTATATTATATCAAACCCACTTTTTCACGTATATTTTTAAGGTTTTCCTCAGCGATAATATTAGCTTTTTCTCTTCCTTTTTTCAAAATTTGCCTCAAATGAGCTTTGTCATTCAATAATTTTTTAATTTCTTTACCTATCGGCGCTATTTCACTTATTAGTATATCTGATAATTTTGTTTTTAAAAATGAGTACTCTTTACCAGATAGCTCATTAAGAACAGTCTCTAGATTTTTTTTAGTTATTTCGGAATAAATATTAAGCAGGTTAAATGCCTCTGGTTTTTTTTCTAAATTTTTAAGATTTTCAGGTATTGGCTCGGAATCAGATTTAGCTTTTTTTATTTTTTTTATAATTTCATCTTCACTATCCTTCAAATTAATTCTGGAAAAATCAGATTCTTCTGATTTACTCATTTTTTTTGTTCCATCTCTAAGACTCATCACCCTTGAAACATTTTTGGGTATTAGCGGCTCTGGGATCGGGAAAAAATCTTTGCAATTAAAATCATTATTAAATTTTTGTGCAATATCTCTTGAAAGTTCTAAGTGTTGTTTTTGATCTGCTCCAACAGGGACATGGGTAGCTTTATAGAGTAATATATCAGCAGCCATAAGATTAGGATAAATATATAATCCTACACTTGCTTTTTCTTTGTCTGATCCAGCCTTATCTTTAAATTGTGTCATCCGATTTAACCACCCGATTCTTGAAACACAATTTAAAATCCATGCTAATTCAGTGTGTCCTGGAACAGATGATTGATTAAATATTATACTTTTATTTGGACTCAAACCAGAAGCTAGAAAACTAGCAACAGTTTCTAAAACATTATTTTGTAACTCATTAGGCTTTTGGAAAGTGGTAATAGCATGTAAATCTACAACACAGTAAATACATTGCATTTCTTTTTCAAGAGAAACAAAGTTTTTCAAAGCTCCGAGATAATTACCTAAATGTAAATTGCCAGTTGGCTGAACTCCAGAAAACACTAATTTTTTTTTACTCATCTAACTTGTTTTATAATTTTTTATTTTTAATAATCCAAACAAATAACAAGATAACAAATAAACAGATCCCGCGAAACCTACAATAATTAATAAATAAACCGATTTAAAAGTGTAAGTATATTCAAGATAGCTAGAAAACTTATCTAAAAGATACAAAAGCATCAAAGCCATGATTGATGAAGAGATAAGAATTTTAAGAGAATTACTAATTAATTTCTTCTGTAAAAATAAGTAATTATTTTTTAATAGTAGGTAAAAAAATATCAAAACACCTATCCAGGTTGAAATAGAAGTTGCGATAGGAATAATTAGAAATCCTAATTTATCAAAGAGACTAATGCTGATTACTAAATTACAGAAAACAATAAAAGAAGAAATATAAAATGGTGTAATGGTGTTTCCCCTAGCAAAGAAAAAATTTGATAAAATTTTTACTAAAGCAAATGCAATAACACCGTATCCAAAAAATATTAATGCTTTTGAAGTCATCTCAACATCTTTATCTAAGAATGATCCGTAACCAAATAATCCATTTACTATTTCCTCAGAAGCAATTATTAGGCCAAGACTGGCTGGGACTGAAAATAATAAAGATAATTGTATGGATCTGTTTTGAATGTTATTTATATTAGAAAAATTTTTAGATTGAAATGCCTTTGAGAGCACTGGTAACGAAACTGTTCCCACAGCTATTCCAGCGATAGCCAGATTTATTTGATAAACTCTATCAGCATAATATAAATACGAAACTGCTCCTGACTGAAAAGATGCAATTATTGTGCCAACTAAAATGTTTATCTGTGTTACACCAGATGAAAAAATGCTTGGCAGCAATTTTTTAAAGAAAAATTTTACTTTTTTTGAAATTTTTAAATTAAGTTTTACATTAGGTTTGTAAAAATTATATGTAAAAAACATTAAAAACATTAATTGGATAACTCCTGCAACTGTTACACCGTACGAAAGCTGCTTAGCTATATTAAAGTTATTAAAATATGAAACTAATATACTTATTATTAGAATAACATTTAAAAATATTGGTGCTGCAGCAGCAGCTGCAAATTTATTATTTGAATTTAATATTCCTGAAAAAAATGAAGATAAACTTACGAATAATAAAAAAGGGAAAGTAATTCTAGTAAACTCAACAGCTAAATTAAACTTTACATTGTCTTCTATAAAACCTGGTGCGATCAAATAAACTAGATAAGGAGTAAAAATTTCAGCTAGAGTCACAATAAAAAATAAAGTTAATAAAAGCAGGCTTAAAACATCGTCTGCAAATATTTTTCCTGCTTTTTGACTTTTCAATTTTAAAGAGTTATAGCTTGGTATAAACGCAGCATTAAAAGTACCCTCTGCAAATAAACGTCTAAAAGTGTTTGGTAACCTAAAAGCTACAAAAAATGCATCAGCGAAAATTGATGCTCCTAAAAATATAGCTATTAATACATCTCTTAGATAACCTAAAATCCTACTAATTATTGTAAAAAAACTAAATATTGTAGCTGAAGAAAGCAAGTTCATAGATATCTAAATTAAGCCATAAATTTATAGTGAATTAAATTTCTTTATATTACATACTCGTAAAATAAAATGCCAAAAAAAACAGAAATTGATCATTATTCAGATAAAGAGGCTCTTGATTTTCATATAAA
>MDTA01228840.1_pt1 | contig 12251 bp, 7 predicted proteins | sample 811151 | NCBI WGS metagenome assembly MDTA01 (sample SAMN05326648, study PRJNA326480) | marine metagenome | isolation source: seawater | place: Indian Ocean: South | collected 2010
CCGTCTGCACTGTGCCTTCAAGATTGGAATCTAAAGATGCTAAGTCCCAAGTTCCTGAATAATTCAGCCTTGTACTGGACACCCATGTTGCTGCACCATTAATTGGACTCGTAATTGTCAGCATGTCCTGAGTCATTGGAATGTTGCCAGGACCTGGCGAACCGAATAGTGGTAAGAGCAAGGGGTTTGAGGGGTCAATCAAGGCGATTGTGTTTCCGGGTCTTGCTTCATCTGTAACATCAAATGCTGTTCCACCAAAATTCATGAGAAGTGGAGTGGCTCGGCGAATTTCTGAACGCTCCTTCTCGACAAATGCTGGTGCTTGACCCCATATGTGCAAACCATCATCACCAACAACATAAATTCCAGTAGATGAAATGGTTGATGCCGATAATCCTGCATAAGTTATGAGTCTATTTGTTGGATGGAATGGGTTGGTTGGATTAATCCTATCAACACCAAATTCTGAAATTGCAATGATGTTTTGGCCGTCACTAGACATATCTGTAATTGGCCAATTAGCAAAGGCGGATCTTGGAGCTCCTTGTTCCATCTCTGCTGATTGACCATTCCAATGCATCATTGGACCTTGATCTGTAGCAATGTGTACGCCCCACCAATCACTCGTTAATGCCGTGATAGTGTTGCTTGGCAATACATCAATGAGAGTCGTATCTTGGACAGTATATGTCTGCGAAGAATGTGTAACTTCGCTGAATCCTGGGCGTGTCGGCCCATCTCCGTCATGGCTAACAAAGAGGTTGACTTGACCACTTGAATCTACTAACTTAGCAATTCCACTTACTGTATCGCCGACTAGGCCTTGATTACGTCCGAAGAGAGCTGTGATTCCTTGATTTGAATCATAAGTCAGTAGGCCAGATGGGGTTCCAATAATGAGTGTGCCATTATCTGAATCAAGGTGATTGATGAACGGTGTTGGAAGGCCATCAGCAGTTGTCATTGGGTCTTCCCAATCATCAGCAGATAGGTTCCAAATTCCTAAGCCAGATAGTGTGGCAATGTATACTAAATCGCCAATCCGCTCGAAATCTCGGACATAGTTACTCGGCAAACCTGCCGAAATCTTTCCTGCGCCCCATTGACTAGTGTTTGTGTCATACCGTTGAACTCCGGCTGCGGTTCCAGGTGTACCCATCAGCCCGACTACTAATTCATCGCCATACCAACTCAAGCCATCCATCTGCCCATGTAGAGGGAATCCTGTAGGTGTCAGAACACCTGTGGTGAGATTAATTTCCCAAAGCCCCAACCCACTGGTCGAAATCCAGAGTATGTCATCTTGGAGTGTGATTTCGTTAATGATCTCTGCATTTATGTTCCAAGCACGAGTCCATTCAATCGCCCCATTAGCGCCACGCTCGCCTTCAAGAATAGCTGAACCATATGTGGATGTGAAATCATCAATCGGTGCAGCCCAAATATGTGTCGAGTTCCCTGTGAATTCAGCAATACGACCTGTCGATAGTGTTGCAAGATTGTCCCATGCGCCAGGGAAAATACCTGTAGAATCTAGATTGTCTACTCTATTGTAACCACTTGAGCCGCCGGCCCTTCCAATGGCAAATTCATATGCCTGGCCGCCTGGAATATGATCAATACTTGTGGCTTCGGAGCCTTGTGAAAATGGTATAACACTTGTAACTACTTGGCCAGTAGTTCCAATGTATGTAATTCCACCATTATCATAATGACAGACTACTAAACCGCCACCGAAATGTCGCATTGCTCCCGGAAAAATCGGTTCGCTAATGACGCGGTCATTTTCATCTAGTACTGCCAAAAACTGTGAATTGACGTAATCATAGCGTGCAATTGACCCGTCCCCTTCTTCAAAACCAACATACACAATATCATAGGACTCATCACAGGCTATTGCCACTGGATTATCGTGGGGCAAACCTCCCTGCCCTTGGTTCCAATCTGAAATCCAAGTATTCTGTGATAAGTCGTATCGAGCAACGCCTCCTTGGCTACCCCATCCTGCCCAGCGATTCAAGGCAACATGGACTATGTTGTTACATAATCCAATATCAGCACCATAACCTTCTGGGATTTGTCCACTACCAACATCATGAACGGTCCATTGTCCTGTAGTTCCATTCAACTGCAAAATCTTTGAATTTCGATTCCATCCACCTGTTGACATAGTTGCGGTCCATAGATCATCCCCGATAATCTCCATCGAATATACTGCCTCTTCCACGTTGTTGGGGAGACCATTGTTTTCCTCCCAAGTTGATAGCCAAGTATTGTTATTGTAATCGTAACGAGCCACGCCATCCTCAGTACCAAAGAGTACTGCACCTTCCCATGTGACTATTCCCCTAATAGGGCCCTCTATGTCTGAAGAATCCCAAGATTGGACTAGTGTACCATTCATGTCAACTTGATGGAGGGGTGTATTTCCATAAGCCGCATACAAATGACAATTTGTTGGTGTCGGTTCACAATCTCCAGCGAATTTTGCATTGACACGTTCAACTTGTCCATCCGCTTCGAATGAGTCCATCCAAGTATCATTTGTGTGGTCCCATCGAACCATATGGCCTTCACCTTGCCACCATTGTGTGGGTGACATGCCAAAGTGAACAATATTACCAACTGCACCCATTCCATGAACAATTGCAGAATAACCTTCTGAACTTCCAACATCAAGAGTAGATTCTTGTGTGAGATTCACAATGTCATAGCGATATACGTTATCATTTGAAGAATATCCATTATTGCCAAATCTCACTTGCAAATAGTAGAGTGTGTTGCCTAATATTACCAACTCAGCTGGTTCTTGATTGGATAATGTAATTCCGCCCCCATTATTGCCCGAATCCCAATCCACAACTAGAGTGGTATTTACTACATCTATCAGATTCAGTCCCATGTCTCCTCCGACCCAGATCCTGTTGGGATTGGTATCCTGGGCCATCGCAGTAACACCGTTGCTCTCAAGGAGATTGGTGGTTGTTGAATCCCAAGGTGAAAGCCATTCGTCATTGATGAGGTCGTAGCGTAAAATGCCCAGACCATCATAACCAATGTAAGCAATATCTCCAATGACGATTGATTTAGCATTGTTTGTTTCAACACCAGCCTGCCATGCTTTAATCACAGTATCATTGGTGACATCGATAACACCCGCTCCTTCGTAATGACCCACCCATATCCTTCCAGGCTCAATGAGTTCGATTGAATAAGCGAATTGTGCGGGCAAACCATCTGGGTTGTCATCCCAGCACTTTTGGAATGCGAGATTGGTCCGTGACCATTGGCACACTCCTGTTTCAGTAGCCGCGTAAATGTATTGATTATCGAAGTCCCAGTCATAGAATTCGTCAGCGAACTCATTGCCTGTGCTACCCATTTCTGTCCAACTGTTGGTAGACGTTGGAGTGTAACGAGAACCACCGTCATCCGTACCAACAAGAATCGTTCCAGAAGTTAAAACAGCCAACGAGAGGACTTCATTTGAAGGGATTTGGTTACCTCCACCTGGGCCGTTGCCTCCAGTTCTTTGCAACAGATCTATTTGTTCACCGGAAGTTACGTTGTAAACTATGATGCCAAACCCAAATACTCCTAGGTAAAGAGTATCGCCATCAATTGCAATTGGCATGGATTCAAGGTCGTCAAGACCTGTTGATGTCCAAGGTGTCAAGCGGGTTGAGTTGCCAATATCTATTCGCTCCACTCCGGCGTCTTCTGTACCAAGATAAACTATCCCTCCTCTAACAGTTAGGGAGTTCATTCGATTGCTATCTAGTCCACCAGTTTGCGATGTCCATGTTTGTGGTACTGAGGTAGAATTAGAATCAATCAGCGACATTCCTGAGAATGGGTGAATTACTGCCAAAAGGCCCGTGAATGGGTCATACTCTATACCGCTAACTTCACTTGCTGATAAGCCGTCACTTGTATCCCATGATTGTGTAAGAATACCATCGATTGACATCTGAATGACACCGTCACCTTCTGTCCCTACGAATAGGCTTGTGCCATCTGTAGCAATGGTGGTTAATGTGCTTCCCACGGGTGAGTTAAGGGGAGAATCCCAACTGTATTGATTGATTTTGTATCTTTCAATCGTGTCTTCGGCAACGATGTATAAAGTTCCATTCAATTCTACGGTGTCTGACATGTCCGTTGCAGATGGTCCTGTTGCGAGTACAATTTGTGGCCAAGTTACTGGCGAGGTAGTGGCTCCATGGCCTTGCAACTGTGGGCGTAAAGCAGTGTAGATGCCGGACCCATCACCAACCAGTACACTATCGTCGGAAGGACTCCTACTGCCTCCATTGGGCCATGGGATCAATGAACTACCTGCTTCACGGGATAGTTGTAAATCAGTTAATGACCATGAAGATCCAAATGAAAAACTCGTGGTGTTGTAAGAATATACTGCGTCGCCTGCCAAAATGTGTACCCAGCCATTTATCGAAGATATGTCAGCAATATTATCGCTCAATAGCCAATTCCCTGTATTCCATGTTGCTACCCAATTACCTGTTGAAAGATCCCTTCGAGAGATGCCTGCATCTGCCATTCCTATCAGAAGATAATTACCAGCCATCTCCAATTCTACAACATCATCACTAGGCAGAGCATTCTGGCTATCATATTGTTGAATGCCCATACCACCACCGCTGTAATGGAATAATCCTGCGCCACCTGTGGCTATCCAAACATCTGTGCTAACCACAAGTAAGTCTGTTGCAGGAGAGCCATCTGTTGCAAGTGTGCCAACATCTATCCAAGTAGATGCTAAGTTTGATGATAACGATACTTGCCAAAGTGTTGCTCCATTCGAAGCAATGAGGAAGTTGGGACCTACTGATTCAATCTGATGAACTACATCACCAAATGGACTAGTATAGTTTCCAATCAATGAGCTGTCAGTCAATGAAAAGACACGAATTAAACCGTCATTACAAGTGACGTGTAAGCGTTCTGTTGCTGGGTCAATTGCCATATCTAATGGCTCAATATTATCAAACCAGTGAATAACATGTGGGTCATTGTTAGCATCAAGTTGAACAATGGATTCATTGAATGCAATATACAATCGGCCATCATCGGGATGGATTGCGGAATCAATTACGTTAACATCTATTCTGAACAAACTGACAAGTGGGTCCGCAGGCCTTAGTGCTTCGACTACGACGTCATTGATTGTTGCACCACCTGGAAGTATCCACCCAGCATTTGAGTCGCTATTTGGTGATAGTCGCCCTGTATGTGGATCTCCGTTAATGAAGTTATTCTGTTGGCCAAATCCTCCTAAACCGCGCCAGTCGAGAATACTTGCAGGAGCATCTGGGAGCAGGAGTTGAGGCTCCTCTATCCAAGTTCCATTTGAGCCATTGACTCTGACCTCAAATGTCAAATTAGAAACTTGTGCACCTGGTGCAAAATCAACAAATGTATGGCCCATTCCCATTTGGCCTGTAGAAGAATCCGCGCCTGTTGCATTGATTGTTATCCATCCAGTGTCGTTATTGCCACCACTTCCCCATTCAGCAACTATCCCAACGTGGGCGCTAGCGGTTGGTGCAAAGGCCAAGGGGGTCCAAGATGCCATCAACATCAGAGCGACCAAGCAGAGCGAGCGTCGTCGAGTTGGGGCGTTCATAACCCGGCTGGGCTTGCAACACCATTTGAAGGTCATGGTTGGTTGTGTCCATGGTATACTTGTATACCATCAGGATTCTGAACTGTGAATTTGTCCACCTTCGCCTACTCTATACAGGCGGGCTGTGCTTGTTGCCCCTCGCATCGCTAAAGGCGAGCCCGATATAGAAACTACAAGGTCTCCTTGCATAATATCTCCTCGTTCTGCAAGTACTTTGAGAGCGCCCAGCATTGTTTCAGACCCTCTTGTCTTCTCTTCAACAAGTACTGAATCTACACCAGGTAAAAGGCACGTCCTACGTGCTGCCCTAACTCGATCTGTGACTGCAGTTACTGGCATCCCTGGCCGGTATCCCGAAACCAATCTGGGAGCATTGCCGTGTTCTGTTGCAACAATTATTCGGACTGCTCCACATTCCCTTGCTAACTCAACTCCAGCGTGGGCAACTGCCCTTGTAGTGCGAAATTCAGAAGATGTAGGTCTGCCCTCTTCATATGTCCAACTTTCTTCTGATGATTGGGCAATTTTCGCCATTGTCTCTACTGCCAATATAGGGTGGTCACCTGATGCTGTCTCTCCTGATAGCATGACTGCAGTTGCTCCATGACGTATTGCTGTAGAAACGTCACTCACTTCTGCACGAGTTGGTCGGGGGTTGATTGTCATAGATTCAAGCATCTGTGTTGCTACGATTACTGGCTGGCCCCTTGACAATCCAGCATCGATTATTTTCTGTTGTGCCATTGGAACTTATTCGAGTGGTATTTCAACTCCTAAATCTCCACGCGCAACCATGACTGCGTCAGCGTAATCCAATATGTCATCAAGGTTGTCTAAGGCTGCGGGGTGTTCTATTTTTGCGATTACTGGAACATGCTGATTATGAAGAGATATAGTGTCTCTTGCAGGCTTGAGATCCTCAACGCTCCGGACATATGAAACTGCGATGTAATCTGCGCCATTCTGAAGAGCGTGATTCAGTGCAGCTTCATCTCGAGGACCAATTGCAGGGAGATCGATTATTGTCCCCGGAACGTTTACGCCTTTACGAGAACTAACTGGGCCTCCATCTTCAATAGTGCAATGAATCATATTACTATCAGTATCAACCACTTTGAGGCGAATTAGCCCATCTGCAAGTAATATTGGATCGCCAATGGAAATTTCGGATGGTAATGCGTCATAATCTACTGGCAGATCAGATGATGAGGGGTTGGACATCTTTGAGGTGCCGCAGTGGAGTCGAAGGGTTTCTCCAGGCCGAAGTTGTATGACACCTGGGAATGATCCGAGGCGCAATTTGGGCCCAGGTAGGTCTGCAAGAATTGCAATGGGCCTCTCCTTTTCATTCTCTAATTGGCGTATACGTTCGTAAATCACAGTCTTGTCTTCTGGTTGGTCATGCGAATAATTCAACCTAAATACATCGGCACCGGCATCAATCAATAGTGAAAGTTGCTCAATAGAATCGCATGCAGGGCCAACCGTTGCAACAATTCTTGTGCGCCTCATAATGGTTCCAATATTCAATAGAACTTCAATGATGGGGGTTGGGATTCCGTAGATTAAATGGAGTTCTCTAACCTTCTTCTTCTGCCTCATTTGAGGGGAAAGAGAATAGAGGGGACTAGCCCCCGAAGAGAGAAGGGAGAATCATGACCGAGGAACAATTCCGAAAGGATGCGTTGGATTATCATTCCATGGAACCTCATGGAAAAATAACCGTCGTACCAACTAAACCACACTCAACCCAGCATGAATTGTCTCTCGCATATTCACCTGGAGTAGCATATCCTTGCCTTGAAATCGAGAAGGATCCATCTAAAGCCATGGATTATACAGCGAAGGGCAATTTGGTTGCTGTAATTTCTAATGGGACTGCTGTGTTGGGATTGGGGAACATTGGTCCCTTAGCAGGGAAACCTGTGATGGAAGGAAAGGGATTACTGTTCAAGGCGTTCGCAGACATAAATGTCTTTGACATTGAAGTTGATACTGAAGATATTGATGAATTTGTTGAGACTGTTAAGCGTATAGCCCCAACTTTTGGTGGGATTAATCTTGAAGATATCAAAGCCCCTGAGTGTTTTGAAATAGAAAAGAGATTGGTAAAGGAACTAGATATCCCCGTAATGCATGATGACCAGCACGGTACTGCGATAATTTCAGGGGCTGCTTTGTTGAATGGCTTGGAAGTTACTGGGAAGAAAATTGGTCAAATCAAAGTCGTCATTTCTGGAGCCGGAGCATCTGCCCTATCTTGTGCTGAGCATTATATTCGACTTGGGGTAAAGAAAAACAATCTGTTGATATGTGATTCTAACGGTATAATTACTGCAAAAAGAAAAGAGGGAGGGGATTTGAACAAGTATAAATCGAAATATGCAAGAGATGTTCCTGATGGAAATATCAGTGATGCATTAGTTGGTGCAGATGTATTCCTTGGACTTTCAAAGGGAGGGATTGTATCTGGACAAATGATTTCAAAAATGGCTGTAAATCCACTAATTTTTGCCTTAGCGAATCCTACTCCTGAAATTATGCCTGAGGAAGTTGCAGCTGTCAGAGAAGATGCAATTATGGCGACGGGGAGGTCTGACTATCCAAACCAAATCAACAATGTATTGGGTTTCCCCTATATCTTCCGTGGAGCGCTGGATGTTCAAGCTGACGAAATTACTGAAGGAATGAAAATGGCAGCTACCATGGCTTTGGCAAAATTAGCGAAAGAGCCTGTCCCAGACGATGTGATGGCAGCATATGGAGGGACTCAATTGCAATTTGGTCCTGATTATCTAATCCCAAAACCATTCGATGCACGTGTCTTGATTTGGGAAGCTAGTGCTGTTGCTGAAGCGGCAGTAAAAGAGGGGGTGGTTTCTTCTGAAGTCTCGAAATCTTTCGACTTGGAAACATATCGGCATGAATTGGAAAGTCGACTCGGTTTAACGCGCTCGATTATGCGTGGAGTAATCGAGAAAGCTAGGAGATATAGGCAAAGAATTGTATTCACCGAAGGCGATCATCCTACAATGCTAAAAGCGGCAGAACAATGTATCCGTGAAGGCATATGTTTCCCAATACTTTTGGGAAGATCTCATGAGATTGCTGCTGCGAAAGAAGCCCTTGGATTGGATTTCGTTTGTGACGAAATTGATCCCCGAGAAGACCCGAGGAGGAAGGCTGCTTACGCAAATGCATTGCAGGAAAAGAGGGGGCGTAAAGGTATGACCTATCCGGATGCAAAAAGAGTGCTCAAATCACGACCATGGTTTGGTTCAATGATGGTGGAATTGGGAGATGCTGACGGAATTATTGGGGGTATTTCCCGAGACTATCCTGATTTCTTACGACCTTGTCTTGCGACCATCGGGACATCCTCCGATGCACATCGTGTTGTTGGTACATACATGATGACAATCAAAGGCAGACTGATGTTCATTGGTGATGCAACAATCAATATCTATCCTGATGCAAGAACCCTTGCAGAAATTGCTGTTCAAACCGCAAAGGTTGCACGACGCTTCGGTGTAGAACCAAAAGTTGCATTGTTATCATTCTCAAATTTCGGTTCTTCTGGACAATTTAGGAGTGAACGCATTGAGGATTCGCTGGAATTAGCGAGGGAATTGGATCCGACTTTAGTTATCGATGGCCCAATGCAAGCAGATACTGCACTTATCCCGGAAATACAAGAACAATATCCATTCATGAGTTTGGGTGGTCCAGCAAATGTCCTAATATGCCCAAATTTAGCATCTGCAAATATTTCATACAAATTACTCCAGAGACTTGGGGACGCTGAAATGACTGGTCCAATCCTTGAAGGAATGGCAAAACCTGTGCATGTTTTGCAAAGAGAAGATGGTGTTAGGGATGTCGTCCATATGGCTGCTATTTGTGCTTTGGATGCACAGCGTCAAAACAGGCAAAAGTTGTGATTCTGCTCTCGATTTCCTGGAGAGATATTGATATGGGGTTGGCCTGCCCCTGTGGATGAGGGGAATCATGCGTTTCGTCATGCGTTCTAAAATCCATAGAGCTACTGTGACTCATGCAGATGTTGACTATGTTGGGTCAATCTCAATAGATGAGAATCTTATGGAGGCTGCAGGGATTGAAGAATGGGAGAAGGTTCACGTCCTAGATGTAACTAATGGTTCTAGGCTCGAGACTTATGCAATCAAAGCACCTGCGGGCTCTGGAAAAATTTGTATTAATGGTGCTGCAGCCCATTTAGTACATCCCGGGGATCTCGTAATTTTATTGACTTATGAAGGAATCTTATCTGAAGATATTGCGGAATATTCTCCTACAATAATTCATGTTGATTCTGCAAACAATGTTGTGGATATTTCTAGAGAATTAGATGCAGTAGAATACGTCGATTGTTAAGCCCTGTGATATGGGGACCCTCTATCGATTTCACTAGCCCTATAGAGTTGTTCGAGAAGGACGACTGCTGCCATTTCATATGTCATTGTAAGTGGGCCGAGAGAAATCAATTGATTGGCTTCCACTGTTCGTTTTGAGAATCCGTCTACCGGTCCAATTGCTAGATGTATTGTTTGGTTAGATAAACGCCATTTTTTCCAATTACTTAACATCCATTCAGTAGTTCCGCTTTCACCTTTTTCGTCTAAAAGAATTAGAGTCCCCCCAGAAGATGCTTCCTCAATTCGAGCGACATAATCGTCGTGAGACAATTTGTCTGAGTGGGATATATGTGAGACTCCTCTCCCTTCAAGGCGTTCGGTATACTTCGATATTAGAGAAGAATAACCCCTCTCACGAGATTTACCATGAGTATGTACTACAATACGTGCCATATCTATTGCTGAGAAGGGCAACATCATCATCGTTGGGGATAAGACTCAAGATGGTTCGGCTTTGTAGTAGTTCCATGGGATGGTGGCCATTCAAGCGCAAACGGAAGGTCATTATTGATGATGTACATATCAAAGGCACAAGATATTGGCTTACAGAATTACGAGAAGTTTGTGAGCGACATTTCGATAATCATGCTGAAGGACAAAGGAGAATTTTACAGATGCAGGTTGAATGGCGAACTGCGAACGCCGAAGATGAAGTTGATGCTGAACTGTTGCAAGGGTTAGATCGAAGAGCCTATCGTCTGTTAAAAGCGGATGGAGATGCTTGGTTAGCTTGGTTGGACAATGAAGAATTTTGGCAACCTGGGTGGCGTGGAGATGATGGGGAACCCAGCGGTTGAACCGGAATGAATTGAATACCCGAACAAACGCCGGCAATCTATGTGGGGCTGGGTTGTCTTCTTGGGCGGCACGTCTGTCATCCTACTTTGGATGAGTAGGGCTCAACCTTTCCCAGAAATAAGTGGTCGTTGGGCCCTAATGATGATGGGAATTGCAGGGTTACTTGCTATTTCAATGAGCTCTCCACGGGCAACTGAGCCATATTTACCAGCACTATTATCTGGTTTATTTGGGGGCTCTGGCATAATAATTGGATCTGTTCATGATCGAAGAAATCGCGATGTAATTCTTTCACCTTTTGCAGGAATGTGGTTTGTAGCGTCTTGTGTGTATGTATTAACAGAAGATTGGGCTGAATACAATAATGTTGAGCAGATTGTTGGTTTTGTTCTCGCAACTGTAGTTGTAATGCTTGAAATATTCCTGTTTTGGAAGGGCCTCATCATTGGTGTCCAAGGAAGATCTTGGTCCCAAGCAGCTCTGAGGCAATTAGACCGTGGACTAATTGACGGGGAGCGTGGGGCAGTGTCCATGTTTGAGAAATCTTGGAGTGTTGATGAATCTTGGTTGGATGCAATGAGTCATGCTGCTTTGGCAAAAATTCATACTTTCAAAGGAGATTTAGTTTCTGCTAAGAAACATACTGAGTTGCTGGAAAGATTGGGTGGGGAAGATTCAGTAGAGCAAGCATGGCTAGATCAAATCGACTCTTGCTTAAATCGACTGAAATCAAGCAATGATGAATGCGAATAAGTGGTCAAAACCATGGGGGTGTTGGGGTTGCTTTCGTTTGAGTTAAATATGCCAAAGACCAATTTAGATATGAAAATAGATGTTTGGAGCAAATATTAGTCATTTGGGTTCACGTATAACTTGGTTCGTGATATTCATCTGGTTTGGAGCGAATCTTCTATCTCAAGCTTTGTACTTGGGGTTAAATGGTGAACCTTACAATGCAAATGAAATGCTTGCAAGTATTGGGTATTGGTACTGGATATTCGTGGTACTTGAACTACTAATCTGGCTACTTTTGGGTTCAGTTTTGCTCCGAAAGTTCAAACTAAAATCTATTTCAAATCCAATCACAGAACGTGTTTGAATTAGCGAAAGGGACTTCATCCCCGGCTGCTCCGACACTCACATGGTCCGCATAACGAAGGTGCACACTGGGGGCGGCGATAATGGGGAAACCTCTCTTGGTTCTGGACAAAGAGTCTCCAAAGCGGATGCAAGGGTTGAGTTCTATGGAACGATTGATGAATTGAATGCGTTTATTGGGATGGTTAGGGCTGAGGTTGAAGAACTTGAGTTGACTGGTTCAGATGGTGGTCCAAGAGCAACAGTAAGAAAAGTGCGAAATGAAGTACTTC
>MDTA01042996.1_pt1 | contig 12250 bp, 7 predicted proteins | sample 811151 | NCBI WGS metagenome assembly MDTA01 (sample SAMN05326648, study PRJNA326480) | marine metagenome | isolation source: seawater | place: Indian Ocean: South | collected 2010
AAAGAGTCTACTGGTAAAAAAGAAATGTCTACTACAATGGCTTTAGTAAGAATGTTAACAAATCTTTTAAGAGATAAAAATGTAGCTCCTAGATTGGTTCCTATTATTCCTGATGAAGCTAGAACGTTTGGGATGGAAGGTTTTTTTCAAAAGATAGGTATTTATGCTCATGAAGGGCAAAAGTATGAACCTGAGGACTCTGCTCAATTAAGTTCATATAGAGAAGAAAAAAGCGGTCAAGTTTTAGAGGAAGGCATCACTGAAGCTGGTGCTATGTCGTCATGGATTGCAGCAGGAACATCATACACAAATCATGATATTGAAATGATACCTATTTATTTATTTTACTCAATGTTTGGTTTTCAAAGAATAGGTGACTTTGCTTGGGCAGGAGCAGATAGTCAATCACGTGGTTTTTTAATCGGTGCCACTGCTGGTAGAACAACTTTGGCTGGAGAAGGACTACAACACCAAGATGGTCATAGTCATTTATTATCTTCAACAATACCAAATTGTATTTCATATGATCCTACATTTCATTATGAACTGGCTGTAATTTTTCGAGAGGGTTTAAGGAGAATGCATGAGAAAAAAGAAAATATTTTTTATTACATTACTACAATGAATGAAAATTATCCTCACCCAGAAATTCCAAGAGATAGAAATTGTGAGGAAGGAATTTTAAAGGGTATGTATAAAATTAGAGAGTTCAATAAATATAAAAAAACAAAAATTCAGTTTCTTGGATCAGGAACTATTTTAAGAGAAATGATTGCTGGTGCTGAAATATTACAAAAAGAATATCAAATAGATAGTGAAATTTGGAGTATAACAAGTTTTAATGAATTGAGAAAAGATGGTTTAGAAACTGAAAGATACAATCTTTTAAATCCTGATAAAAAACAAAGAAAATCATTTGTAGAAGAATGCATAGGTAGCGCAGAAGGTCCAATATTAGCAGCTTCAGATTATATGAGAATGAATTCTGATCAAATCAGACCATATGTAAATAATAAAAGTTTTTATTCCTTAGGAACAGATGGATTTGGAAGAAGTGATACTAGAAAAAATTTAAGAAAGTTTTTTGAAGTAGATAAAGAACATATAGTTGCTTATGGGTTAAGTATCCTTGCAAAAGAGCAATTGATAGCGTCAAAACATGCGACGGAAGCAATTAAAAAGTATAAAATTGATCCTGAAAAACCAATGCCAACAAAAATATAAAATGACAACTAAAGAGATCAAAGTTCCTAATATTGGAGAATTTACAAATGTTGAGGTTATTGAAGTATTAATTAAAAAAGATCAGGTAATAAAAAAAAATGATCCATTAATTACGATTGAAAGTGATAAATCGAGTGTTGAAATACCATCTACATTAGACGGGAAAGTTTTATCACTTAATATAAAAGTAGGTGATAAGGTTTCAGAGGGTGATAAAATATTAGAATTACAAACAATTGATAACTTAGATATAAAAAAAGATAATTTTAAATCAAAAAAAGAAACTGATAAACCAGTTATTGTAGAAAATACATCGTCAGAAAATAATAATAAAAAATCAAATTTAATAGTAACAAATTTTAGATCAAAAACTTCTGCATCACCAAAAGTTAGAAAATTTGCAAGAGAACTAGGAATAGACATAAATCAAGTACCAGGCAGCGAAAGAGATGGGAGAGTAGTAGAAAGTGATATAAAATATTTTGTGTCAACGAGATCTAATGAAAGTTTTAAAAGTAAAAATAATAGATTTGATGAAGTAGAATTAGAGTATACACATGAGCAATTTGGAAAAGTTGAAGTAAAAGATATTCCTCGAGTCAAAAAAATATCATCAAAATATTTAACAAATTCTTGGACTAAAATTCCTCATGTAACTAATCATGATGAAGCAGATATAACTGAAATGGAAGAGTTTAGAACTTCTTTAACTGATGTTTATACTGGTGAAAGAAAAAAAATAACTCCATTAGCGTTTATTGTTAAAGCATTGGCAGCTTCATTAAAAAAATTTCCAAACTTTAACTCGTCAATTGATGATATTGAAAATGGGAAAATGACTATTAAAAAATATTTTCATATTGGGATAGCTGTAGATACACCTCATGGTTTGATGGTTCCCAAACTAAGAAATGTTGAGAATAAAAATATTTCTTTAATAAGTAATGAACTAAAGGAATTAAGTGACCAATGTAGAAATCTCAAAATTGACAAGAAGGAATTATTTGGGGGATCAATGACTATTACAAGCTTGGGTGGAATTGGAGGCTCATTTTTTACACCAATTATAAATTATCCAGAAGTTGCAATTTTAGGTGTAGGCAAGTCACAGAAAAAACAAGTTTACACGGATGGAAAATTTGATACTAGAATAATGTTACCTATATCATTGTCGTATGATCACAGAATAATTGATGGAGCAGAGGCAGCAAGATTTAATAACGACTTAAAAGAGAATTTAGGTAAAAATTTTGCTTATAAATTAGCTGTATAATTTTTTAAAAAATGTCCAAAACTATTTCATTATTAAGTGCACTTTTATGTACATTAATTTGGGGCACTACTTTTATTGCACAAGATACTGGAATGGATAAAATAGGCCCCTTTACATTTAATGCGGTAAGATTTTTTGTTGGTTTCTTAGCTATAATTCCTTTAGTTTTTTTGTTTGAATTAAAAAAAATTAAATCGGAGATAAATCAAGATAAAAAAAAATTTTTGATACTCTCATTATTAATTGGTTTGTCTCTTTTTTTAGGATCAGCCTTACAACAAGTAGCTTTATTATATACAGATGTTGCAAACGCAGCTTTTTTTACAATATTTTATGTTCCAATGGTCCCAATTATAATTTTTTTATTTAAAGGTAGAGCAATTCATTGGAGTGTTTGGCCATCAGTAATTCTATGTGTATTTGGTGGATATTTGTTAACAAATTTTCAAGATGCAACTGTAAGATTGGGAGATTCTTTAGTTGTATTGGGAGCTTTGTTCTGGAGTACTCATATAATTTTTACAGGAATACTAGTTATCAAATTTAATTTACCTTTAACAGTTGGAGCTATTCAAACATTCATAGTTTCTTTTTGTTCAGTAATAATCAGTCTAATCTTTGAAGAATTTATATTAGAAAATATTTTAACTGAAATTGACTCTATTTTATATGCAGGAGTTTTGTCAGGAGGTTTTGCTTTTGTATTACAGATTTATGCTCAAAGAAATATTTCTCCAGCACCAGCAGCAATAATTTTTTCTTTAGAAGGAGTATTTGCGACTATTGCAGCATGGTTTATTTTAAATCAAATACTTAATTTAAATAATGTTTTGGGATGTATTTTTATTTTATGTGGTGTATTAATTTCTCAATTAGTTCCTTTAATAAATAAAAAAGCTTATTAATAATAAATAAAGAAAAATAAAATTAAAGCAATACCAATTCTATATATTACAAAAATGTTAAGTGAAAATTTACTAATATAACTTAAGAAAAATTTAATTGTTAAATAAGAAAAAATAAATGAAAAAAAAATTGAAATTACAATTAAGTAATTCAATTCGATTGATTGTTTTGCAGCATCTATTAATCCTAATATACTTGCACCCGCTAGAGCTGGAATAGATAATAAAAATGCAATTTTACTTGAATCTACTCTATTGAAATTTAAAAATCGTGCTGCTGTTAATGTAATGCCAGCTCGACTTACTCCTGGAATTAATGCTAAGATTTGAAATATACCAATAAATATTATTGATTTAAAATTTAAATTAGATGAAATATTTTTATTGATTTTTTTTTTGATCAGAAAAATAAAGAATTATTCCAAAAATTAATGTAGTCCATGCTATAACTTTTATATTTCTCAAAAGGTGAATCATTTCAGTTGTATGAAGAAGATAACCAAAGACAATCAAAGGAAAAGATCCTATAATAATAAGTGTTAACAGTTTTTTGTTATTTCTAATGTCAAATAGTTCTTTTCTAAAATAAAGCAGAATAGCTAACAAAGATCCTAAATGTAGACTAATATCGATTATTAAAGAGGCTGATTTGAAATCATAAAAACTTGAAACTAATATTAAGTGTGCAGAGGAGCTTATTGGTAAAAATTCTGAAATACCTTGAACAGTTGATAAAATTAGGATTTCAAGGAAATTTTCTAACATGATCAAGTCGTAGCCTAAAAAATATCGATTTAAAACAATTCGATTTAAACATAATAGGTATGCAAAAAGTAAAATGTCTAGATTTTAAGCTAAATTTTAATAAATATTAGTCAATAATATTGACCTATTTTAAGCTTTATTCAATAAAAACAATGTATATTTTGCCATAAATTTAAAAAATTATATGACTGAAAAAATGTTAAAATTTGTAAATATAGGTCAACAAACTCCACCTAAAAGAGAAATAAAAAATAGGAAAGGAGATTTTAAAGAGATTTACGACCAGTTTATAAATCAAAAAGCAAAAGAACAATCAAGCAGATGTTCGCAATGCGGAGTACCTTTTTGTCAAGTTCATTGTCCACTAAGTAATAACATTCCTGATTGGCTTAAATTAACCGCTGAAGGAAGATTAAAAGAGGCATATGAGTTATCACAAAGTACAAATAATATGCCAGAAGTTTGTGGAAGGATATGTCCACAAGATAGGCTTTGTGAAGGAAATTGTGTAATAGAACAATCTGGCCATGGAACTGTCACTATTGGATCTATCGAAAAATACATTACTGATATTGCTTGGGAACAAGGTTGGGTTAAACCAATATCAATTAAAAATGAAAAAAAACAGAGTGTTGGAATTATTGGTGCAGGACCTGCTGGCTTAGCTGCTGCTGAGCAGCTTAGAAAAAATGGATATAAAATTACTGTATATGATCGATATGATAGAGCAGGCGGACTATTGATATATGGGATACCAAATTTTAAATTAGAAAAAAATGTAGTAGAGAGAAGAACAAAAAATCTTAAAGATAGTGGAATAGAATTTATTCAAAATTTTGAAGTTGGTAAAGATGCTAGTCTAGAACAATTAAGAAAAAAACATGATGCAATTTTGATTGCTACAGGTGTTTATAAAGCCCGGGAAATTGAACTAGATGGTAATGACTTGGAAAATATTTTTCCAGCAATGGATTTTTTAACTGCTTCAAATAAAAAAGGATTAGGTGATAAAGTAGAACTATTTGATAAAGGAATATTAAATGCAGAGGGTAAAGACGTTGTAGTAATCGGTGGAGGTGATACTGCGATGGATTGTGTAAGAACTTCAGTTAGACAAAAAGCAAAATCTGTTAAATGTCTATACAGAAGAGACAAACAAAATATGCCAGGATCAGCAAGAGAGGTTTTTAATGCTGAGGAAGAAGGAGTTGAATTTGTATGGCTGTCTAGCCCAAAGAAATTTATTGGAAAGAATAAAATTGAAAGACTTTTAGTAAATAAAATTAAACTAGGTGATCCTGATGACTCTGGAAGACGAAGACCAGAAATTCAAAAAGGTTCAGAATTTGAAATTAAAGCTGATATGGTGATTAAAGCATTAGGATTTGATCCAGAGGATTTACCTACTTTATTTGGTTCGCAAGATTTACAAGTTACAAAGTGGGGAACAATAAAAACAGATTTTTACACAATGGAAACTAACTTAAAAGGTGTTTTTGCAGCAGGTGATATTATAAGAGGTGCATCACTAGTTGTTTGGGCAATTAAAGATGGAAGAGATGCAGCTTTATCTATTAAAAAATATTTAGAAAATAAAGAAATCAATCATTTCAAGGTAGCTTAATGAATAATTATAAAAAGAATTTAGATTTATTGACCAAAAATCATGTTTATTCAAATGAAATGGAGCATGATGCTTGCGGTGTAGGGTTAATAGCATCAACTGAGGGAAAAAAATCCAGAGATGTTGTTAAATTTGGAATAGAAGCCTTAAAAGCTGTTTGGCATCGAGGTGCAGTTGATGCAGATGGTAAAACAGGTGACGGAGCTGGTATTCACCTTGAAATACCTAAAGATTTTTTCATAGAAAAGATTGAGGTAACAGGTCATAGCCATGATAATTCTGAAATTTGCGTTGGGATGATTTTTTTACCTAGAAATGATTACGCTTCACAAGAAACTTGTAAAACTATAGTTGAAAGTGAACTTACTAAAAACAATTTTAGTATTTATGGGTGGAGGCAAGTACCTGTAAATCCAAAGGTATTAGGCCAAAAAGCTTTTCAAACTATGCCTGAAATTATTCAAGTTTTATTTAAGTCAAATGATCCAAATATAATTAACAAAGATCTAGAAAGAAAAATTTATGAAACTAGAAAAATTATTGAAAATAAAGCATCGAGTTTATCATTAAATAATTTTTATATTTGTTCAATAAGTTCAAAATCAATTATTTATAAAGGTATGTTTTTAGCTGAGGCTATTTCAGATTTTTATTTAGATTTGAATGATGAGAGATTTATTTCGAGATTTGCAATTTTTCATCAAAGATTTTCGACTAATACAGCTCCAAGTTGGAATTTAGCTCAACCATTTAGAGCTATAGCTCATAATGGAGAAATTAATACCTTTAAAGGAAATAAAAACTGGATGCGGGTTCATGAACAGGAAATGAATAGTCCACTTTTTAAAAGTATAGAAAATTTAAAACCGGTTATTCAGAAAGGCGTATCAGATTCGGCGGCGCTTGATAATGTTTTTGAGCTTTTAAATATTTCTGGTCAATCCGCTCCTTTGGCTAAATTGATGCTAATCCCTGATGCCTGGTCAAAAAAAAGTAAAACTTTATCAAAAGATCATCAACAACTTTTTAATTTCCTCAACAGTACAATGGAACCTTGGGATGGTCCTGCAGCAATAGCCGCAACTGATAATGAATGGGTAATAGCAGCAAATGACAGAAATGGATTAAGACCTCTTAGATATGCAATAACAAAAGACAAATTACTTTTTGCAGGATCAGAGACTGGAATGATTGAGTTAAATGAAAAAAAAATTTTATCAAAAGGAAGACTTGGTCCTGGGGAAATTATTGGAGTAAGAATTGAGAAAGGAAAAGTATTTACTAATGATAAAATAAAAGATTATCTAGCCAAAGAATTTAAACATTTTAATTCACAAATTATCGATTTAGATGAAAAACTTATAATTTCGAACGAGAAAAATTGTTTTTCAGGTGAAGAACTAAGAAGAAGGCAATATACATTTGGAATCAGTTTAGAAGATTTAGAATTAATTTTACATCCAATGGCGGAAGACGCAAAAGAAGCAACAGGTTCAATGGGAGATGATACACCTTTAGCAGTTCTTTCTGATAAATATAGACCTTTATATCATTTTTTTAGACAAAACTTTAGTCAAGTAACTAATCCACCTATAGACTCTCTAAGAGAAAATAAGGTTATGAGTTTAAAAACCAGATTTGGAAACTTAGGTAACATTTTAGACTTTGATAATCTAACAAAAGAAAACATTTATGTTTTAAATAGTCCAATATTATCTAACTCTCAGTTTGATAAATTCATCAATTTTTTTGGAAAAAATTCTATAAATATTGATTGTACTTTTTCTGATAAAGAGAATTTATTAATGGCTATTGAAAGAATTCAAAAAGAGTCAGAGATAGCAGTAAGACAAGGTGTTACACAATTAATTTTAAGTGACAAAGAATTGTCTAAAGATAAATTACCTTTGCCAATGTTATTGGCTGTAGGCTCAATTAATTCAATGTTAATTGAAAAAAAACTCAGGGGATATGTATCAATTAATGTTCAATCTGGTGAAGCGTTAGATACACATTCTTTTGCAACATTAATTGGAGTTGGTGCAACAACTGTTAATCCTTATCTTGCATTTGATAGTTTATATCAAAGGTTTGAAAAAAAATTGTTTGGACAATATAATTTTGATGAATGTGTTGAACGTTATATTAAGTCAGTAAATGCTGGACTTCTTAAAATAATGTCAAAAATGGGAATTTCAGTTTTAAGTTCATACAGGGGTGGATGTAATTTTGAAACAGTGGGATTAAGTAGAACTATTGTCAACGACTATTTTCCAGGTGTTGTATCGAAAATTTCAGGTATTGGATTGACCGGTATAGAAAAAAAAATAAGGGCTATCCATAAAGAAGCATTTGAGAGCACGGATACAATTTTGCCTATAGGGGGAATGTATAGATATAGAAAAAATGGTGAAATGCATCAATATCAAGGTAGGCTTATTCATTTATTACAAAGTGCTGTAGGAACAAATTCGTACGATGGTTATAAAAAGTATGTTGATGGAATTTATAGTTTGCCCCCAATTAATTTAAGAGATTTGATTGATTTTAGAAAAAAAAAATTAGGAAAACAAATCGATATTTCTGAAGTTGAACCTCTAGAAAATATTTTGAAGAGATTTGGTAGTGGAAGTATGTCACATGGCGCTTTATCAAAAGAGGCTCATGAAACTTTAGCGATTGGCATGAATAGAATTAAAGGTGCTTCCTGTAGTGGAGAAGGTGGTGAAGATGCAACAAGATTTAAAAAAATGGAAGGTGGAGATAGTGCCAATTCTAGAGTAAAGCAAATTGCTTCAGCAAGATTTGGTGTGACTATAGATTATTTGAATAATTGTAATGAAATTGAAATTAAAATTGCTCAAGGTGCAAAACCAGGAGAGGGAGGACAGTTACCTGGTTTTAAAGTTACAAGTGAAATTGCTAGATTAAGACATTCTACTCCAGGTGTTACTTTAATATCTCCACCACCTCATCATGATATTTATTCAATCGAAGATTTGGCTCAATTAATTTATGATTTAAAACAGATTAATCCAAAGGCGAGAATTGGTGTCAAATTAGTAGCATCTTCAGGTGTTGGAACTATTGCTGCAGGCGTAGCTAAAGCAAAAGCAGATATAATTTTAATTTCAGGACATAACGGTGGAACTGGAGCTACTCCCCAAACTAGTGTTAAGTATGTGGGTATTCCTTGGGAAATGGGACTTACTGAAGCAAACCAAGTTTTAACCTTAAATAATTTAAGACACAAAGTTACTTTAAGAACAGATGGTGGGATAAAAACCGGAAGAGATGTTGTTATTGCTGCAATGATGGGTGCAGAAGAGTATGGAGTTGCAACGACAGCTTTAGTAGCTATGGGGTGTATTATGGTAAGGCAATGTCATTCAAACACATGTCCAGTAGGAGTATGTACACAAGATGAAAAATTAAGAGAAAAATTTTCAGGTACACCTGATAAGGTTGTTAATCTTTTTACTTTCATTGCAACTGAAGTAAGAGAAATTTTAGCAAAACTTGGATTTAAATCCTTAAATGAAATAATTGGTAGGACAGATTTATTAATGCAGGTTAGTAAAGCATCACCTAATCTAGATGATTTAGATTTAAACCCATTATTTGTTCAGGCAGATCCCGGTGAAAACAAAAGATATTGTGAAAGACAAGAAATTAATGAAGTTCCGGATACGCTAGATCAAGAAATTTGGCCAGATATAGAAAAAAAATTAGAAAAGTTTCAAAAAATAGAAAATGAATTTTTGATTAAAAATACTAATAGAGCAGTCGGAACTAGAATTTCTCATTATTTATATAAAAAATATGGAAATAATAACTTAAAAGAAGATTTTGTAGTTTTAAATTTTAAAGGTTCAGCTGGACAGTCTTTTGGAGCATTTTCTTCAAAAGGACTTAAGTTAATTTTAAAGGGTGATGCTAATGATTATGTGGCGAAAGGATTATCTGGAGCAACTATTTCAATTAAATTACCTGAGGAAAGTAATTTAATTTCAAACGAAAATACGATTATAGGTAATACAGTGCTTTATGGAGCTACTTCAGGGAAATTATTTGCTGCAGGAAAAGCAGGTGAAAGATTTGCTGTTAGAAATTCAGGAGCTACTTCTGTAATCGAGGGTTGTGACTCTAACGGATGTGAATATATGACTGGTGGTTCAATTGTAATTTTAGGAAATGTAGGTGATAATTTTGCAGCTGGTATGACTGGCGGAATGGCTTTTATATATGATAAGTCAAAAAATTTTGAAAAGAAAGTAAATTCAGAAACAGTTATTTGGCAGAGTGTTGAGACAGATTATTGGACTGAATTTCTAAGAAATCTAGTTTTAGAACATAGTAATGAGACAGAGTCATTATTGTCAAAAAAAATAATTGAAAATTTTGACAAAGAAATTAAAAATTTTGTACAGGTTTGTCCTAAAGAGATGCTTAATAAAATTGAAAATCCAATTACGTTTAAATCAGGCATTAAAAATGTAAGCTAGATAAATTTTTTTATTTCTTTTTGAATTATATTTAACCATTTTATTTTAGATAAACTGTGATCACCATTTTTAATAATGATAAGTTTTTTTTTTGCGTTTTTAAAAATTTTTAAAACTTTTTTTGAATATTTAACAGGTACTGAATTATCTTTTTGACCGTGTATCATAGTTACATTGATTTTTTGTCTCAAAGATTTATTTAACACTCTATTTTTTTTACCATCTTTAATTAATTGATAAGTAATTGGATATTCATAGTTTCCATGTTTAAGATTTATTATTTTATTTTTTACTATTTCCTTTTTCATTTTTTTGGTAAATTTTTTCCACATTAAATTTTCTAAAAAATCAGGGGCTGAACCTATTCCCACAAAACCTTTAACTTGTTGTTTGAAATTTATTATCTGTTTTATAGAAATCCATGCTCCCATACTAGATCCTATAAGAAGCATATTATTTTTTTTTACAATTTTTTTAATTAAAAACTTTGTTTCTTTTGACCATTTTGTAATATTTCCATTTCTAAAATTTCCAGAAGATTTCCCATGTCCAGAATATTCTATTGCCAAGAATCCTAATTGATTTTTTTTTGCAAAATTATAAAAAAATTTGGGTTTTTTACCCTCTAGATCAGACATAAAGCCATGAAGAAAAACTATAAAAGTACCTTTCTTTTTAAAAATCTTTAAATATCTAATTCTTGTGGTATTTGAGATTTTAAAGTAACTGAATTTAGTCATAAAAGTTTATAAGTGTAATTGATTACTATATAATCATACTAAATGTCATCTAATTTTAAAGTTTTGCAAGTTATTCCAAAATTAGGTTTTGGAGGTGCTGAAACAGGTTGTTATGATATTGCTCATTATTTGCCAGAGAATAATTGTGAGTCATTTATTGTTACTAGTGGAGGTGAATTAACAAAATTTATTGATAAAAAAAAAGTAAAATTAATTCGTTTACCCGTTCAAAGTAAAAATCCACTTATAATGTTATTTAACACCATAATTTTGATTGGTATAATTTTATTTTACAATATCTCAATAGTTCATGCACGAAGTCGTGCACCTGCATGGTCATGTTTTTTTGCAACAAAATTGACAAGAAGAAAGTTTGTAACAACATTTCATGGAACTTATAATTTCAAAAGTAGATTAAAAAAATTTTATAATTCAGTAATGGTTAGGTCAGATTTAATTATAGCTGGCTCAAATTTCATTTTTTCACACATTAAAGAAAATTATTCTTATTTATTAAATACAAAAAAAAAATTTTTAGTAATATTTAGAGGAATAAATACTGATTTTTTTGACTCTACTTCAATTATAGATGTAGAAGAAAAAAAACTCCTTAAGAAATGGGATATTGTAGAAAATAAAAAAATTATTTTAATGCCAGGAAGACTTACACATTGGAAAGGACAAGAGCTTTTTATTGAGGCAATTAATTTAGTAAATATTGAACTTGGATATCAGGCTTTTCAAGTAGTAATTTTAGGAAGTGATCAGGGGAGAAATTTATATAAAAAAAAGCTACAAAGATTGTGTGAACAATATCGAATTTCTAAACAGATAAAATTTATTGAACATTGTAAAAACATGGCATTAGCTTACAAAATTTCTGACATAATTGTTTCGTCATCTATCGAACCAGAAGCATTTGGTAGAGTCTCTGTTGAAGCACAATCAATGGAAAAGATTATAATTGCAAGTAATATAGGTGGATCAAATGAGACAATTATAGATGAAAAAACTGGTTTCTTATTTAAGTCTGGAGATGCCAAATCTTTAAGTAATAAAATTATTAAAGTTTTGACGATGGATGAAAGTTCATTGAAAAGCATGGGTATTCAAGGTAGAAAAAATATAATCAAAAAATTTAATGTTGAAAAAATGTGTTTTTCTACATATTCAGAGTATAAAAGATTACTAAATTAAATGCCTACTATTACATT
>MDTA01087111.1_pt1 | contig 12248 bp, 8 predicted proteins | sample 811151 | NCBI WGS metagenome assembly MDTA01 (sample SAMN05326648, study PRJNA326480) | marine metagenome | isolation source: seawater | place: Indian Ocean: South | collected 2010
AGTTATTTCACTTAAATTTTTGGAGATTGTTCCCAAAAATGGATCGAATTCGTCAATTGATTCAATTGTATCTCCAAAAAAAGAAATTCTCCATGATCTATCTTCTAAATGGGAGGGAAAAATTTCTAAAATATCTCCTCTATTTCGGAAGGTTCCTCTTGAATGAACATTATCATTTCTTTTGTATTGAAGCTCTACAAGTTTTTTTTTTACTTCTTCTAAATCAAAATTAGTATTCTTTTGTATTTTGAAAGTCATTGAAGAGTATGATTGAACTGAACCAATTCCGTAAATACATGAGACACTTGCCACAACAATGGTATCAGGTCTTTCAATTAGTGCTCTAGTTGCAGAATGTCTCATTCTATCAATTTGTTCGTTGATTGATGATTCTTTTTCTATGTAAGTATCGCTTCTAGGAACGTATGCTTCAGGAGTATAGTAATCATAATAGGATACGAAATATTCAACACAATTTTCAGGAAAGAACGATCTCATTTCACTGTAAAGTTGAGCTGCTAAAATTTTATTAGGAGCGAAAACAAGCGCAGGTTTTTGAATTTTATTGATTACATTTGCAATTGTAAAAGTTTTACCTGAGCCAGTAACACCTAAAAGGACTTGGTCTTGAGTATCATTTTTAATACCCTCACAAATCTTATTAATTGCTGCAGGTTGATCGCCTGAAGGGTTGTATGAAGACTGAATTCGAAAATTTTTCATAAATTAATAAAAAAAAAAATCTAATATATTTTTGTTAAAGTTTATATATAATTATTTTTTGAAGTTTTAAAAATTTATTTTCACATTTAATGGCTTTAATTTCAAAAAGATTATCAAGGTTTAAACCTTCTCTAACTGTTAGAATTTCTCAAAGAGCAAGAGAGATGTCAAAAGAAGGAGAAAAAGTTATAAGTTTAAGTTCTGGCGAACCAGACTTTGATACGCCCGATCATATAAAAGATTATGCTGTAAAAGCAATCAATGATGGTTTTACAAAATATACACAAGTCGATGGCATTGATGATCTAAAAAAAGCAATTATAAACAAATTTTTAGTAGAAAATAATTTATCTTATCAGCATAAGAATATAACAGTTGGTGTAGGTGGAAAACATGTAATATATAATCTTTTCATGGCTTCTTTGGATTTGAATGAAGAGGTAATTATCCCTGCACCATATTGGGTGTCTTATCCCGATATTGTAAGTCTATGTGGGGGTAAACCAATAATAGTCAATACAAAGATAGAAAATGATTTTAAGATTACACCCAATGAGCTCGAAAAAAATATCACAAAAAAAACAAAATGGTTTATTATTAACTCACCCGGTAATCCTACTGGTGCAGTTTACAGCGAACAAGAATTGATAAAAATATCTGAAGTTCTTATTAAATACCCACACGTTCATATTCTTTCAGACGATATTTACGAACATATCCTCTACAATTCTGAAAAGTTTTATAATATAATTAACGTAAATTCATCACTGAAAGAAAGAACTTTTATTGTAAATGGAGTTTCTAAAGTCTTTTCAATGACTGGTTGGAGGATTGGTTATGGTGCAGGGGATAGTAACATTATACAGTCAATAGCAAAATTACAGTCACAAAGTACAACCAATCCCTGCTCTATCAGTCAAATGGCCGCCAAACATGCACTTGAATCAGAAAAGGATTTTTTAGTTAAATGGATAGAAAAGTTTGAGAGAAGAAAAGTTTATTTGCTCAATTTTTTTGAATCAATTAAGGGTCTTAAACCATTTAATCCTAGAGGTGCATTTTATTTGTATGTGTCATGTGAGGGCTTTATAAATAAAAAAGACAAAAATAATTTGACCATTTCAAATGATTTAGAATTTGCTGAGTATTTGTTAAATAATGCTAAAGTTGCCGTTGTACCAGGAATAGCTTTTGGTAAATCTCCATTTTTTAGGCTTTCATATGCAACATCATTCGATGAGTTAAAAGAAGCGTGTGAAAGAATTGAATTCGCTTTGAAAAATTTTAGTCTTTAATGAAAATTTTGATTTATGGAGTTGGGGGAGTGGGGGGATTTATAGGATCATTCCTTCAAAAAACAGAATATGAAATTTTTTACATTGCAAGGGGAAAAAGGTATCAATCTTTAAAAAATCAAGGTTTAATTTTAAATAGTCAGATTGAAAACCTATCATTTAAAAATCTTAACTTAATAAGTGAATTAAAAGGGGGAGAGCACTTTGATATAATAATTATTACGGTTAAGTTATATGATTTAGATTGTGTTTTAGAAGAAGTTAATACAAAAATCAAAGGTGATTATATAATTTTACCTTTTCAAAATGGTATATACGCTGAAGAGAGAATTAAAAAAATTTTAGGTTCTGAAAATACATTTGGATCTGTAGCTCAAATTTCAGCACATATAGATGAAAATCAAATAGTTCAACATGTAGGAAAGTTAGCAACTTTTTTTGTTGGAAACTATGATGGAAATAAAAATATTCTATTAGAAAATTTTTGTGAAAAAGTTCAAAAACATAATCTTTCAATTATTTATAAAGATAATATTAAAGAAAAAATTTGGGAAAAGTTTATTTTTTTATCAGCCTATAGTGGAATGACTACACTTACTGAAAAAACTATAGGACAAATTTTTGATGATAATACTTTAAAAGAAAAATTTCTTAATGCGATGAATGAGGCATATTTATTATCTAAAAAGTTTAAAGTCAGTTTTAAAAGAGATCCGATAGAATTTTGGAATCAGAAAATAAAAACAATGCCCTACGAAATGACATCATCAATGTATCACGACTTTAAAGCAAAAAAAAAGCTTGAGTTGGAGTGGTTATCTGGTTCAATAGTTGAACTAGGAAAGTCTTTGAATATGGAATTAAAAACAAATAGAGAAATTGTAAAGGCCATAAAGGCTAAATAATTTTTTTTAAGTTCAAGAAGGTCTCTGCTTCTATAGCACTCATGCATCCCATTCCTGCAGCAGTGACAGCTTGTCTGTAAATCTTATCAGTTACATCACCAGCTGCAAAAATACCATCAACATTTGTTTTTGTAGAATCAGGAGAAGTTATTATATAACCCTCTTTATCCATTTTAAGTTTAGTTTTAAATAAATTTGTTTCTGGAGAATGGCCAATAGCTACAAAAAATCCGTCAATATTTAGTTCTTTTTTTGTTTTTGTTTTATTATTTAAAATTTCAATTCCTAAAATACATTTCTTCTCTTTATCTCCAATGACCTTTTTAACTTCTTGGTTCCATAAAATTTCAATATTCTCTTTTTTCATTAATCTTTCTTGTAAGATTTTTTCAGCTCTTAACTTATCTCTTCTATGGATAACGAAAACTTTTTGACACAGATTTGAAAGAAATATAGCTTCTTCAACTGCCGTATTTCCCCCTCCTGCAACTGCTACTACTTTATTTTTAAAAAAAAAACCATCGCATGTTGCACACGCAGATACCCCAAGGCCCATGAATTCTTTTTCACCTTCAATATCTAACCATTTGGCTTTAGCTCCAGTAGCAATAACTACTGAATAAGAGTAAAATGTCTCTTTTTCTGTTTCAACAACAAATGGAAATTTTTTAAAATCTACATTTTTCACATAGTCATTTATTATTTTTGTACCAAAAATTGCAGCCTGTTTTTTCATTTGTTCCATAAGCCATGGCCCTTGAATCGGGTTTTCAAAGCCAGGATAGTTTTCAACATCTGTTGTTATTGTTAATTGTCCTCCTGGCTCTAAACCGGATATAAGTGTGGGATTTAAACCTGATCTTGATGCATATATTGCAGCTGTATAACCAGCTGGACCAGACCCAATTATCAAAACATTTTTTACTTTATTCACGATCACGAAAACTAATTGAATTTATTTGATATTCTTTGACACCATTATGTGTATTAACTTCAATAACATCATCTATTTTTTTATTAATCATTGCTTTGCATAAAGGAGCTGAAATCGAAATAAGATTTTTTTCAATATCAGCTTCATCAACACCAACAATCCTATAAGTGTGATTTTTGTCATTACTCAATTCCGTTATTTTTACTGTGGCACCAAATGCTACTCTTGAATTATCAAATGATGAAGTATCAATTACATCTGCCCTACTAATTTTATTCTCTAATTCAGATATTCTACCTTCAATAAAGCTTTGTTTCTCTCGTGCTGCATGATATTCTGCATTTTCTGATAGATCGCCATGTTCTCTTGCTTCGGATATTGCTTTGATAATATTTGGTCTTTCGATATTTTTTAAATTATCTAATTCAGATTTGAGCTTTTCTAACCCATCTTTTGTCATAGGAAATTTTTCAGTCATAGTATTACATTATAATAAAAAATTATGATAATTCTATTATTTATACAACTCCTGTAGAGGTTTGATATTAAAGTTAGTTTTTTTAATTAAATTTAAACCTGTTACAGCAATTTTTGCTGCAGAGATTGTAGTAAAATAGGGAATTTTACTTCTAATAGCACTTCTTCTAATTGAAAAGCTATCTGCTATAGATTTTATACCACTAGTAGTATTTATAATCAGCTGAATTCTTTTTTTTTCAATGAGATCGACAGCATGCGGGCTACCATCGTTTACTTTTTTAACAACTTCCACATTAATTCCAAACATTTTTAAAAAACTTGCAGTTCCTTTTGTTGCAATTAAGTTAAAATTTAAATTTTTAAGTACTTGACTTAATAATAAAATATTCTCTTTATCTTCATCCCTAACTGAAATAAAAACAGAACCTGATAAAGGAAGATTATTTCCTGCAGCAATTTGTGACTTTAGATATGCTAAGGGAAACTTTTCATCTATACCCATTACTTCACCCGTTGATTTCATCTCAGGACCTAAAATCACATCTTCCCCAGGAAATCTATCAAAAGGAAAAACAGATTCTTTAACAAATACATTTGATTCTATATTATAATTTAGCTTGAATTGGCTTAATTTTTCACCCAACATTACTTTTGTTGCAATATTGGCTAATGGAACACCAATAGCTTTGCTAATAAATGGAACTGTTCTACTTGCACGTGGATTTACTTCTAGAACGAAAATCTTTTCGTCTTTTATAGCAAATTGTATATTTATGAATCCAATAATTTTTAGCTTTTGAGAAATAGTTTTCGTTAATCTTTTTATTTCGTTAATCAAAGCTTTTGGAATTGTTTGAGTTGGGATGGCGCATGCAGAATCACCTGAGTGAACACCAGCCTCTTCAATGTGCTCTAAAATTCCAGCAATAAATATATTTTTTCCATCAGAAATAGCGTCAACATCAATTTCTTTTGCTCCTACTAAAAATTGATCAATTAGAATTGCTTTACCATTTTTTATAAAATTTGAACTAAAATAATTTTTTAATTCTAATTCATTATTTACTATTCTCATTGCTCTCCCTCCCAATACGTAAGAGGGTCTTACTACAACTGGAAAATCAATCTTCTTTATTGATTTTTTAGCTTCACTAAAGCTGTAAACTATATCGCTTTTTGGTTGATGAATTTTAAGCTCTTTTATTAGTTTATTAAACCTATCTCTGTCTTCACATAAATCAATTGATTGAAAAGATGTTCCAAGTATTTTAACTTTTTCTTTGTATAATTTTTCTGCTAATTTTAGAGGTGTTTGTCCACCTAGTTGAACAATTACTCCAACTAACTTCCCCTTTTTGTTTTCTGCCTTACAAATTTCCATTACCGACTCAAAGTCCAATGGTTCAAAATATAATCTATCAGATATATCAAAATCTGTTGAAACCGTTTCAGGATTACAATTAATCATTATTGATTCCACTTTCATTTCCCTTACAGCAAATGAAGCGTGTACACAACAATAATCAAATTCAATACCTTGACCAATTCTATTCGGCCCACCCCCAATTATTATGACTTTACTTTTATTAGTTATTTGAGTTTCTTTTTCAAAACTTGGGTTAAGTTGATTTTTTGACCATGAGGAATACATGTAGGGAGTCAAAGATTTGAATTCGCCCGAACAGGTATCTATGTTTCTGAATGAAGTTTTTAAATTATTTTTTTCTTTTAAAATTTTTAGCTTGTTTTCAGAGATCTTTGCTAACTCTATTATTTTTTCGTCAGAGAATCCTTCACTTTTTGCTTTCAAATAAATATTTAATGACATTTTATGTTTGATTAGAGATTCTGTATTAATTATTTCGGATATTTCTCTAACAAACCATGGATCGTAACCAGACTTTTTTACTATTGTTTCGACTGAAACTTTTCTTCTTATACATTCCGCAATTATTAAGAATTTATTAGGTAAATTTTTACTTAGAAGAATTAATAAAGAATTTAATTTTATTTTTTTTAATTGAGAGTTCGAATCAATCCCTTTTAAGCCAATTTCCAAACTTCTAATTGCTTTTTGAATTGATTCCTTGAAATTTCTACCAATAGCCATGCATTCACCAATTGATTTCATTGCAGTACCAAGTTTTTGTTCAGTGTCGCTAAATTTTTCGAATGTGAATCTAGGTATTTTTGTTACTATGTAATCAATTGTAGGTTCAAAGGAGGCAGGGGTAATTTTTGTTATATCATTCTGCAATTCATCTAAAGAATAACCTACTGCAAGTTTAGCAGCCACCCTTGCAATTGGAAAACCAGTGGCTTTTGAAGCTAGAGCTGATGATCTTGAAACTCTAGGATTCATTTCTATTACAACCATCCTTCCACTTCTAGGATTTACAGCAAACTGGACATTAGCCCCTCCAGTTTCGACACCAATTTCTCTGATCACTTGAATAGCTTGATTTCTCATTTTTTGAAATTCCTTATCTGTTAAAGTTAAAGATGGTGCTACTGTAATGGAATCCCCGGTGTGAACCCCCATAGGATCAATATTTTCAATTGAACAGACAATAATACAGTTATCCTTCTTGTCTCTGATTACTTCCATTTCAAATTCTTTCCAGCCTTCTAAAGACTCTTCAATTAAAACCTCATTTATTGGCGATAAACTTATTCCCTTTTTAACAATCTTTATAAATTCTTTTTGGTTTTTTGCTGTACCCCCTCCAGAACCGCCCAGTGTAAAAGATGGTCTTATAATTATTGGAAAAGAAAGGGACTTTTGAAATTTTAACGCATTTTGAAGACTATTCACTACATATCCTCTAGGTGAGTCGAGGCCAATTTTTTTCATTGAATTTTTAAATAATTCTCTATTTTCTGCCTTTTCAATTACAGATTTTGTAGCACCGATTAGCTCAACATTATATTTTGCAAGAATCTTTTTCTTTTGTAATTCAATTGAGAGATTTAGTCCAGTTTGTCCTCCCATTGTTGATAATATTGCGTCAGGCTTTTCTTTAGAAATTATTTTTTCTAGAAAGAAGGTATTTAAAGGTTCAATGTAAGTTTTATAAGTTAAATTTGGATCTGTCATAATAGTTGCAGGATTTGAGTTCACTAAAATTACTTTATAACCTTCTTCTTTAAGTGCTTTGCACGCTTGAGCTCCAGAATAATCAAATTCACAAGCTTGCCCTATAACTATCGGTCCAGCTCCTATAATCAATATTTTTTTTATATCTTCTCTTTTAGGCATTTTTTTTAATTAAAATTCTGAAATCTTCAAATAAATATCTGCTGTCTTGAGGACCCGGTGAAGCTTCTGGATGATATTGTACCGAAAAAAATGGTTTATTTTTAATTCTTATTCCCGCAATTGTTCCATCAAATAATGATTTGTGAGTAATTTTTATATTACTAGGAAGTTTTTTTTGTGAAACTACAAATCCATGATTTTGAACAGTAATTTCAACATTTTCATTTTTTAAATTTTTCACTGGATGATTTGCCCCTCTATGACCGTGATGCATCTTTTCCGTTTTTCCTCCAAACATTATTGCAAGAATTTGATGCCCTAAACATATCCCAAAAATTGGAATTTTTATGGTTTTCAAAAGAGATATTTGCTTTGAAATTTTTTTATATGTTGCTAAAGGATCACCAGGCCCATTAGACAGGAAAATTCCTTTTGGTTTGCTTTGAATTATCTTTTTGAAAGAAAAAGTACATGGAAAGACAATAATTAAATACCCCATTTTCTCTAACAAGTTTAGAATTTTTTTTTTTACTCCAAAATCAATCACAGCAATGAAATTTTTGCTAATTTGAGAGAATTTTATAGGTTTTTTTTTGTTATCCTTCCAACAAAATAGCTCTTGCGTGGTGACCTCTGATGCAAGGTCAAGATTATCCATAATTGGAAAATTTTTAAGCTTCTTTTTTAACACTGATAAACTTTGAAGTTTACCTTTTGGAAAATGTATTAAAGCTCTGCAAACACCAGTGTCTCTGATTGATTTTGTTAGCATTCTAGTATCAACGTCAGTTATGCATGCAGTCTTATTAATTGAAAGCCATTCTTTAAAACTTTTTTCTGACCTATAATTAGAGGGTTCAGTTATGTTATTGTTAACTATACAAGCAGATGCAAAAATTTTTGAACTCTCATAATCGCTTTTATTTGTTCCTACTATTCCAATATGTGGAAAGGTAAAGTTAATTATTTGTTTAAAGTACGATGGATCAGTTAGTATTTCTTGATATCCAGTTATGGAGGTGTTGAAACATAACTCACCATAATAGTCTGAATGGTAACCATAACCTTTACCAAAAAAAAAAATTCCATTGTCTAAAAGTAATAAGCAGTTTTTGTCAGAATTTTTTTTCATCCCAGAAATAATATACTCAGAATAATCTTTTTTCCAATAGTTGAAAATTAATTAAATAGTTTTATTGATTTTTACATCATTCTCATATAAGGATAATATTTATGGTTTCTTTCAGAGAAAATATAAAAAACAGTCTTGATACCAGTCTAAAAAATAGAGATGAGATATCAACAGCAACGCTTAGGCTAATTTTAGCTGCAATAAAAGATCATGACATACAGTTCAGAACAAAAAAGAAGGGTGAGCTCATTTCGGATGAAGAAATACTAAATCTTTTACAAAATATGATAAAACAAAGAAAAGAAAGTGTAAAGATATACGCAAAAGCAGGGAGAACAGATTTAAAAAAAAGAGAAGAAAAAGAAATTGAAATTATTGAATCCTTTTTACCAAAACAAATTAAAGCTGAAGAATTGGAAAAGATTATAATGGATTCTATTAAAGAACTTGATTGTCAATCATTAAAAGACTTAGGAAAACTAATTGCAAACTTAAAAGAAAATTATCCTGGCCAAATTGATATGAGAGAAGTAGCAGATTTGGCAAAAAAAAACCTTAAATGATTAGAAAAAATATTTCAGTTGATGAAATTTTGAATGAATTCAATAATAAGTCTAGATTATCTGACTTAATTTCAAAATACGTTAAACTAACACAAAGAGGTAATTCCTTTATAGGAAAATGTCCTTTTCACAATGAAAAAACTCCTTCATTTAATGTAAGTGATGAAAAAGGTTTATTTCATTGTTTTGGTTGCAAAGTGGGGGGGAATGCAATTACTTTTTTAACAAAATATAAAAATCTATCATTTAAAGAGGCTGTTAATGAGCTCTCAATTTTTGCAGGTTTGCAAATATACTACAATTCAACCACTGAAATAAAAAAAAAAAAAAATCTTTTTTCAATTCTTTTTGAAACCAATAATTTCTTCAGAGATTCTCTAAAAAAAAACCAAAGGGCATTTAAATACATAAATTCTAGAATAAAAAAAAATGAAGTCATTTCAAATTTTGAAATTGGATTTTGTCCTGCTGACAAAGAGTTGATCGATTTTCTTAAAGAAAAGGGTTATGATTTAGATGAAATAAAAAAAACAGATCTTATGATTAAAAACAATGAAAATAAATACTTTGGAAGATTTAGAAACAGATTAATTTTTCCAATTTTTAATTTTTCTGAAAAAGTTGTAGGTTTTGGTGGTAGAGATATTAATAATAATTCAAAAATAAAATACATTAACTCTCAGGAAAGTGAAATCTTCAAGAAGAGTGAAATATTATTTGGGTTAAAGCAAAATAATGAAAGTATAAGACAAAATAAAACTATTATTTTAGTTGAAGGATACATGGATGTCATATCAATGGCAGAAAACGATGTAAAATTTGCCGTTGCATCATTAGGTACAACTTTATCAAAAACTCAGATATTGAAAATGTGGAATTATAGTAATGTTCCATATATATGTTTTGATGGAGATGAAGCGGGTAGGGAGTCATCTAAAAGAATTGCAATAAAAATATTAGAATTTTTAGTTCCTGGAAAATCTTTCAAATTTATTAAATTACCAGAAAATTATGATCCAGATAGTTTTTTTAAAAAATGGAATAAAAAATATTTCGATGAATTGGTCAACAAATCTTATTATTTATCTGATTTGATATGGCAAATAATCTTGGAATCAGTCGAAAAACCAACACCTGAATTTATCGCGCTCCTTGATGAGAAAATAAAATACTATTCATCTAAAATTTTAAACAAAACTGTATCGGAGGAATATTATAGATTTTTTATAAAAAAGAAGAACGATTTTGTTTGGAATCTTAAATCTAGAAAGAAAAAAAATTTTGTTATTAAGGAAAAAGTTCAGGTATTTACCAACGAAAAACTAATAATAGTTTTTTTTATTTTTGAGAATAAATTAATTCAGAATTTTTTAGAGGAGATATCTTGTCTAAAATTTAAAGATCAAAAACTCGAAAAAATTAAAGATTCTTTATTCAAAAAAATTTTTATTGAAAAAATTAAGGATGACCAAGAATTGATTCAACAAACTAAAAGTCAATTATTTTTTTACGAAGAGATTAATTTGTTATATAAAACTCATTTGGGCGGATTAAATGATGAAGAAAAATTAATTTTTTTTCAACAAATTTTAACTAACCTAAAACTTCCTGATTTACAAAGTGAAGGGGAAAAATTAAAAAAATTAATAATAAATACTAACGATAATGACAAACAAGCAGAATTAATTTCTAAATACAATAAAATTTTGGATGAAATTAAAACTATAAAGAATAAAGAACTTGAATAATGTTCATCTACTATTCATTTTAAAGTAGTAGAAAATATTTTTCCTATGACTGATAAAAAAAAACTAAAACAAAAAAAAGAGCATAACGAAGAGCCAATCATAGACAAATCTGGCGAATCGTTAAAAAAAATTATATCTAAGGGAAAAAAACAGGGTTTTTTAAAGAGGTCTGAATGTGAAAGTGTTTTAGCAAATGAAAGTTTTGATGATAAAGAAGAATTTTATTCAAAGGTAGAAAGTCTTAATATACAAATTTTCGAGAATGATGATAATTCAAACGATGAAGATGATTCAGAAAACGAAAGTGAAAACGAACAGGTCGTTAATGAAAAAAGTGAAGATACAGGAAGAACAGATGACCCTGTAAGAATGTATTTAAAAGAAATGGGAAATGTAGAGCTACTCTCAAGAATTGGTGAGATTGAAATAGCTAAAAGAATTGAAAGTGGAAAAAATAAGACAACTGATGCCTTTTCAAAGAGTTTCATTTCAATGGAGTCCATTTTCAATTTTTACAATGATTATTGTATTAGTGACAAACAGTTAAGAGATTTCATTGATTTAGATGCCACCTTTAGATCTGTTAATGGTGAACAGGATGAATTCCAAGATATAAATATCAAAGATGATGAAATTTTTGAGGATCAAGATGAGGAGGAAAACTCTGACAAAAACGAGGATGATGCAGATTTTGAAAATGATAGCTCAGAAGATGTTAACGAAGCTTCAGATTTTTCAATTCTTGAAAAAGAAGAAAATCTAAAACCTCATATTACAGAAAAACTAGAAAAATTTTCAAAACTTTTCAAAAAATTTAAAAAACTTCGTGAACAGTTTATTGAACTAAAGCTTTCTAATAAAAAAATTGATGCAAAGTTGGCAAAAAAAATTAGCTTATCTGAAAAATCTATATCAGAAACTGTTTGTAATCTTTTCATAAATCAATCCAAAATTGACGAAGTGGTAGAAAAACACAGAACTTTTAATTTTGATATCTTGCTATCTCAAAGACAACTAAAAGATGTAGCCAAAAGCTTAAAAATTAGTGAAGAAGATTTTGATGCAGAGTTTGAAAAAAATGGTTGTAATAAAAACTGGTTAAAAAACCTTTCCAAAAAGACAAATAAAAAATGGAGCACGTTTGCGAAAAAAGAACTTGTAGTCGCAACAGTCAATAAACAAAAGGATATCATGACTAATTGTTTAATG
>MDTA01113242.1_pt1 | contig 12248 bp, 12 predicted proteins | sample 811151 | NCBI WGS metagenome assembly MDTA01 (sample SAMN05326648, study PRJNA326480) | marine metagenome | isolation source: seawater | place: Indian Ocean: South | collected 2010
AATATCAAGAAGAACGCATCAATAAAATTTGGGACGCCCAAAAGATATATATATATCTTTTGGGCGTCCCAAATTTTATTGATGCGTTCTTCTTGATATTTGCATTTTTCCCTTTTTTTCTGATTTGTAAAGATGGGCCTTTCAGAATTGAATTTTTATTTATAAATGCAACATCATTTGTATTAGTGAACACTCGGCAGTTTTCTATTTCATAGAAATCGTAAAAAAATTTTTTATTAATATTAAATTGTTTTCTGAATTTTTTTGAATCTTGAACTTTTAAATTACCAAAATAAATCTTAAATAAAACTTTTATAAATTCTTTATAAATTTTTCTTAAAGAAATCATTTATAATAACTTATTGTTTTTTCAAGACTTTCCCTAATATTATGCATTGGCTTCCAACCTATGCTTTTTATTTTTTTTAAATTTATCTTGATATTCATTGGCTCGTTCTTCCTATAAGGAATAGCTCCAAATTTAAGTAAATTTTTATTGCTTTTTGTTATCTCTAAAATTAGTAAAGCAATTTTTTTTATTGAAATTGATTTACCTGTACCAATTTCAAACGTGTCTTTGCCTTTTTTCTTTTTTAAAGAATGCTCAATAATTTTTTCAAATGCATTAACAACATCGTCAATAAAAATAAAATCCCTTTTTTGATCACCTTTTGTAAGTTTTATTTTTTTCTTTTGTAAAATATTTACAATTAAATAAATAACAAATTTTGTAAAATTATCTTTTGGTCCAAAAAAATGTTCTATTTTTACATTACAACAATATAAATGATTTGAGTAAGCCTCAAACCACTCGTTAAATTGAAATTTTGATAAAGTGTAAAAAGAAATATTTTTTTCTAATATTGTATCTGTATTGATAAAAGCTCTGACTCCATATTTTTTTGCTAAAAATAAGAGTCTTAATGGCAAAACTAAATTTGATTGAACAATATTAGTGATATCCCTGTCATCTTTACCGTAATTAGTAGCACAATGAATAATTAGATTAATTTTTTTTTTTAAGAATAATCTTTCTATATTTTTATCATTGTATAAAATTTTAACATTCTTTTTATATTTATTAATTCTAGTTAAATTTGATTTATTTCTAATTAAGTAAAAAAATCTGATTTTTTTTTTCTTTGATAAGTGATTAATTATAGAAGATCCCAAAAAACCAGAGCCGCCGGTAATTAAAATATTAATCATTTTAAATTAGCACAGAATATTATTAATAGTAAAATGCCTACATCAACCGTATATAACCTCCCGATAGTGATCGCAACAGTGATTGATTATAACCATACTTAGGCTAAAACCATTTACTGGCTTGAATAATAATAAAAATTATCCTATATCGTGCATCAAGCCCTCATAGCTCAATTGGTAGAGCAATTGATTTGTAATCAATAGGTTCGCGGTTCGAGTCCGTGTGAGGGCACCAAATAAAGAAATTTTAATCCTTAATTAATTTCGACTTTTTATGTAATTTAACCAATAAATTTTTTTGTAATTTTTTTCTACTGATGAAGGGTGAAAGATCTTCAATAGGAGGTGAAACAATTCTGTTTTTATTATCAATAAATGTAGATAGTTTAGGGTGAAAACTTTGCTCCGGATCCATAAAAATTTCACATAAGAAAGATTTTTTTTTCCTAAAACGACTTTTCATAAACTTCTTATAATCTGACCATGTTTTAATTTTAAAATAATCTAAGTTAAATGCCTTTGCTAATATTTTAAAATTTGGAAAACTAATGCCTGTTCTTTTATCTACCGAGGTATATCTCCCCCCAAAAAAATTTTTTTGGGTATGTTTAATCATTAAATAACCATCATTATTAAATATAAAAAGTTTTATTGGTAATTTATATTCACTAATTGTTTGTAATTCTTGTAAATTCATCATTATACCACCATCACAGTTGAGACATATGACATCAGATTTATTTTTTGCAATAGAAGCTCCAATAGCACCAGGTAAACCAAAGCCCATTTCACCGAGTCCTTGTGAAGTGATCATTTTTTGTTTACCATTAAATTTCATTATTTGATGACCGCTTAATAAAGCAGTACCCATGTCTGTCACAACACAGTCTGTTTTTCTAAGGTCAGATGAAAATCTTTCTAAAAAATTATAAGAATTTATAAAACCGTTCCTATCTTTATGTGCTATTTTTTCAAGATGAGGAAAATTTTTAAGAGTAGTTTTACAATATTTTATCCAATCAGAAATTGATTTTAAATATTTATCATCAATTTTTACATTCTTTATTACACTTCTTAAAAATAAACCCGCATCAGAATTTACTTTAACATTAATTTTTTTATCTAATTTTTTAAGTTCGCTTGAGTCAACATCAACACAAATTATTTTTGCTTTTCTAGCGAATTCATTGTGAACATATCCTATCATTGGAATAGACATTCTGGCTCCAATAGAAATAATCAAATCGCTACTTTGCAAAATTAGATTTGATGCTCTGTTTCCATATACACCTGGTCTACCAAAATTTAACTTATGATTTGATGGAAGCAGATCAACAGCTGACCATGTGAGAAAAAAGGGTATTTGAAATTTTTTTAATAATTTTGAAATTTGACTTTTAGAATTTGAAAGTTTGATGCCATTACCAAACCAAAAAACAGGTCTTTTTGACTCTTTAATTAATCTTTCGATCTTTTTTAAAGTGAGTTCATTTATTTTTTTTTCTTTAGTTTTTTTTAACTTATACTTTTTAATTTCAGAATAATTACAACTAGATCCCTGAATGTCTAAAGGAACATCTAACCATACAGGGCCAGGCCTTTTATCAATTGAAATATCATATGCTTTATTTAAATAAAATAATGTATCATTAGCATTTTCAATTCTCTGAGCAAATTTTGTAACTTTGTTTACCATTAAAGTGGAGTCGAAACCTTGAACGCCCCACATTCTCATTCCTTTATAAGCTTTAATTGCAGTCAATTTTTCCTGCCCCGATATTATTAATCCAGGAATTGAGTCTGCCCAGGCTGAAATGACTCCAGTAATTCCGTTAGAACTACCTGCGCCTGCAGTTAATATACATGCGCATGGTTTTCCTTTAATTCTGTAGTAAGCCTGCATTGCCATAGTTGCAGCTTGTTCATGGTGCACATTAATTATTTCCGTATATTTAAGTTTATTAATTGAGTCAAAAATATGCGAGTTTGCCGATCCTATAATTCCAAATACATGTTTAATTTTTTTTTTCTTTTAAAAAAAAGGCAATTAAATCACTTACTTTAATATTTTTTTTTTGAAATTTGATTGTATTTCTAAAGACATTATTTCTTACTTTTTATACTTAAATTATGAGCTATATTCATTAACAAATCATCTTGACCTGCTGCTAATTGTTTTTCTCCAGCCAAATCTGATATGTCAAAAGGGCTCACATTATATTTTTCACCAAATAATTTGATTTTACTTGAAAATCCTGAAAATAATCCGTTAAGCCCAGTGCTAATGCTAATAGGATTTGTGAATATATCTTTATAATAAATATTATTTTTATACAGAATATTATTAAATTTTTCTGACATTTTATAAAATTCTCTAACATCAAATTTATTTGTTATCCTCAAATTTTTCAGTAAAGCTATTATAAGTTCTAGCTGTGTATTTCCTGCCCCGGCTCCAAATCCTCTTATAGCTAAATCAACAATTTTTGCACCACAATTAATTGCCTCAAGTGTATTAGCTGCTGCACATCCAAGATTATTGTGTCCATGAAAACCTGATACAACTTTTAATTTTTTAAGTCTTGTAAAAATTTTTCTAATATCGTGTGGCAACAAAATTCCCGCTGAATCCATTACTATAAAAGTTTTAATACCTAAACTTTTAAGGTTTTTAATAACAGAAATGTATCTATTATTTTTATAGATTTGATGAAACATCATAAATACACACCATGATTCAACTTTATTTTTTTTACAGTATAAAATTTGTCTTTCTATAATATCTATATCTGAAGAGTTACATCCGACTCTAATTATATCTGCACCATTATCTATTGCTGATTTTACATCATCTAAAGTAGAAAAACCTGGGATACTGTGTACACTAAGTTTAGTTTTTTTTAAATTTTTCTTAGCAATTTTTATAGAGTCTGAATTAGAAACCTTTGCTCTACCTATCGTTAAGCTTGAGGCACCTAAGCCATTACCATGACCAACCTCTAAAATATCTATTTTATTTTTTTCTGCAAATTTTGAGTAAATATTTATAATATTTTTACTAATTTGATGCTTTACGGCATGATTACCATCTCTTAAAGTAACATCGCTAATTATAATATTTTTCATTTAATAATTTTCCTATATATGCTGAAGATGAAGTAATAATATCAAGATTGCCGGCAAAAGTAGATAAGTAGTCACCACTTCCAACTACTCTGATTGTAACTCTAAAAAAATTTTCATTTTTTTGATAAAATAATTTTGCATTATAACCTGGTATATATTTTTTAATTGTAGAATTTATTTTTTTTAAAACTAAATTAGCTTTTTTAACTTTTTTATAGTTGACATTTTTACACTCGAAAAAAATTGAATTCATCATATTTACTGGCGGATTAGAAGGATTTAAGTTGATTATTACTTTGTTACTTTTTAATCCTGATAATTGTTGAATAGCCCTTTGAGTATTTGTTATGTACTCGTTAATATTTTGTCTTGTGGCTTTTCCAGCACTTTGTGATGCAATACTTGATATAACTTCCACATATTTAATATCTTTGATTACTTTTTTCATTTCAATAATTGTTGGTACCGAAGATTGCCCGCCACAAGTTATCATATTCATTGAGTGAGGAATTTTTACATTAGAGAAATATGGAATAAAATATTTTCCAATTCGCGATGGAGTTAAATTTACATAAAAATTTTTACTTAATTTTTTTTTTATTTTAGAATAAATATTTAAACTTGCGTCTGCTGAAGTACAATCAAAAATAATATTCTTTCCTTTATCTAAAAAACTTAAAAGATGGTTTACGCCTCCTGGTGAATAATTAAATTTTTTCTTTAAACAATATTTTGCACCACTTGAATTTTTATTTCTATTAAAAATATGAATTTTTCCTGGTAAATTAAGTTTTTTTAACTTTATATATAAATCAATTCCAATTTTTCCTGATCCTATAATTAAATATCTCATAAGGTACTTATTAAATTTTTTTTTTTAATTTATCAGTCAAAATTAATTCTTTTTTTTTCAATTACTAAAGGTAAATTTCTATTATGATAAAGAATATTCATGACATATTCACCGATGAAACCTAATAAAAAAATTTGAATAGATCCTATCATAAATACTCCAATAATTAACGGTGCAATACCTGCATCAAAAGAATTCCAATTTAATAGTTTCCTAAATAAAAAAATTATGGAAATAGTAAAAGAAAATATGCTGGCTATTAAACCTATAAAAGTTATTAGTCTCAAAGGTATTTTGGAATGTTTAATGATACCTACTATTCCAAGGTCATACAATGAATAAAAATTATTTTTAGTTAATCCTTTACTCCTCTTTGGTTGATGAAAAGGTACTAGCTTAACATCACTAGTAACCTCAGAAACCAACCCTCTAAAATAAGGATAAGGATCATTTACTTTTCTTAATTCCTCAATAATTTTCCTATCAAAAAGACCAGCTCCTGTTGTATCCATTAACAAAGGAATATCTGATATGGCATTAATTAATTTATAATAAAATTTTTTTAAATAATGCTTAATTAAACTTTCATCAGAAGTTTTTTTTTGTCCCATTACTACAGAGTGGCCATTATGCCACTCCTCAATGTACTTTGGAATTAATTCAACTGGGTCTTGAAAATCAGCACTCATTAAAATTACAGCATCACCTGAGGCTTGTAATAATCCATGTATGGGAGATCTAATATGTCCAAAATTTCTACTATTTACAATTACTTTTAAATTTTTATCATTTTTTGAGATCTTTTCTAAAATTTGAACAGTTGAGTCGGTTGATAAATTGTCGATAACAATATGCTCATATTCATAATTAATTTTTTTCATCTGAGCGGCGATATCTAAACATAGTTTTTCTATATTTAATTCCTCATTAAAAGTAGGTGTAACAATACTAATTTTTTTACTCATGTTTTTTCAAAAAAATTTTAAACTTTTTTTTAAAGATTTGTTTAAATTATATAAAATTTTAATTTTTAAATCATTTTTTGTTTTTCTTATTATTGGTACATATTTATCGACTTTCTTTGTGTCATAGGTTTGACAAGTTATTTTTACTTTATTTTTGAATAATTTAGCTATTTTTTCTGCTAATTTATATAATTCAATAGTTTCATCTGAACCCACATTATAAACTATTGTTTTTTTCTTGGAATTTTTAATAATTGAAATTAACCATTCAACCATATCATCGGCATACATATAGCTCCTAATAACTTTCATTCTTTTTTTTAAAGTTATTTTACTCTTGTACTTTGCGTCATATAAAAAATTTCCAACAGCGTAATGCTTATTTAAGGGAAGATGACGACCTATGAATGTATAGCAACGCGCTATAGATGTTTTAATATTATACTTTTTTAATTTTTTTATCTCTTTTTCTGAAAGAATTTTTAATTTTGTATATAGATTTTTATATCCATTGCTAATTTTTTTGGACTTAAAATTATTAACTGATCCTGAACTAATATAGAGAACTTTTGCATTATTATAATGTGAGACTAATTTTATAAAATTTTTAATTGATTTTAAATGAGTTTTAGTAATATTATTTTTTTTATAATCACTTATATTCGTACTTTCGGCTGCGTAAATATAATAATCACTTTTAGGAATTTTTTTTGTTTTTCCCACATCCTTATAAAAAATTTTAATTTTCTTGAGATTAAGTTTTTCTTTTATTTTAAATTTTTTTCTACAAATTATATTTAACTTATTAATTCTATGTTTCTGAAGAAGTTTATTGTTGAACGAATCTATGATTGATTTTCCAATAAAACCACTGCCTCCAACAATAGTAAGTGAATGGTAATAATTTGTTTTCAAATATTTTTCTTTATCTTATTAAAATTTAGCACGGTTGAATGTATGGAATTAATATCTTTTTTTGACAAACCTTGGTGGCAACCAATTAATAAACCGTACTTCATTATATAATCTGAATTTGAAAATTCATTTAATTTATTTTTTTTTGAAATTAATGAATTAAATGCTGGATGTCTAAGAATATTACCTGTGAAAATAGGCCTTGTTTGTATATTATTTTTTTCTAAAAAAATTTGAAATTCTTTTCTATTAAAATTAATATTTTTCTTTAAAATAATTGGATAAGCTAGAAAATTTGTTTTAACATTTTTATTTACTTTCGGTGTTATAAAATATTTCTTCAATTTTTTAAAAAATTCATAATGTAGTTTAAAATTTTTATTTCTTAATTTTGAGAAAAAATTGAATTTTTTTAATTGTTCCAAGCCAAACGATGCGCCTATTTCTGATGGTTCAAAATTATAACCTGCTTCAGAAAAAACAAACTTTCTGTCATAATCGTACCCTTTTAATTTAATACCTAATCTTTTATTTATATTTTCAGAATCTTTAATTAATGTAGACATTCGGCCCCAACTTCTCAATACCTTAGCTCTAGTATAATAATTTTTGTTATTAGTTAGAAATATGCCCCCGTTCCCAGCACAACTAATAACATGTGATCCATAGAAACTCGTAATTGAAATATCGCTATAGATGCCTGTAGGTTTATTGTTAATCTTTGCCCCTAATGTATCAGCTGAGTCTTCCAATACCTTTAAATTATACTTATTAGCTAGTGACTTAATTTTTTTCCAATCAGGTACATTTCCAATTAGGTTAGGTACTAATATTGCTTTCGTTTTTTTTGTAATCTTTTCTTCAATTTTATCTTCATCTATTTGTAATGTATCTACTTTACAGTCTACTAAAACTGGTACACAGTTACTTAACATTATAGATGATACTGCTGTTCCAAAATTTAAACATGGTGTTATTATTTCACTGCCATTCTTTAAATTCATTACTTTAAGAGCTAATATTAGTGCAGATGATCCAGAATTTACCATTAAGCCGTATTTTTTAGAAAAATATTTAGAAAGTTTATTTTCAAAAGAGTTTACGGCCGCGCCCATTTGAGTAGATCTTCTTAGCGTTCTCAAAACAGCGGATATTTCCTTATTATCGTAAACATTTTTTCCATACGAAATTTTTGAATTATTTTTTTTCATAAGTTTTATTATTATTTATCCTTAATATAATCTTTAATTTGTTGGATGCATACATTAGTATATTTATGTTTTCTTGCTTTTTCATTCCACTCAATTATTTTATCTAATGATTTATTAATTGACCATTTAGGATGCCATTTAAGTAAATTTTTAGATTTATAATTGCTTAATCTCAAAATGCTTGTTTCTGGTTTAAATATTTTTTTTGAATCTTTTTTACTAATAACAATTTTAAGTTTTAAGTATTTACTTAAATATCTAGCTAAATACAATACAGATTTGCAACTTGTGATGTTTGGTCCGAAATTCCAGTTTTGACTGATTTTTTTTAATTTTTTATTATGAATGTTTTGAGCAAGAAGCAAATAACCACCTAAAGGTTCCAAAACATGTTGCCAAGGTCTAACAGCTTGCGGATTTCTTAGTATGATTTTCTTTTCTTTTTTTATTGATTTATAAATATCTGGTACAAGTCTATCCAACGAATAGTCACCACCTCCGATAACATTACCAGCTCTTACTGTTGCTATTTTTTGATTTCCACCTTTGAAAAAAGATTTTAAATAAGAATTAAATAAAAATTCTACACAAACTTTTGATGAGCTGTAAGGGTCCAGTCCACCAAGTTTATCATCTTCTTTAAAAATTTTATTATGAGTAATATCATAAACTTTGTCAGTAGTAATTATTATTCCTGTTTTAATACCTTTATTTTTTTTGATGCATTCAAGAACATTTAATGATCCAGAAAAATTTGTATCAAAAGTTTCTTTTGGATCTATATAAGAGTATCTTACAAGAGGTTGAGCCGCTAAGTGAAAAAGTATTGATGCTTTAGATTTTTTAATTTCTTTATATAATCTCCTATAGTCTCTTACATCTGCGATAATGGATTTTTTAATCAATTTATCAATATTAGCGAGTTTGTATAAGCTTGGTGATGTATTAGGCTTTAACGAATAGCCAACGACTTCTGCTCCTAGATATTTCAAGAAAATACATAGCCAGCTTCCTTTAAAACCAGTATGGCCAGTTACGAAAACTCTTTTTTTATGCCAAAAATTTTTTTTGATTTGATTATCCATTTAATTGTTATTACTTATTATTTTTAATCTCATTATTAATTTTAATAATAAAGTCTGATAATAATTCTGCATCGTCAGGATTAAGTATATTGTCTTTATTAAGAGATTTTTTTATTTCTTCCCTTAACTTATCTTTTAAAAAAGAAATTTTACTTTTATCAAAGTAATTGATTACATCTATTTTTAAATTTCTTACTGTGTAACCAAGTGTGACATGATAGGTAATTGTGATAAAAATGCTTAGAAAAATAGTTTTATAGATAAATAATTTCATTGCTTTTTGAATATTGAGTACATTAACGTATCATTTTTGTAAACTGATTTAAATAAGGCAAAATTTTTAGGAATTTTATATTTTGAGCTGTATTCAAAATTTAATTCATAAATATAATTAGTATAAATATAATCAGCATTGTTCAGGTCGTTTGTGCCACTTAATTTGATCTTATTTAAATCTTCTTTTGGCAACATGAAAAGAACATCCTCCAAAGGTGACCAAGAAGCTGTGCCAATTTTTTGTATCTTGAGTTTTTTTTCATTTTTAATGTCTTCAATAATATCTTGCAGAGCATGAATTCTACTAAGGTGAGCAGTATCCCTTTCGTATAAAAGCTTTTTATCTTTAGAAACAGTATTGTTGAAATAATTATATTGGAAGGGATGTAAAATATAAGACTTAAATATCATTTCTAAGTTTAAAAAAAATAATAATACATAAAAAAAGTAAGAAATTTTTCTTTTTAATTTATAAGAGAAATAAAAAATGAAGAATGAAGAGAAATAAGCTATAAAAAAATGTAAAAAAAGAAAATGTCTCCATGAACTATATAATTTTACATTAAAAATTAAGTATGAAAATATTATTAACCCAAAACATAATATTAAAAAAAAATCTAATTGTTCTTTCTTTCCCCTCCAAAGATCAAAATGGTGTTTTTGAATATTATACTTGTCTATATCGATTAATCTTAAGTAAAGTCTTTTCAAAATTAATAAAAAACCAAAAAGAAATAGAAATACCAAAAAAATTGGTGTGCTTATTGAAATAAGTTTAGGGATATAAGATATCGGTAAAATGAGATTATCATAATAATTCCCCTGAAAAAAAACTTTAACGTTAGCACCACTTAAAAAATTGATCTTATTTTTAGAAAAATTCCATAAAAATGGCCAATGAATAATTAAAAATAAAAAATAGCTGAATGTGTAAATTATAGCCGTTTTCAAATTTTCTTTAACACTGTCATTAGATAATAATTTAAAAAATAGAATTAATATAAATGAGACAGGAATTAATAATCCAAAGACTCTAGAAGAGGTTGATAAAGCAGAAAAAATTGAAAAAATTAATAACGCATTAAGTGTTTTTTTATTTAAGTAATTTTGAAAGTAATAAATTGTAATTGTGAAAATTGATAAGAAAAAAAGATCTTTTCCATCAAAAAAACTTGCGCCAAATATTTTTGGAGTCAAAAAGTAAGCAATTAATCCAAAAAATTTAACATAAAAATTTTTGAATCTTTTGTGTAGTATTTTTCCAAAATAAATTGAACTTACAAAAAAAATAAAAAAATTAAAAAAATGTTTTAAATATATATTATTAGCATTATCTTCAAAATTAATTATGATTTCAAAAAAAGCTACTGGTAAATCTAAAATTATCCCATAGGCTGGATTATTAGCTACTCTTGGAAGGTTGGGATTTAAAGAATATAGTTCAGAATATTTATTTTCAGCAATTATTTTTAAACTTTCTAAATTTAAAAAATCAAGTAAAGAAGCCAGCCAATAAAAACCTGATGCTCTTTGAAAGGACTCCTCTAATCCTATTCCGTAATCTTTAAATACTGAAATGCCTACTATAAGAAAACTTATGTATAAAAAAAAAATTATTTTATCTTGAAATTTATGCATCAATAATTATTTTTTTTTTGATTTTTTTATTAATTGTTCTCCTTTAATCCTTGTGTCTAAACCCCTGTTTTTATCATAAAGCAATGCAAAACTTGACTTTTTATTAATCTTGATAATTACTTTCATAATATCTCTTACTTCAACATTATCCGCAACAGCTGCAATAGGCCTTTTCTTCGTATCTAAATTTATAATTTCTATTACGTTTGTATTGTTAATTGTTTTTCCCTCCCATCTTCTTGGGCGAAAAGGGCTAATAGGTGTAATTGCAAGTTTATTGGAGTTCAGGGACAAAATTGGACCACTTACTGAAAGATTGTATGCTGTGCTCCCAGCTGGTGTTGATACGATAATACCATCTCCAATTAATTTTTTTAATATAATTTTTTTATTTGATTTTATTTGAATAGCTGCAGTTTGTTTACTCTGCCTAAAAATCGAAAGTTCGTTAATTGCTAATAATTTCTTTGAAGTTACTCTTTTCTTTATACTTATTTCTAATGGCTTTAAAATAATTTTTTTTGTTTTATTTATTCTTTTAATTAAATTTAAATCTTTATTTTTGTTCATTAGAAAACCAAAGGAACCACAATTGATTCCAAAAAAAGGTTTTTTATGCTTTTCAAATTTTTTCAAGGTTTGAAGCATAAAACCATCACCACCTCCAACTATAATTACATCAGCTTGTCGCAAAGGGTAATGGGTATATTTTTTTAAAAAATTTTTTTTTAATCTCTTAGCTCTTGTCGTATTATCAAACGTAAAGAAAAATTTTTTCATTTTTTATGGTGCCCTCGGCCAGACTCGAACTGGCACTCCCAAAAGGGCAAGGATTTTAAGTCTCTTTCCCTTCTACTATTGTTTGTATTTAAATGTTTTTTCATTTTTTTATGACACAATGTGCACTGTCTGCACACATTTTGCACTTATTATTATTTCAATTCATCAAAATTGTTTAAATATTTTGTTA
>MDTA01172906.1_pt1 | contig 12248 bp, 15 predicted proteins | sample 811151 | NCBI WGS metagenome assembly MDTA01 (sample SAMN05326648, study PRJNA326480) | marine metagenome | isolation source: seawater | place: Indian Ocean: South | collected 2010
AATCCTTGATATCTAATTACATAGATTGGTTTAGAATTCATTAAAGCTGCACCGACAACAAATCCACCATCAGCTACATCTGCCATTGAAACTTCAACCATTCCATCTTTCTCATACAATTCTGGCAGTGTTCCCCCAACCCATCCAACAGCGGTGAGACATTGGCCAAAAACTTTGCCAATTTTTTTTTTTAGATGACCTCTAATAATTTCTTTTATAGTTGTTCGTAAATCGTTTGCCATTTTTTTTTCATAAATTTATTAATTTTAAGATCATGGTGAATTGATTTATTTCCAAAAAATCTAAAAAGCGACTTGTACCTGTCAAAAATTTTATCTGAATCAATTCCAGCACCTGAATGCCAAAAGAGACGGTTAGTGTTAATATTTAACAACATTGGTTCTTTAAAAAAAAATTTTTGATATTTGAGAATTTCTTTTGGATCATCACTTATATTAAATGCTTTCATTTTAAATGATTTGGCAACTTCATGCATGTTCCAGTTACGTCGTATTTTTTTTTCTGTTAAAATTGATAGATTATTATCTTCAACAATAAATAAAATTGGTAGTTTTTTAGTTGAAGCCCAACCAAGAGCACCTAAAACATAATCTTCCTCTGCTGATGCATCGCCCATAAAAACTAAAGTAGGTTTTTTAGACTCAAAACAGGCTCCAGTAGCAATTGGAACTTGAGTTCCCATATGCCCATCATGACCATACATATTAATTTTTTTACTATGTATAGATGCAGATCCACCCATACCATAAGTGCATCCTTTTTTACTACCCAACAACTCTAAAATTAATTTATCAATAGCACCTTTAAATGATAAATATATAGAATGGCATCTATGTTGTCCAAAAATTAAGGGTTGAATCTTTTTATTAGCACAAATTTGTGCCAATGAGGCACTTATTGTTTCTTGTCCTGCTGAGAGATAAGTTGGTAATTTAATTTTTTTATCTTTAACATATTGGTATACATTCAATTCAAAATTCCTATTTATTGAAGTTTTTTTAAATACTTCCCATAAAAAATTTTTATAATTCATTTTAATTTTTCTATTAATTTTTTAAATCTCAAGTATGTCATAAATTTATCAATTTTAAATACTTCTATTCAATTCTCAATTATATCCTCTTTTGTTATAATTTAAAAAACACTCAAGCTTGACCTAGCTGAGGATTGTTATGCAGCTAAGAATTTAAGTCTTTCGTGTCTATTATAAATAATGCTAGGACACTAACGAGTTTTATTAGTATTTATGCTAATATTTATAATTGAACAAGAGTAATAAGTAAATTTTTTATATTTGATTTATTTAAGTTTAATATATACCTACTTTTTTATTATTTATAAATTAAACAATAATTTAATATGAGAAAAGTTTATCTTAATGGAAATTTCGTTGATGAAGTAGATGCAAAAGTTTCAATATACGACTCCGCTTTACAGTGGGGAGACATGGTTTTTGAAGCAACAAGATCATTTAATAAAAAACAATTTAAACTTAGGGAGCATTTAGAAAGATTATACAAAGGAATTAAGATATTAGAGATTCCTATGAAGATTGGAATAGATGAACTTGAGGATATTTGTCATGAAACAGTAAAAATTAACGAGCCTTTCTTTAATGAAAATGATGAGCATAGATTAATCATAGAAGTAAGCAGGGGTCCGTTAGGAATATACTCGCCAATTTTTAAGGATAAAATGGAACCAACGGTGATAGTTGCTGATTTTCCTCTTAAGTTTACAGTATCGTATATGTCAAAGTATTTTAAAACTGGCATCAACTGCGTGGTCACAAATCAAAAAGCGATACCGTCAAGATATTTGGATTCAAAAATGAAACACAGAAATAGAATGTTTTATCAAATGGCAAATATTGAGGCTTCTAAATTTAGTGGAGATAACAATTGGGCACTTTTGTTAGATGAAAATAATTTTGTAGCAGAAGGAAGTGGAAATAATTTTTTTATAATTAAAGATAAAAAAATTATAACTCCAAAAGGTAAAGATATTTTAAGAGGAATAAGTAGAAATTATATCTTTGAATTAGCAGAACAATTAAATCTAGAATGTGTAGAAGATAATTTTGAAACATTTGATATATACGAAGCCCAAGAAGCATTTGTAACTGCAACGCCATTTTGTATCTTACCTGTAACAAGTTTGAACAGTTTAAAAATCGGCAATGGTAAAATGGGAGATATTACAAAACAATTATTAAATAAATGGAGTGAAAATGTTAATCTCGACATTAAAAAACAAATGGATGATTACTCAGTTGAAGTAGACAAAATTTTAGGAAATGCGCCAACACCTCTTGTTTTCAATCCAAAAAAATAATGAGATTATTACCTGTTGTTCTAATACCAAATATAAATCAAAATATACTTAACCAGCCTTTTTATAAATATGTAATAAATGATGCTTTAAAAATTAATAATGAGATTTTTATTATTACAAATAAAAAAAATTTAAATTATAATTTCAAAATTAAGGTAATTAAAAAATTTTATACTAAAAGATTAGGCAAAAAAAATGTTGAAAAAATACTTTATAAAAATTTGAATTATAAAAGTAATAAATTTAAAGGATTTATAATTTTTAATTCTAAATATCCATGGAGGAGTTTTGAGATAATTAAAAAAGGAATTAAATTATTTAATACAAATAAATATAATTTTATAAAATCATTATCTATAGCAGAGGAAAATCCTTTTAAAATGTGGTTTTTTAAAAATAATAAATTAAGAACTGTATCAAGTTTAAAAAATGAACCTGAGTCACACTCGTACCCTAGACAATTATTGCCAATTACATACATAGAAAACGGTTTTTTTGAAATTATAGGCAAGAGCTATTTTAGAAAAAAAAAAATTAAATCAAAAATTCTAAATACTCATTTTCCATCTCTAGAAATAAATAAAAATACTATACATGATCTAGAGTATTTGTTTAAAAAAGAGAAAATTAATAAAAAAATGTTTCACACAAAAAAAAGATTACCATCATAAATGAGAAAAAAATTAATTTGCTTAATAATAGCTCGTGGTGGCTCAAAAAGTTTACCTAATAAAAATATAATTAAGATAAACAAAATACCTTTAATTGCCTACTCAATACTACAAGCAAAACAAATTGCATCTATTCAACGTGTTATAGTATCAACGGACTCCGAAAAAATAATGAAAATATCTAAGAAATATGGAGCTGAAATACTATTTAAAAGACCAAAAAAAATAAGTGGTGATCTAAGTACAGATTTTGAAGTTTTTGAACATGCAATTAATTGGTTAAAAAAATATGAAAATTATAAACCTGACTACATTGTTGATCTTAGGGCCCCTGAACCAATTAGATCTATTAAAAAAATCAAACAAGCCATAAATATAATATTAAAAAATCAACATGCAGATTCTCTTAGATCTATGAATGAGAGTAAATCTTCACCTAATCACATGTTTCAAATTAAAAATGGAAAATATAAAAATATTATTAATAATAAATCACCTTTAATTTTGAATGATTTAATTAATTTGAGAAATAAAAAATATTTTTGGCAAAATGGATATATAGATATAATTAAGACTGAAACAATTTTAAAAAAAAAGTCAATGTGTGGAACAAAAATAATACCATTTATCACTAAAGAAAAAACTTATACAATCGACTACAAAGATGATTTAGAAAAAATTTCTAAAATTCTTAAACCATACAAAAAATTATTAATTTAAAACTTTTTTGTTTGTCCACCATCAACTGTAAAAACAGCCCCTGTTATAAAATTAGATTTATTTGAACACAAATATAAACATAACTCAGATACATCATCAGGATTACCTAATTTTTTTAGAGCAACATTTTCTTTAATATAATTCATTGTTTTTCTATTATTTGAAGTCATTTTTTTTTCCCAGACTGAACCTTTAAAAAAAATATTTCCAGGTGCTATTGCATTAATTTTAATGTTACTACTACCTAGAGACGTCGAAATTAATTTTACGTAAGAATTTAAAGCTGATTTAGCTACCGAATATTCGACAGGTGCATTTTTAATTGTTTCCAATCCACAAATAGAGCTTATACAAACAATCGAACCTTTTGTTCTAGCCAAGTATTTCTTTGATTGCTCAATTATATTTACTGCTGAAAAAAAATTGTCATTAAAATATGATATCCATTTATTATAATTGCTTTTGTTAAATCTTGGGGATCCATTCCCTATGTTGCAAACCAAAATATCTAATTTTTTATGTTTATTAATGATGTTTTTTATTAGTTTTTTGCATTCTTTTTCGTTGGAAAGATCTCCTCGTTCAATAAAAGAATTCGCAATTCTTTTTTTTGCTTTAATTAAATTTTTTGCATTTCTGGCGTTCAAAATTACTTTATGTCCAGACTCGCTAAATTTTTTTGCTATAGCAAAACCTATGCCCTTTGAGGAGCCTGTAACTAGAATATTTTTTTTCATATAAAATTTATATTATAAATTTATTCTTTTTTATAAAAAAGATTTATATCTAATTAAATCTCTTGCATGATTATCTGGTTTAGATCTTGCTGTTTGCAATATAAAATTCCCTTTATACTTGGTTTTATTTAATTCATAGAAAAATTTTTTAAAATTAACATTACCTTTGCCAAGTTTAACTGTATTTCCGAATAGTTCTCTATCTTTGATATGAATATTAAATATATACCTTGAATAAAATTTAAACTCTTTGGAAATATTAAAATTTAAAGAGGCACTATTACCCAAATCATAATTTATACCAAAAAGCTTATTATTAAACTTTGAAATAAAATTTTTAACCTTATTTGGAGGTAAATCTATTTCGAATAAAACTCTTTGCTTATTTTTAATAAGTAATTTCTCAATAGATTTACAAATTTTATGTAAATTTTTAAATTCCTGTTTTGATTTTAATGAACCATTATCTACAAGTGGAACTATGAGATTATTAATCCCAATTTTTGCGCTATTTTCAATTATTTTTTTAAAATTTAAAAAAATTTTTTTGTCATATTTTTTCCAAATTGGATTTTCCATTAGATAATCTAATGTTAGTGATTCAATTCTAAAGTTATATTTTTTCTTTAAAATTATAATTTCTTTTAATTTACCTTTATAAAATAGAGGATTTTTTTTTAAAGTATCTGTATCTATTGTCCACTCCATTAACGAAAATCCAATCTTATTAGCTATTTTAAATTCATTTTTCCAATTATTATAAGGAAAAATTTGTATTCTTTTTTTTATAACAGGTGATAGCCTGCCTTGCATAAATCCAATATTTTTATTTTTGAACATTTTTTATTTTTCTAAAGGTTTTTTTGCTATAGACAATAACATTACTTCTTTTGAAAATCTTACCCACTTACTTTTTTCTTTTAAGAAATTTGGAGCTAAAAATTTTGTTAATTTTGAAAAATATAAATAAAAAAAATTATTTTTAAAATTTTTATTGTCCCAAATAGCTGGAAGCTGAATAAAATTTTCTATATTAATGTTAGTGAAACCTTCAAGTTTATGTATGTCATTTAAAGACATTTTAGTAAACGGAGTTCTATGAGTATAATCTTCATAAAAAACTTTCACATTATCAACCCAACTTGGAGTTAAAGTAATCGATACCCCTCCAGGTTTTAATACCCTGTAAATTTCTTTAAATACTTTTTCTGGATAATAAAAATGTTCAATAAAAGATTTTGAATATACAAAATCAAAAAAATTATCTTCAATTGGAATTTTTTCCTCTGTTATATCGTTTTGAAAAATCTTAACATTTTCACAAATTTTCTTTGCATAATCTGACTTATCCAGACCATAACAATCTAACCCTAAATTTGAAAAACCCTTTAAAAATTCACCTCTTCCACAACCTAACTCCAAAAATTTATCATTGGGTTTCATATTATTTGTATTGTAAATATAATTTGAAAGCTTATTAGGATAATCGGTAAAGGGTTTCAGCTTTTCGTCGTATAAAACCTCTACATAATCTAATTCTTGTTTCATTTAATCTCTTCCACTAATTCCACATAGGCTCCCTCTGGCGTTTTACAATATATAAATTTTACTTTTCCATCCTCAGAGCTCTGGGGTTTATTATTAAAAATAATTTTTTTTTTAAATTTTTCATAAAATTTATCTAAATCATCTACATTAATTGCAATATGGGTAAAACCATTACTATTTACAAAAGTTTTTTTGTTTTTTATTTTTGGTTTATAGAAGTAAATTAACTCAAGCATATTATTTTTTCTATCATACATCTTGCAAGTTTTAATTATTACTTCATTTAAACCTAAAACTTTGCTCAAAATTTTACCTTTTTCTTTAATTTCTTTCCTAACTTTAAATCCAAAATAGTTCATCCAAAATTGTTTAGATTTTTTTAGATTTTTAACTACTAAACCTGTATGTCTTATTGTTAGATTATTTCCCATTACTATGTTTCTGCTTATATTAAATCGTATTGATTATTTCTAGCTCGAATTACTTTCTAAAATAAAGTTAAAATTACATAATTTAAATTTTATACAATTTTCAAATATTAAAATAAGTAATAAACTTGTCGATTTTAAACACTTCGGTTAATTTTTCAATCGTATCCATCCCAACAATATCGCCAGGTGATAACACATATTTGTTATCATTGCTAACAAGGCCTCCCTCTAGTACTGCGAAAATAGAATTTTTTCTCGAATCTTTTAAAACATTAATTTTGTTTGTCTTACATATTTCAATTGGAACACCCCCGATAAGATAATTTTTTTTTTCATTTAAATTCGGATCTTCAATTAAGGGGTCATCACTATCCAGTTCAACCATTGAATTTTTATTTTCGTAAGGTTTGTTCTCCCTACCATACTCGTCTTTGAACCTTACCAAATCATCTTTATCAATTGGTGTTTCTATTTCAAGAATTATAGCAGTTTCTTTATTTAAATTTTTTGTCGAATGAAACAAACCTGGCCTAATCATAATTCTTGAAACAGAGTCTAATTTTTTAGTGTTATAAAATCCAAGATTAATATCTACCTTACCATTTATTAAAATAAAGCCAGTTTTTTTGAGTGGATGACAATGAAGAGAGGTGCTTTTATTATATTTTAAGTTTAAAAGTTTTGTACTAGTTATTAAATTTTTATAAATAGTATATTCAGATCCCCAAGGTTTAATAACTTTAAAATTTTCAGGGATATCATTTGGTTTCATTAAGAATTATTTTTATAAAATTCGCTTAGAACAGCTTTCATCCAAGGGCCTAGATCTTTGTAATGAGCTGTGGTAATAATTCTTTGATCGATTACAGCGGGAAGATCTTCATACTGGGCACCAGCATTAATGATATCATCTTTCATGCTATAGTAGCCTGAAATTTTTTTTCCTTTTATTATTTTCGCAGAAATTAATAGTTGAGCTCCACTACATATACAACCAATAACTTTATTTTCTTTATAGAAATTTGAGATAAAATTTATAATATTTAAATTTTGTCTAACCTTCTCCATTGCTTTAACTCCACCAGGTAAAATTAACAAATTGTATTCTGAAGTTTTAACATCTTCAATTCGAAAAACTGGATGTTCTTTGTTTGGAGGAAGGTCGGTTCCTAAAAAACCTTTTACTTTAGATCCTTCGTTCATACAAACATCCACAATAAATTCCTCTTCCAAAAGCCTATAGAATGGATATATAAATTCATGATCTTGCGCCAAGTTTCCACTAATTATTAATGCTTTTTTCATCTTCTAATAATTTTTATTATACCAATCTATAGTTTTTTTAATTCCATTTTCAATATTTGTTTTTGGTTTCCAGTTAAATTTTTTCTTAACTAATTTGTTTGAAAGTGAAATATTTGTTTTTATATTTGGTTTGCTTTTATTAAAAATTATATTAATTTTTTTATTTGAAATTTTTATTACTTTTTTTACTAATTCTTTTACTGAAATTGATCTACCGTAACTTACATTTAAAAGTTCAAAGAATGTTTTTTGTTTTTTAATTGCTAAATGAATAAAATTTACAAGATCACCCACATATAAAAAATCTCTTTTTTCATTACCTTCACCCCAAACTTCTATATTTTTATCAGCTTTCATAACTTTAGTTATAGTGGCACCGAACACATGGGATTTTTCCAGATCAAACTTATCATAAGGTCCATATATATTTGAATGTCTTATTACCAAAAATTTAGTTCTTCTAAATCTTGAATAAAATTCACAACTTTTTTCAACAAATATCTTCATCCATGCAGCACCAAAATAAGATGGATAAGGATCTTTATTTAAATTTAAAGAATTTTCAGAAATAGGTTTATTAGAAGAATGATACATGATCGAACAACTTAGAAAAACAAAAAATTTATTTGCGTTTTCATAACTTGCCCTAAGTATATATGAGTTAGTCACTGCATTGTCTGTTACATGAATATATGGTTTACTTACTATATCTTTTGATCCACTAGTTGTTGCAGCCGCTTGAATCACAATATCCTTATCTTTTAATATTTTATTTACACTTTTTTTATTTGTTAAGTCTGCTTTTAGAAATTTTACCTTATTATTTTTCCAAGGTTTTTTTTTATTATATACAGCATAAACTTTGTAACCACTTTGTTTAGAGAAATAGTCAGTTAAATTTCTTCCAATAAAACCTGTAGCTCCTAAAATAATTATTTTTTTCATTTTATCTTACCAAATTTATCCTCAACAAATTTTAAACCTATTATAGCACTAGATGTATTTATGTCTTTTAATTTTTTTAAATTAATAATTTTGATTTTTAAATATTCGCCATGGCTTCTTATACCAGAAAGTCTATTTTTATAAGTGTTAAAAAAATTTTTATTTATTTTTTTTATAAAATAAAAAAAATATGCTTTACTAGTTGTCATTGCAGGATCCATTCTTACACCTTTTTTATAAAATATTTTTAAATCACTTTTTTTAATATTTAAATTTAATTCTTCTAATGTCTCTTTTTGAGCTGCATTTTTAATAGTTTCACCTTTATGAATTGCACCAGCTGCAAATTCAAGAGCAGCATCACCATTGTCAATTCTTTGTTGCTCAACCATCATTGTAAATTTTTTTTTTTTATAAATTAATATTGGCACTACAACAACACTCTCTGGAACTAATAAACAAAATCTTTGGATTGAACTTTGATTTTTACTTTTAAATTTTACATCAATTAAAGCAGATAAAAATTTAATTTTTTTTCTTGATAGGATATTAAAAACTTTAATATTTAAAATCTTATTTTTTGAATTTTCAAATTTTTTTTTCCATTGGTTTAAAAAATAATTAAATTCATTATTTTCTTTTTTCATTTAAATACCAATCTATAGTTTTTTTAAGCCCATCATCAATGTTTGTTCTTTTAAATCTTTTAAAAATTTTGTTAAATTCATTATTTTCTAAAACTCTATAAGGAGCTGATGACAATTTTGGATTTATAAACTTAAAATTAATTTTTTTTCCAGATAATTTAATTAATTTTTTTGCTAAATTAATTATACTTAATCCTTCTCCATAACTAAAATTTATTGGAGTTGAAATCTTCTTGCTAATCAATAAAATAACTGCTTTTGCTAAATCCTCAACATAAACAAAATCTCTGACAACATGGGGATTTCCCCATATCTCTATTTTATTTTTTTTGGTATCAAAAATTTTTTTTATCAATGCTGGAATCACATGAGATTTTTTGGGATTAAAATTATCATTAGGGCCATAAATACTTGATGTTCTAACAATACTTATATCGATGCCCTTACTTTGATAAAATTCAAGAATACTCTCTAGAAATCTATAAACATTGCCTGTTATCAAATAATCAGGATAAGGATTTAAATTAAAGTCTATTTTTTTTTCAGATATTTTTTTTTTAAACGGTTGATAAACTGTTGAACTACTTACCCATATCACTTTTTTAACTTTATTTTGTAAAGCTGCCTGAAATAAATTAATTCTAATTCTTACATTATCAATCAGATTTTCTGTAGGTTCTTCTTTAAGATGTTTAATTCCACCTGCCTTAACAGCAGAAACTATAACTACATCTTTGGCTTTAGTTGCCTTTAAACAATCTTGATATTTCATAAAATCATAACGTTTGTATTTATGTTTTAATAGTTTTGTTGGTTTGCTATTTAAATAGGAAGTTGTTAATAAATAATTTTTATTCTTTGATAGCAAATTGCTCAAAGATGAACCAAGAAGACCCGTGCCACCTGCAACTAAAATTCTTTTTTTTTTCATTAATATTGATATATTTTTTATCTCAGATATAGATAATATATGAGATCTGCTTTTCATATTAAAGATAAAAATATTAAATCTTTCTTCAATGAAAATGGGTATGCAATAATAAAAAATTATTTTTCAAAAAAAGAATGTAAAAAGTTTTTAAATATAATTTCTAAATATTCTTCAAAAGAATATCCTCCAATAATGAACCCAGATAGAATTGACTTTTTAGTTTCTCAGTCTATTCCAAAAATTGAAAAATTCAAAAAACTCAATGAAAAGACAGAATTTATTAGAAATTTACAAAAAGATGCTGATTATTTTAAATCAGTAATGACAAATAAAAAAATATTGAATTTGTTAAAAAAAATTAAAAATAAAAAAATTTATGCCTTGATGTCTCAGATGATATTTAAGAAAGCAAAAACAAGTTACTCTTTACAAAGTTGGGAACCACATCAAGATAATTCTTATCCAAAAAATAAGAATGGAGAATATATTACAATCAATATATTTATGAATGATAGTAGTAAGCAAAATGGAACATTGTATATCTGGGAAAAATCTCACACTTATGGAATCTTTGATTACAAAAGTAAAATAAGTTATAGAGAAAAAGACAATAAGCCTGGAAATATTTCAAAATCTAAGAAAACTTTCAATGAAAAAGTACTTAACTTTAAAAAAGGAGATTTATTAATTTTACATGGAAACCTAGTTCATGGTTCTTTTCCAAATAAATCAAAGAAGTCAAGACCTTTATATTCTGCGAGTTATATCCCATCTGGAGAAAAATTTATTTCTGGAGCTAATGCTCAAAGACAAATTATAATATAAAATTTGATTTATATATTTGTTTGAAATTTAATCTTACTAATAATTATTTTTAAATTTAATATCGCAATAATTAAAAATTTTAATCAATTCTTTGATTCCTGTATCTAATGAAACTTTTGCTTTAAATCCATGTTTCTCAATTTTTTTATTACTTACAAAATAATCTCTTTTATCAGGGTCTTTTTGATTTTTTATAACTTTAATATCTAAACTTTTTACATATTTTTTAATTTTTCGAGCTAATTGTATTTTTGTTATGTTAGCTGATGATAGACCTAAATTATATATATTGTTTTTTAATTTATCAAAATTATTTATTGCAAAAACAAATGCATCTACAATATCTTTTACATGAATGTAATTTCTTCTAAAGTTTGGCTCAAAAATTTCTAATTTTTTTGTTTTAACAGCTCTTTCTACAAAATTATTTACTAATAAATCAGTTCTCATTCTATATGAATAACCAAATACTGTTGCTAATCTGAAACATATGGAATTACCATTTTTTATTATTAATTCCTCAGCTTTAACCTTAGTCGTCCCATATAAAGAAACTGGTTTTAAAGGGGATGTTTCATCACAAAATTTATTTTTTTCTCCAACTCCATATCCTGAATTAGTTGTTGGATAAATTATTTTTTGATTTTTATTTATATTTTTTAGAAGAATTTCTATAGATTTTACATTTGTTAGTATGGTTTTTTTTTTAAATTTTTCACACAAAGGGGCCCCGACTAAAGCTGCTAAAGGAATAATAAAATTTTGTTTTTTTACAATTTTTTTTACAACCTCTTCTTTTGTTACATCCTTTTTAAAAAATTGAAAATTATTGTAATAAAATAGATGCGATAATGAATTCTTATCATACTTAATCATATCAACAGCCGTTACATCGTATCCCAAATGAACTAATTTTGTAGCAATAGCAGAACCTAAGTATCCAGCAGCTCCGGTAATAAGTATTTTTTTTTTTTCATTCTATTTTTAAAACCTCTTTCTTCTACACTCATTTAACAAATTTAAAATAGCTAAGTTTAAATTTGTTTTAGGCACCCAGCCAGTATCTCTCTGGAATTTTTTAAAATCTGAAATTTGGAGATCTATATCTTTAGGTCTAACAAGGTTTTTATCTA
>MDTA01102329.1_pt1 | contig 12247 bp, 13 predicted proteins | sample 811151 | NCBI WGS metagenome assembly MDTA01 (sample SAMN05326648, study PRJNA326480) | marine metagenome | isolation source: seawater | place: Indian Ocean: South | collected 2010
TATTGAAAAATAGCCAATGTGGGCCCACAGGGACTCTAACCCCGAACCAACGGATTATGAGTCCGCTGCTCTAACCAATTGAGCTATGGGCCCCAAATTCTATTTTTAAAAATACTAATTATTACCTACTATAACATAACTTTATTTGATAAACATACATCAATATTCATACTTTAAGATTGAAAATAAATACATATTTTCATTCAAAAATTTGTTATTATTATTACTATGAAACGTGGAAAAAATACATTAGTCACTGATTCTGAAATTGGTGAGAATACAGATATATGGCATTTTTGTAATATTTACGGTTCAAAAATAGGTAATAATGTTAAGATTGGTTCTTACGTCGAAATACAAAATGATACCATCATAGGAGATAATACAATTATAAGCTCACATTCTTTTATTTGTTCAATGGTTGATATTGGGAAAAATGTTTTTATAGGCCATTCAGTTATGACAGTGAATGATGTTAACCCCCCATCTTTTAAGAGAACTGGTTCAAAAGAAGCTTGGCTTCCAACCAAAATATGTGATAATGCAGTAATTGGAAGTGGATGCGTTTTATTTCCGGTTAGAATTGGAAAAAACGCTGTTGTGGGTGCTGGTTCAGTTGTTACTAAAGATGTGCCTGATAATGCTAAAGTAGCAGGTTCCCCAGCAGAAATAATTGGTGAGGTTACATATAAATGAAAATACCTTTTGCAAATATCAAACAACAATACTTATCAATAAAAGATGAGATTGATAGTGCCATTCATGATGTTCTAGATGATACTGCTTTTATTAGAGGGAAATATGTTGAAAGATTTGAAAATAATTTTTGTGAATTTTATGGAATCAGAAATTGCATTGGGGTTGGGAATGGAACTGATGCCATCTACTTAGCATTAAGAGCTCTTGAGATTGGTAGCGGTGATGAGGTAATTACAGTTTGTAACTCATGGATATCGACATCAGAAGTAATTACACAAGCCGGTGCAAAGGTAGTATTTTGTGATATAGAATTAGATAACTATAATATTGATGTAAATAAGCTGGAATCATTAATTACGCCAAAAACAAAAGCAATTATACCTGTTCATTTATATGGGCAACCAGTAAAAAACTTTGACAAGTTAGTATCTATAGCAAAGAAAAATAATTTATTTGTAATCGAAGATTGTGCTCAAGCAATCTTAGCAGAGTTTAAAAATCAATATGTTGGTACCTTTGGAGATATTTCAACGATCAGCTTTTATCCAGGTAAAAATCTTGGTGCATTTGGAGATGCAGGTGCTGTTTTAACAAACAATGATGACATCGCAAAAAAAATTAGAATGTTAGCGAATCATGGACAAGAAGTAAAACATACTCATTTGTATGAGGGTGTCAATTCACGAATGGATGGCATTCAAGGTAATGTTTTAAATTTAAAATTGAACTACATTAAGAAATGGACAAAAAAACGTCAAGAAGTTGCTAGTATTTATAATAAAGAATTGAGTGATTTAAGTTCAATTAAATTACCTCATACTTCACCTCATTGCTCACATGTTTTTCATCTTTATGTTATTTTAGCTCAAGATCGTGATGAACTAATGAATTTTCTTAAAAAAAATAGTATAGGTACAGCTCTTCATTATCCTAATATTTTACCAATGCTTGACTGTTACAAATATCTAGAACATAGTGCAGGAGATTTCCCAAACGGCTATGATTGTTCTAAAAAAATTCTTTCTTTGCCAATGTTTCCAGAACTGAAACAATCAGAAGTTGTATTTGTTTCACAAAAAATAAAAGAGTTTTATAGTTAAATGGAATTCATTGATTTAAAAGCACAGCAAAGAAAAATACGAGATTCCCTAAATAATTCTATTAAAAATGTTTTAGATAATGGTCAATATATATTAGGAGAAGAAGTAAGGGTTTTTGAAAATCAACTATCTTCATTTTGTGGTGTTAAACACTCCATTGGATGTTCAAATGGAACAGATGCAATTATTTTAGCTCTATTAGCAATGGATATAAAACCTGGAGATGGAGTAATTACTGTGCCATTTACATATATTGCAACCTTAGAAGCAATTGCAACAATTGGTGCAATTCCAGTTTTAGTAGATGTTTATGATTCTACATTTAATATTGATTCTTCTAAAATTGAGGAGGTAATTAAAAAATCTGATTGTCAAATAAAAGCAATTATGCCCGTTGATTTATTTGGTTTACCAGCTAGGTATAGAGAGATAAATGAAATTGCTTCAAAGTTAAACATTAAAGTTATTGCAGATGCTGCACAATCCTTTGGAGCATCTAAAGATCATATAAATGTTGGACAATTTGCAGATATTACAACAACTTCTTTTTTCCCCGCAAAACCGTTAGGTTGTTATGGTGATGGTGGCGCAGTTTTTACAAATTCAGATAAATATAATGATATTCTAAGGTCTCTTGCTGTGCATGGTAAGGGTTCAGACAAATATGATAACATTAGAATTGGATTAAATTCTAGATTAGATACTCTTCAAGCCGCAATATTAATTGAGAAATTAAAAATTTTTGATGATGAAATTTCGTTAAGGAATTCAATTGCAGAACTTTATAGAAAAAATCTTAAAAATTTACCAGTAAGATGTCAATATATACCAAAAAATTACAAATCTGTATATGCTCAATTTTCAATCTTATTTGATAATATGAAATTAAGAGACAGAGCACAAAAATTATTAAAAAAACAAGATATTCCTTCAGTAATCTATTATTCAATTCCAGCTCATCTTCAGACTGGTTATAAATATCTAAACTATAAAATTGGAGATTTCCCTGTTTCTGAAGATTTAAGCAATAGAATCCTAAGCTTGCCAATGCACCCTTATTTAAATGAAGGAGAAATACAGAAAATAGTTGACACTATTAAACTTACTTTTAACTAAATTTTTAAACAAATTGGAGAAAATTATGAGAAGCGATATTAAGAAAGACATTAAAATTGGTGTAATTGGTAAAGGTTTTGTTGGTACAGCTGTATCTCATGGTTTTTCTCATCAAACTGGCTTTGGTGCGCAGATAAAAATTTATGATAAAGATCCTACAAAATCACAAAATTCACTTCAAGATACTGTAAATGATTCAGATTTTATTTTTCTTTCAGTTCCAACACCATCTTTTCCTGATGGATCTATAGATCTTTCAATAGTTGACGATGCTTTGAGTTCAATTGATGCCGTAAATAAAAATAAATCAAATATCATTCTATTACGTTCTACAGTAGTTCCTGGCACTACTCAGTTCTACCAAGATAAATATCCTAATTTAAGATTTGTATTCAACCCTGAATTTTTAACTGAAAGATCAGCTTCATTCGATTTTATAAATCAGACTAGAGTTATTCTTGGAGGTACTAAAAAAAATACTGAATTAGTAAAAAAATTATATAAAGAAAGATTTGGCGATTATATACCAGTTGTTGAAACAAATTTTGAAACTGCAGAATTAATAAAATATATGAACAACTTATTTTTTGCTACGAAAGTATCATTTTTAAATGAAATGAAACTTATTGCTGATAAAGTAAATGTCAATTGGGATGAAGCCGTTAATGGTTTCATTTTAGATGGCAGAATAGGACATTCTCATCTATCAGTTCCTGGCCCTGATGGTAAGTTTGGTTTCGGTGGCAGTTGTTTTCCTAAGGATATTCAAGCTTTAATAAAGTTTGCTAATGATATTGGTGTCAAAATGAATGTTCTTGAGGGAGCATGGAAAACTAATCTAAAGGTTAGACCAGAAAAAGACTGGGAAAAACTAAAGGGTAGAGCTGTTTCTGAAGAATAATTATGATAAAATACGATGCAATATGGCTGACCGGTCAACCAGCAAGCGGAAAATCTACCCTTGCAAATTTGTTGTTAGACTATCTTTCAAAAGAAAATGAAAATAATGTTTATTTAAATATTGACGGAGATGATTTAAGAAATTTATTCCAAAATAAAGATTATTCTAGAACGGGTCGGGAGGCAAATATTAGACTTGGCATGAGCATTGCTGCCTATCTTATAAACAAAAAAATTACTCCGATTATTTCTTTGGTATCTCCATATCGTTTTTTGAGAGAAGAGTTTAAAAGCAAGTATAAAGTCTTAGAGGTGTATCTTCATACTACAGAAATCAGGGGAAGAGAAAGCTTTTTTGTTGCGGACTATGAACCGCCAAAAGAAAATTTTATTAATATGGATACTACAAATTTAACTGAAAAAGAAAGCCTTTATGAAATACTCGATGTTTATAGGTAGATGGCAACCTTGGCATAAAGGCCATAGATGGCTTATTGATAATAGGCTTAAAAAAGGCAAAAATGTATTAATATGTATTAGAGATATGCCGACCGATCAAAATAATCCTTTTACACCTATTGAGGTGAAAAATAAAATTGAAGATGAACTTCGAAGCTTTGTTGATGAAGGAAAAATTAAAGTTATAATAATACCAGATATTGAATCAGTGAACTACGGTAGAGGAGTAGGGTATGATATAATTGAGCATGTACCTCCAAATGCAATAGGTAAAATTTCTGCTACAAATATTAGAAAAAAATTACTAAATGATTCGAAAAAATAATATTAATGTTTTAATTACAGGATGTGGTGCGCCCGGTATTTCTGGTACAGTTTATTCCCTTAAACAAGAAAACAAATTTGTGAACATAAATATAATAGGCACAGATATAAATCCTGATGCAGTTGGTAAATTTTTTTGTGATATTTTTTATGTTATTCCTTCTTTTAATCAAAAAAAAGAGTATCTCAAAAAAATTCTAGAGATCTGTGATTCTGAAAAAATAAGTGTCATAATTCCACAGAATACACTAGAACTTGAGATTTTGTCCACTAATAAGGAAATATTTGATGACCAAAATATAAAACTTCTTTTATCAAAGAATAAATCTATTCAATTATCAAATAATAAAAATGAATTAATGAAGGTTGCTCAATCTATTAATATACCTTACCCTAAGTTTTCTCTTGTAGATAATATATATGATTTGGAAAAAAGTATTAAAAATTTAGGATGGCCTAAAAATAAAGTTGTTGTTAAGCCTCCAATTTCTAATGGGTCAAGAGGGGTAAGAATCATTGATGAAGAAATTGATTTGAAAAGCCAATTTTTTAATGAAAAACCCGGATCCCTTAGTTCTAATTTTGAAGCTCTAAAACTAATACTGGGCGAACAATTTGATGAATTATTGGTAATGGAATTTCTAGATGGAGAAGAATATACAGTTGATGTTATGAGAACGTCAGATAAAAAGATCGTTATTCCAAGATCGAGAGGATCAATTAAAAGTGGAATTACTTTTTTTGGCAAAATCGAAAAAAATGATTTAATAAAAGATTATAGTTTAAAACTTGCCGATGCAATTAATTTGGAATATTGTTTTGGATTTCAATTTAAGCTAAAAAATCAAATTCCATATATCATTGAATGCAATCCTCGAGTTCAAGGCTCTATGGTTATATCAACTTTAGGTGGTGCAAATATTATATTGAACAGCATATTATCAATTTTAGATTTGAAGACTTTAGAAATGAATTTAGACTACAGTACTACATTTACAAGATACTGGGGTGGTATTGCAATAAATAATCAAGGGAAAAAAATAATATGATTTATGGCATAGATATAGATGGAACAATATGTTCAACAGATTGTGAGTACTCAAATGCTAAGCCTTATAATGAAGTTATTCAAAAAATAAATTCACTTTACGATGATGGACATCAGATTATCTTTTTTACATCTAGAGGTTATAAATCTGGCATCGATTGGTATGATTTCACCAAAAAACAGATAGATTCATGGGGCTTAAAATATCATAAATTAATAATGGGTAAACCCCAGTTTGATATATTCATTGATGACAAAGCAATTTCAAATATCGAATGGTATAAAAAAAATAATATTAAGATTAAATAAAGCTTTTTATTGTTTTTTTAAAATGAACCTTATTTTCAATACTTTTTTTAACTAAGTTATTTTCTAGAGTTAAATTGACATTTTCATAGCTATTTATCCACCATATTGGATGAATACAAAGTTGAATATTTTTATTATCTAAAAATTCTTTTGATTTGAGCGGATTACCGAATCGAAATGATCCACCTGAATCAGCAAAATAAGCTATTTTTTTAATATATTTTTTTTCGTAGGTATTAGAAATTTCAAAAAAATTTTCTGGATTTGCTAAAAAAGAACTATTTGGTCTGTGAATACTTGTTATATAAATATCTTCATTAAAAACATTATTAAAGATTTTTTTTTCCATAGCAAAACCTTTTTTTGGATTATCGTAAATACTTAAATCAAAATGTAAAGAGATTTGATGACCTAATTTTTTTATGCCTGTTACTTTTTTGATATTAGAATCACTTATTAAATTGTAGGATTGATTAGTTAGCAGAAAAAAATAAATTGATTTTAATCCAAGAGAATTTTCAATTTCAGCCATTTTTAATGCTAAATCAATATCCAAATCAACATCATGTCTAAGAATAATTTTATTTACACTTTTTTCTTTAAATTCATTAAAAAAAATAAATTCATATTTATTATCAAGAAATTTATTTAAAAAATTTTTATAGTTTTTTAAAGGCATATTTTTTTATTTATATATTATTAATATTTTATTATATAGTTAATTTAATGTCTATGAGTAAAAATAAAAAAGTTTCAATTCACGAATCAAGCTATGTTGATAAAAATGTAAAAATTGGATACAATACAAAAATTTGGCATTTTTCACATATTCAATCTAATTCAGAGATAGGATCAAATTGTTCAATTGGTCAAAATGTAAACATTGCTAATAACGTTAAAATTGGAAATAATGTAAAAATTCAAAATAATGTGTCAGTTTATGAAGGCGTTGAGTTAGAAGATTTTGTTTTTTGCGGTCCATCTATGGTTTTCACAAATGTTACAAGACCGAGAAGTGAGTTTCCGCAAAGGGGCACAAAGCATTACAAAAAAACATTAATTAAAAAATCTGCAACCTTAGGAGCTAATTGTACAATATTGTGTGGAATTACTATTGGTAGATATGCCGCAGTGGCAGCTGGAGCTGTGGTTACAAAAGATATTCCATCCTATTCATTGTGGGTTGGAAATCCTGCAAGGTTTCACTGCTGGATTGATGAAAAAATGAACAAGGTGGAAATTGATAAGAATGGAAAAAGTCTCTGTAAAAAATTTTGCATTCTAAATGATGAACTGATAAGAGTGAACAAGTAGTTTATGATAAATATTCATCTTTATCCAACTAAGATGACACATGAATCAAGAATTTTTAAAATCTCTGATTCAATAAATAGTCAAAAAATCTTTGATAAAATTATTTTATTAGGAATTAATTCAAACAATGATCTTCCTAAGTCTGAAAAAATCAGTGAAAATATCTATATAGAAAGAATGAATATTTCTTCAGAAATTTGGATCAGCGGTAAATCTTATGAAAAAATAAATGCATTAATCAAATTTTGGATACTATCCTTTTATAATCTTTTTAAAAAAAAACCTTCAGTAATTAATGTTCATAATCTAGCTTCTTTGCCTCCAGCAACTCTATGTAAATTATTTTTTAAAACTAAAATTGTTTATGATACCCATGAGCTAGAAACTGAACGACAGGGATGGAATAGTTTATATTTAGTGATATCAAAGTTTATAGAAAAAACTTTAATTTATTTCTGTGATGAGATAGTTGTTGTTACTCAACCTATTGCATCATACTATCAAGAAAAATATTCTATTAATCCTGTAGTTATCCAAAATGTGCCAAAATATGTTGAAGTTGAAAAAAGTGATTATTTAAGAAAAAAATTTCAAATAAATGCAAATAAAAAAATTTACCTTTTCGTTGGTAATATAACTCTCAAAAGAGGAGTCAAAGGATATCTAGATTTTTTTTCCAAAACTAATTTACCAGTTAATTTAGTATTTTTGGGGGATGGTCTTGATATGGAGGTTGTTAAAGACTATGTAAATAAATTTGAAAATATATTCTATCACCCCTCAGTTTCATATGACAAAATATTTGATATCATATCTTCGGCTGATTTTACCTTATTATCCTTGTCTGTTGAAAATGAATCTTTAAGTTATCGTTATAGCTTACCAAATAAGCTATTTGAAAGTATTATGGCAGGTACGCCGGTAATCGGTGGTGGCTTACTTTATCAGTCAACTTTTGTTGAAGAAAACAAAATTGGATGTAATATTTTTAACAACACATTTTCAAGTATCGAGAAAGCAATAAATAGCTCACTCGATCTAGATAAGATAAAACTTTCCGAAAGATGTAAAGAACTATCCAAAGTCTATAATTGGGAAAACGAAGAAGAAAAAATAAAGAGATATTTATATAAGCTAGTAAATTAAAATTAATCAATTAATTTTTGATCGTTTTCTTGAACAGAAATAAAAATTAAATAGAAATAAATTAAGTACAATATGTATTCATGTATTACAAGAAAGGTTAAGAAAGTATAAAATTCCACTTGATAGAAATAAGCAAAAGTATATAGGATTATTGATGATGAAAAATATAGGTACTTCCATAAAGAACCTCTTTTAATAAAATTTTTAATTAGTAAAACTTGACTAAGTGTAGAAACAACGAATTGTATCAAGAAGATACAACCTAGATATTGTGCAATATTACCTGATTCCTTCCACTCTTCCCCAAAAATGAAAGGAAAAATAATTGGACTTAAAAAATATATTAAGATAAAAATAGGTAAAGCAATTGAAGATAACTTTTTTATGTTACTGGTTAATAAAGGCTTAATTGGTTTATTGCAATTTATATATGTAGTTACATCCTTATAAAACACTTGACTAAATGAAACCCCAATTAATGAAGTTGGAATTGAAATTAATCTTGCAGCTAAAAAATACAAGCCATTTATTGATTCACCGCCAATGTAAAAAATAAATATTAGCGGTAATTGTTGGCTAATAGAATCAACCAAAGAAGCTGGAGCACTATATAAAGCAAAATCTTTATATTTTTTCATTAAATGAAATAAATACTTAAATGACAAGTAGTTAGAAAATAGTATTTGATGAAATCTATTTTTTAATAAAACTATATAAGTAACTATAAATCCACCCATATATCCAATTATTAAATTAGTAGAGGTGACAAAGTAAAAAGATAATATTACTGGTAATATATTTTGAATTACAGCTCTTGATATTTTTGCTAAAGCGATAGATTTATAAAGTTCAAATCTTGTATTTAACATATTTAAAATATTGAATAATCCTATTAAAAATGATACAAGTGGAATAAGTATTAAAATATCTTTATTGATATTTAATATTAGACCCAATTGATTTTCAAAAAAAATAATAAGTAATGTGAAAATAGAAGTTACAAAAATCATTATTGCAGCACTTATTAATGAAAGATTTAAAGATTCCCGATCATTTTCTGGTTGTACTAATGCTATCTCGTACCGCCCTCCAATAACTGTAGATATGATAGATGAAATACCAAAAATAATAGCAAAAAGTCCAAAATCATCTGGATTATATATCCTAGAAAGGAGTGGAGTAAACCCAATGGTTATTAATTGAGCTACTGAAGTTCCAAAAATTAATATTGCAACTTTTTTATTCGACATTTATATAAAAATTTAACATTTATAATATCTAATAGTTTAGTTATAATTTATTAGAGTTTGTGATTAATTAAATTAAAGGATGCTAATAATGTGTGGTATATCTGGTATAGTAGATAAAAATAATAATTCAGTATCACGGGAAAAAATTCAAAAGATAAATAACTTAGCTAATCACAGAGGTCCTGATGGAGAAGGATATTATTTAGGCAACAATTTTGCGATTGGGCATCGTAGATTATCAATTATTGATTTAAGTAGTTCAGGTGCACAACCTATGACCTATTTAGATAATTATGTAATAACATACAATGGAGAAATATATAATTATAAAGAATTAAAAATTGAGTTATCGGAACAAGGATATACATTTCATTCAAAAACAGATACCGAAGTCATATTAGCCAGTTATGATTGTTGGGGGAAAAATTGCGTAAAAAAATTTAATGGTATGTGGGCATTTACAATTTTTGATAAAAGAAAAAATATACTTTTTTGTAGTAGAGATAGGTTTGGCATTAAACCTTTTTATTTTTATCAGAACAAAGATTTTTTTGTTTTTGGATCAGAAATAAAGCAAATACTTCCTGAAGTCAATGATTTAAAAGTAAATAAAAAAATTCTTATTGATTATCTTTTAGAGGGATTAGAAGATCATTGTAATGAAACCTTCTTTGAAAATATTTTGAAGCTTGAGCAGTCCTGCAACCTCATATATGAACTATCTAGTCATGAATATAGAATTGAAAAGTATTTTGAACTTCATATAAATCAGGATATTAGAGATTTAAATGAAAATGATTCCATTAATCTTTATGAAAAAACTTTTTCAGATGCCGTTTCTTTGAGATTAAGATCGGATGTAAAAGTTGGAACATGTCTTAGCGGTGGATTAGATAGTTCAGCTGTAGTTGCTTTTGCTAATCAGAAAAAGAGTGGTAATACTTTTACAGCTATACATGGAAAATCTCATGATAAAAATAAAGATGAAAGTTATTTTGCAAAAAAAGTTTCAGAGCAACTAAATATAGATTTAAGTATTTATGAGACTTCTAATGAATCATTAATTAAAAATATTAATAACTGTATAGAAATTCTTGAAGAGCCATTTGGAGGTTTATCATGTTTGCTTTATATATTTGTAATGGATGAAGCTAAAAAAAATGAATTGGTAGTGTTACTTGATGGGCAAGGGGGAGATGAAACACTCTTAGGATATGAAAGGTACTTCAGTAATTATTTGAATTCGTTAAACATATATAGAAAGTTATTAGAGTTTTCAAACATATCAAATAATTCAAGTCTTGGTATAGTTAATCTTTTAAAATATTGGATATTTTTTTCGATGAAGTCATTTAGAAAAATTATTTTATCAAAAAGAGCCAACTTTATTAAGAATAAATACAAAAAACTTTCAGCAAAAGAAAAAAATTCAAAAAAAACTTCTGATAAAATTTTTAATTTACAAATTAGTGAAATTACTAAAATTCAATTACCACACTTGCTACGATATGCAGATAGAATTTCTATGTCTAGATCTATAGAAAGCAGAGTCCCATTTCTTGATTACAGATTGGTTGAAACCGCTGTTTCATTAAAAACAGAACTTAAAATTAAAAATGGATGGTCAAAATATGTACTAAGGAAAATAATTGACGATAAGCTAGATAAGGAAATAGTTTGGAGAAAAACAAAGTTTGGATTTGAAGCTCCACTTGACAGTTGGGAGAGCGAATTATTTTCTTCAAAGAATTTCAAAGATGCTCTAAGCAACTCAAAAATTATTAATGAAATTTGTATGCCATCAGAAATAGAAAATGCGCCAAATAAAACTAAGTGGAGGCTTTATAACATTGCAAAATGGGAAGAATTTTTTAATGTTAGTATCGATTAATAATAACATATTTTATTTTCTGTGCTTTTATTCATCAAATTATAAATTTATATTTTAATATGAACTACAAAGTGGATTTCAATTTTGAATCTTTATTAGCGTTAATTAAAAACCCCAAGATATTTCTTCGTATTTTATTAATAAATACAGTCATTTCGTTAATATTATATTTTATCATTCCCAGAGAATACATTTCATACGCTACAATTTTACCTTCATCTGATACTAATACTCAGGGGTCTTTACAAGCATTGGCAGCAGAATTTGGTTATGGTTCTGGAAAAAGCGATAACCCATTAATTGATCCTAAAGTAATAAAACAAATTTCTCAAAACGATAGACTATCAACAAAAATTTTGAGGCACACTTTTGCAAATGAAAATGAAAACCCAAAAGAAATTTTTTATTTTCTTTTTCCAAAGTCAGATATAAACGATTTGAAAGATTTTGAATTAGGGAAAAAGGCTCTTAATCGTGAGCATATTAATGTTTACCAGGATCTTGAAAGCTCATTAATATATATTAATGTAACAACAGATAATCCTTTTTTATCTTATGAGATATGTGAACTAGTATTTGATTATACAATAAATATCATTAATGATATTAAATCAAAAAATATACTGAGCAAGCTCAATTATTTAAATGAAAAGACCGAAGATATAAAATTTGATCTTTCGGAAAAACAAAA
>MDTA01065916.1_pt1 | contig 12244 bp, 11 predicted proteins | sample 811151 | NCBI WGS metagenome assembly MDTA01 (sample SAMN05326648, study PRJNA326480) | marine metagenome | isolation source: seawater | place: Indian Ocean: South | collected 2010
AATAACCAGGATAAAACGAAGGACGGGTATCGCATTGGAAGTAATGTTGAAGTTTGCTGGCGATTTGACGCAGCAACTTTGGTGTTTGATAGCTAATATTTTTTGTTTTGATGAAAATATTGGCTTATCAGTTTGAAGGCTAGAGGCGCAAATAGAATAATAATGCCTATCCTGCACAAATGATGGGTTGCCACAAACGGAACGTCTTGACCAATTCCAATGGCTATCAAGCTCATCTCCGCAAGCCCACCGGGTGCGTAGGCTAGTGTAACGAGATACCAAGGTAACCCGGTGATCTCGCCAATTAATAGGCCTCCCGCTACGGCAGTTGACATGAGAATAAATGTGGACCCTATGGAAATTTTTAAAATTCTGAGCAGTTCAGAAGGTTTCGTTCCAGTGAACCTGCACCCAATTGCAGTACCTAATACAACCTGGGCAATGGCAACTAGACCGACGGGGGGTGATGAGCTCGCCCAACCGTTTATATGGGCAATTGCCGTCAGGATCATAGCTCCTAGTAAGAAAGCGGCAGGTAATCTAAGGCATTTCGCTAAAAAGGGCCCCAATGTGACACTTATACCCATGGCTAACCATTCAGAAGGTGGGAGATCGAAACCGGGCCCCTCAGGAATAAGTCCTTCGGGTGTTTCATATCCACCGAATATCCTAAACATAAAAGGTATAGTTAGGACAACGAATAATACTCGTGATGCTTGTGTCAGAGCAATGGCCCTATCATCACCTCCCATCTCGCCTCCGATAATAGTCATATCGTTTAAGCCGCCAGGCGCTGCTGAAAAATAGGAAGTTATCGGGTCATAATTAGCAAATTTGTATAAGTAAAATAAAACACATAGCATTGATATTATTATATAACCGACCATGCCAGTCACGGAGAACGTCCAACTGCTCAATCTCTCGAGTAGGTCTGGCGTGAATTGGCTGCCGAGCATAACGCCGATAAAGACAACCATACATTGTCTCAAGGCGTATGGTAATTTCACTGACCAGCCGAAGATCGCGGCAATCGTAACAAAGACCATTGATCCCAGCATCCAGGGAAGGGGCAGCTTCCAAAAGGCAAACATTAGACCACCAAAAGTCCCTATAGATATCGCCAAAATAAGAGGTTTGCAGCTCGTTATAATATTTTGGATTATCATTTATGTATGCTTCATTTCTTGCTGAAAAATCGGCGTCGGTAATCGCTTTGGGTTCGAGCATTTAAGCGATGCCAGTGGCTTTCTCTTAACGATTTATTTGTCTTATGCACAGCTTTATCTGAGGGATTGCCTCTTTGAAAGCTTTAGTCCATGCTATGATTTGTAACTGAATGTTAAGTTGTAAGAAACAGAAACTTAAGAAAACTAGTTCAGAGGGGATAAAAAATGAAATCTTTGCGACGATTGGGGCTGGCTGCTGGAGCGGCTTTAATGCTCTCAACACCGCTGCAGGCTGCAGATATTGTTATAGGAATTCGATCAGAACCATCTTCTATCGATCCATACTTCCATAATCTTGGGCCAAACAACGCAATGTTGGGACAAATATTCGATCGGTTGAATGACTGGACGCCTAAAATGGATAAAATGTTTGGCCGAGCAGCGAAATCATGGAAGGCAATAAACGAAACAACCTGGGAGTATAAACTTCATAAAGGTATAAAGTTTCACGATGGTTCAGACCTCACCGCTGACGACGTCATCTTTTCCTATGATAGAGCGGCTAATTACACGGGCGGTAATTCAAGCTTTAGAACCTACACCAAAGGAAAGACGCTAAAGAAAATTGACGACTATACAATCCACATCACTACGGAAAAACCTTATCCGTTGATGCCAAATGACACAACTACTGTCATGATCATGTCCAGCGAAGCTAAGGGTACCGGTGGCAAAAATAAGGGCATATCAGCTAAAGACTTTAATAACGGATTGGCTGCAATAGGCTCTGGACCTTATAAGTTCGTTGAATGGAAAAAGGGCGATCGTATTGTCCTTGAAAAGTTTGCAGGCTACAAAGGGCCCATTGAACAACCTTGGGACAAAATCACCTTCAAGTTTATTAAGGCTGAACCCGCTAGGGTAGCCGCACTGCTTGCTGGTGACGTTGATGCAATAGATAACGTCCCAACCTCAGATATTGAAAGGCTGAAGAAAAACGCGAAAGTCACTCTGAGTTCTGGCGTTTCGAACCGTGTGATTTATCTCCACATGGATCAGTTTAGAGATAAGTCGCCGTTCGTAACCACCAAGGATGGTAAGCCACTCGATAAAAACCCACTCAAAAATCCAATGGTTCGGAAAGCCATCTCGATGATGATTAATCGTGAGGCGATCGTTGAAAGAGTTATGGAGGGCGTGGCCATCCCAGCGGGTCAATTACTTCCTGAAGGTTTTTTTGGTCGATCTAAGAAACTTGGTTTTGAGAAATATGATCCAAAAGGTGCTAAGAAGTTACTGAAGGAGGCAGGTTGGGGAGATGGTTTTGGGCTAACTATCCATGGCCCAAATGATCGCTACATAAACGATGCTAAGATCTGTGAGGCCATTGGCCAGATGTTATCTGCCCAAGGCATCCCAACCAAAGTGGTAACTATGCCAAAAAATGTCTATTTCAAGCGCGCCTCCAAGGGGGCAAAGGGTCTGCCGGAATTCAGCTTTGTCTTAGTTGGTTGGGGCTCTGGTACTGGTGAACCATCTAGTCCCTTGAAGTCGTTGCTAGCGACGCACGATAAGTCGAAAGGAATGGGTGCTTCAAACCGAGGTAGACATTCTGATCCTAAGGTAGATAGCCTGATAAATGAGGCATTGGCTACTGTAGATGACACTAAGCGTGGAAAATTATTAGCCGAAGCAACTGAGTTGGCTATTGGTGAAAACCAAGGCATCATCCCACTGCATTACCAGGTAAATACCTGGGCAACGCGTAAAGGATTAAAATTCAATCCACGCGCTGATGAGCGTACAACCGGTCACGATTATATTCCGGTGAAATAAAAAAGTAGCGGGGTTGCACGAAAAGTGCAGCCCCAAAACTATTTTTCGAGTGCATTTTGCTTTTAGTGCAAGTGAAAGCGAATTGATTTTATAGGGGAAATATGTCCGTTTTCATTATAAGACGCCTTCTGCAGTCGGGTGTAGTAGTGATAATCATGTCTTTCATTGTCTTTTCTGGTGTTTTTCTTATTGGAGATCCAGTTGAGATTTTGGTTAGCGACGATGCTGATCAACAGGAACGGGAGGAAATGATCAAATCCATGGGGTTGGATAAACCCTTCTTAGTACAATATGGGATTTTTATTTCGAAAGCCCTTAAGGGGAACCTTGGGGAGTCCTTTGTCTTTAATGAGCCGGCTTTACTTTTAATATTAGATAGAATGCCTGCAACAATGGAACTCGCAGTTGTTTCCCTGATGATAGCAATAATTTTTGGAATACCACTAGGTGTTTGGGCCGGGCTTAAACCGGATTCCTGGGCCTCGAAGAGTATTATGACTGGTTCAATCCTAGGTTTTAGTTTGCCAACCTTTTGGGTGGGTATAATGATGATATTACTATTTGCCGTTATACTTGGATGGTTGCCGTCAACGGGAAGAGGGGATGTGCAGATTATTCTAGGAATGCCTATTAGTATTTTCAGTTGGGATGGCTTCAGTCACGTACTAATGCCCGCAGTGAACCTGGCGTTATTTAAATTATCCATGGTGATACGTCTGGCACGGGCCGGGACCCGAGAAGTTATGCATCAAGATTATATTAAGTTTGCAAAGGCGAAAGGGCTACAAGAGTCTCGCATAATATTAGTCCATGTATTGAAAAATATTTTGATTCCGGTTGTAACTGTCCTAGGCCTTGAGTTTGGCGGTCTAGTGGCTTTTTCAGTTGTAACAGAGACTGTCTTCGCTTGGCCGGGTATGGGGAAATTACTGATAGACTCAATCGGGCTGTTAGATAGGCCAATTATCGTTGCTTATTTAATGATCATCGTTTTTCTCTTTGTTTTCATAAACCTTGTGGTTGACATCTTATACTCCATGCTAGACCCACGTGTTCGCCTTCAGGACATAAAATCATGACAGCGACTGATCAGAATATTACCGATGAAGACAAGCAAAGCACTATGGAATTTGAAGGGTTACAAACGCCGTTTAGGCGTTTTCTATCGGACTTTTACGAATCAAAATTGGCAGTGCTTGGATTTACAGTAATCGTGGGCATTGTTTTACTGGCTATTTTTGCACCGCTTATAACGCCAACAGACCCTTATGATCTTACCACTGTTACTATTTTAGATAGCAGACTCAGCCCGGGAGAGACAATGATGTCTGGCACAGTTGCCTATTTGGGTACAGACGGTGCCGGCCGCGATATGGTGAGCGCCATGATCTATGGCCTAAGGATAAGTTTAGGTGTTGGAATTGGCAGCGGTATCATTGCTATGTTGATAGGTATAAGTTTTGGCCTTCTATCAGCTTATGCTGGTGGTCGTCTCGACGCGCTTTTTATGAGGATTGTTGATATACAACTTAGTTTCCCTGCAATTTTGGTTGCGCTTGTTTTACTTGTTACCCTTGGAAAAGGGGTAGATAAAACCTTGATAGCATTAGTTGTGGTCCAATGGGCCTACTATGCACGAACAATTCGGGGGACTGCGCTAGTCGAGCGTAGACGAGAATACATAGAGTCAGCGGTTTGCCTAGGTTTATCAAAAAACCGAATTATGTTCCGTCATTTGTTGCCTAATTGTATGGCCCCAATGATAGTAGTTGGTACAATGCAGGTAGCACATGCTATTTCGCTAGAGGCAACACTGTCATTTTTAGGATTGGGAATGCCTCAGACAGAGCCTTCCCTCGGGCGCCTCATTTCCAATGGCTTCGAGTACATTCTCAGCGGAAAATATTGGATAAGCGTATTTCCAGGCTTGGCACTTTTACTCACAATCGTAAGCATCAACCTTGTTGGAGATAGACTTAGAGATGTACTTAATCCAAGATTACAAAAGTAGGCAGGTATCACTTTGAAACGAAACCCAACATTAGACGTAAGAGATCTTCGAACCTACTTTTTTACGAAAGGCGGCGTGGCGAAAGCCGTTGACGGGATAAGTTTTTCAATAGAGCCAGGAAAAGTTCTTGGATTAGTCGGTGAGTCGGGGTCTGGAAAAACCGTAACGGGCTTCTCTATACTTGGCTTAGTTGATCAGCCGGGTAGGGTAGTTGGCGGAGAGGTTCTTTACAGAGGTGAAGATCTTAATAAGGTCTCAGCTGAGAGAATGCGAGAATTACGCGGCGTAAATATTTCAATGATTTTCCAAGACCCTATGATGACATTAAATCCGGTATTACGAATAGATACGCAGATGATAGAAGCAATACGAGCACATGAGAGTGTCTCTAAAGAAATTGCCCGCCAGCGCGCGCGAGATGCACTAGGCCAAGTTGGTATAGCATCCCCAGACGAAAGACTACGAGCTTATCCACACCAATTCTCGGGCGGGATGCGCCAGAGAGTAGCTATTGCGATTGCGCTTTTGAACAAGCCAGATCTGATTGTTGCGGATGAGCCAACAACTGCACTGGATGTAACTATTCAGGGTCAAATTCTCTATGAGGTACAAAAACTTTGTTCTCAAACTGGTACGGCACTCATTTGGATTACCCATGATCTTTCTGTAGTGGCGGGTCTGGCAGATCAAATTTGTGTCATGTATGCGGGAAAAATCGTCGAGTCTGGTGAAGTCAACGCTGTTTTGGACAATCCAATGCATCCTTACACTTACGGTCTGATTACATCGGTCCCTAGTAGAAATAAGAGAGGTGTCCCTTTGTCGCAGATTCCTGGCATGGCACCGTCATTACTTAACTTACCAAAAGGATGTGCCTTTGCGCCTAGATGTAAGTGGTCGAAACCTAATTGCCAGGAGCAGCCTGATATAACGCTTGCAGCGGAGAGCCGGCGGCTCTTATGTCATAATCCAATTGAATACACCGATAATAACATTAGTCAGGAAACCTTGTGAGTAATTCCGAATTAGAAACGCCAATACTTAACATTGAGAATGTTTCTAAGCGCTTTGTGAAATCGCTAGATTTGGCGGGAAAGATCGCACAAAAATTAGGTGCAAAAGTGCGTGAAGAGATAGTGCATGCTGTTGATGGCGTCTCGATCGGGATCGAGGATGGAGAGGTTGTAGGTTTGGTTGGAGAGTCTGGATGTGGGAAGTCTACTCTTGGGCGAGTAGTTGCTGGCGTTCATGAAGCAAGCGGTGGGAAGGTATTATTCAGAGGTCAAGATGTTGCAACATTGGAAGGAAATGAGGCTCGCGAAGCTGCATTGAAAATTCAAATGATATTTCAGGACCCGATGAGTTCACTCAACCCAAGGCTCAGAGTCCAAGATATAGTAGGTGAAGCCCCCGTTGTTCATAAAGTAGTGAATCCCTCCGAAATTGAGGATTACGTCGCGCAAATAATGACAACAGTAGGTTTAGACCCAAGTTATGCTCGACGATATCCACACCAGTTTTCGGGTGGACAAAGACAAAGGATAGGCATAGCAAGAGCGCTTGCAGTTCGGCCGGATTTTTTGGTTTGCGATGAGTCCGTGGCAGCGTTAGATGTTTCTATCCAGGCGCAAGTTCTAAATTTATTTATGAAACTTAGGGAAGATCTAAACCTCACATACCTATTCATCAGTCATGATTTAGGGGTCGTGGAACATTTAAGTGACAGAGTAGTTATAATGTATCTTGGTCGAGTAGTTGAGATAGCACCCACCGAAGATTTATTTAAAGAACCCAATCATCCTTATACCAAAGCATTATTAGCTGAAGTGCCTCGTTTAGACACCCGAGCTAGACGTTTTGCTCCAATAGAAGGTGAGATACCCTCACCTATAGACCCTCCTTCTGGATGTCATTTTCATCCACGTTGCCCCAATGCTACTTTGAAGTGCCAAGAGGAAAGACCGATTCTGCGTGAAATTAGTCCAAATCGCCATTCAGCTTGTCACCTTAACAACGACCATTTATGAAACCAGAAAAAATCACACAACATGTTCTAAAACTTTGTAAACAAATCAAGATTTCCAGTCCAATAATATATGACTCACCCCATTCTGGTATCATTTTTACACGTGACTTCAGAACTACTGCTACAGATTCGCAAACCGAATACGGCTATAGATACATTTGTTGATGAACTAATTATAGAAAATAGTAATCTAGGCACTGCTGTCCTGATTGCGGATTTTCCCCGATTATATTGATCCAAAAAGATCCAATAGGGAAGTCGATATTTCCATGATTGATAGAAAATTGCGGCACGCTGTTCAAGCAACAAAAAACTCGATGTGGGTATGGAATTAATAAGAAAATATATTTTGCCTAAGGTGCCAATGTATTCAAAAAAACTATCAGTCTGTGAAATAGAGAATCAAATCAAAAATATTGGTTACATTACTATGAAGTGTCGCAAGTCTTGCTTGAAGAGAAACCAACTGAATTTGGATCGGTTTGGTATGCAAATTGGCATGCTATGGAATCTAAAGATAACCAAAAAAATATAGACAGCGTTAAAAAACGACCCGACGTTGTGGTCAGTGATCAGAATGGCGAAACCTCATCTAGGGGGTTTGGTGATTTAATTACCAAAAGTCTCAAGGAAAAAGGTTAAAAAGTAGGAATTAATTATCCTTATAAAGGGGCAGAATGAACTTAAATATATGGGGCACCGTAAAAAAATTGTAATGCAATATAGTTAGAGATCAATCAACGGCTTTATTTAGACGAAACGTCAGTCTTTAAGAACGATGGTTTTTCGGTCTTTAAAGATAATGTATTTGAATTAGCAAAGCGCCTCGTCGACGTTACTGTTGACAAAAAAAAGTTTCAGTTTTTTGGTTTATCCGTATTACTCTGTCGGATTTTATCCAACGCGGCTTCTTTTTCACTTATTTTTTCCATAGCTTGCTGCGCTCCGCGCGCTGTTTTAAGATATTTTCTGTGTTGTAAAAGGCGTTTTTTCATGAAAACAGATGCTTCGTCGCTACCTGGTAACGGATTATTGTCTGGCTCGATGAAGTTTTCCATAGAACTTTTTTTACCCTCTATGTCTCTATCTTTTGACATTTTTAAACCGTTTTGTTGGCTTTTACGTTAACCCTTAATCTTTAAATTATAGTAATTTCGGTCTCAAGTCACCTCACGGCGAAAATTGTTCTTTGAGCACTCGCTCATCTAGATTGTGGTCAGGGTCGTATAAGAGATTCAGCTTAATACTTCTATCTTCCTTCACGGAAACGGTTTTAATATCCCGCACTTCTGTGGAGTCGGCAGTTGCACTTACAGGGCGTTTTCCAACATCAAGAGATTCAATTTTTATTTCTGCATCATGCTGCAGTAATGCTCCCCGCCACCTTCTGGGTCTAAATGCGCTTATAGGAGTAAGGGCAAGAATCCCAGCGCCAAGTGGAATGATTGGTCCATGCGCGGATAAATTGTATGCTGTGCTCCCAGCAGGAGTGGAAACGAGGATACCATCACATAATAGCTCTTCCATTCGGACAGTGCCGTCAATAGTAATTCTCAATTTAGCTGTTTGCGAGGTCTCGCGGAGTAAGGAAACCTCATTGAAAGCTAGGGCTTCCTCTACGATTCCTGTTGAAGTTTCGACATGCATTCTTAAAGGGTGTAGCGTTACTAATGTTGCGGCTTCAATACGTTTTAGAAGGTTCTCTGATGAAAACTCATTCATTAAAAACCCAACAGTGCCTTTGTTCATTCCGAAAACTTTAACCGGTTTATCGATGTAGTAACGAAGAGCTTCCAGCATTTTCCCGTCACCACCAAGAACAACCACTACATCAGCTTCTTTTTCAGTGACATGCGGGTATTTATTTTCAAGCTCACTTTTTGCTTTTAATGCGGCTTCATCTAATGAAGCGACAAATGCTAACTTTGTTTGTGACATTTTGGTACTTTCGAGCTACCCACCGAAACAATGTTACCATCGTTCAGTATGTTTAGGACATTGCAAGTTTGCGACAAAATGATTTTTGTTCGGAAGGCGGGTCATAAGCTTTTTATTTACATAATGCAGTCTCATGTCGAAAAGCCGGAATCGTTTTTATACACTATTTTCCAAACAACCCCAATTCTATTGAGAAAAGAGTATCTCTAAAACTAATTTCCCCAGGGTTTAATCGCCTCTTTCAATGCTTTATAGCCTTCAATAAAACCTGGTCGCTTGCCCGAATATACCTTGTCGAATGTTGCGAGAGCATCGTCCAACCACTTTCTAAGTTCTTCATTTCCTTGGTTTGCGTCTAAATATGCATCACGAATTAGGACAAAATGTATTCTTGGGTCGTATGGCTGTTTAGTGCCCCCCATTGACTCATCTCCATCAAGCAACCTTAGTAGCATTGCATCAGCTGAACCTAGGGTTTGCTCGTGAATAGCTGGACCGGTCATGCGGTGCATTACAGAAGTCATGTCGCGGCCATTCCCAGTTGTGTAACCCATATCCGACCAAACTTTTGCCATATCTATATCTTGTCCGAGGTGCTTAGCCAATTTTCTACCAAAATGCCTTAAAGGATCGGATACGTCTGCCATTAAGTCAGTAAGTCGATCACCGTCTAAATCTGTGGCAAGAACAATACATTTTTGGTGGTCAATTAGATCCCATAACAGCAGACCGTAATTTGTGTCAGAGATGTGTTGTTCTATCCGACCACCCCAATTTTCCATTCCAGCTTTAAAATCAGGTGGTAGAAGAGCAATAATTTTTTCTATATTTTCTCTGTGCTCTTCAAACGGATCTACGGCGTATTTTCTGCCTACCTCGAATTTAGTTCCTTGTATTAGCCACGCGTGTAGACCAGCGTTTATTCCATCTTCCATCGCTTGCGTCGGCTTCATTGCGACCCTACCTATTGCACCGGTTTCATGCACCATCTTTAGAAAGAGCCTATTGGCATAAGCCATTTGTATTCCCGGGGAATTCATTTCAGAGTGGATATGACCTGTCTGCGGATCAATATTGAATTTGGGCTTGTTTTGGGAATATGGCAAACATGGCATGCATCGTACTGCAGTGATTGGACCATACGGCCGAACATTACAATAAACCCCTGCTTGTGTTCTTAATGGGGCGTTACCAGACTTACCCATAACGACCACTCTGCCACCTTTTCCGTCATTTACATAGGCATCGCCAGCAGTTGACCACTTGATAGATGTACATGGCATATTGCCAAACCAACTGAGGCACTCAAGCTTTGTGTCATGCCTATATTGTGACCACATTGGTACTGTGTAAAAAGGAAGGCCTAAAATATCAATTGCTGCCACAGTTCCCAGTAGCGCATATGCATCTGTCAATGAATGAGCCACGGGATTTACGTTCCCTACGAAGTTGCCCCCACTCCAAACCACGGCCTCTGGATGCCCGTCAGGTCTTACTTCTGTTGGTTCATAAAGAGCTTGGAGTTTACCAAACAGGTCGCCGCCATCAGCTTCCGTTTTTGCTATAGACATTAGATCGATCATTTAGGCCTCTTTAGATTATGTTTTAGTCACAAAAAATTAAGATCGTGAAAAAAACTATAGTTGTATGATGTTTTGCAACAGCAATGTAAAGGTTACTTGAAAGTTTTTCAGCATCTTTTTTTTTAAATTTTAATAAAGCTGTTTTCGCGGGCGGTTTTAAATATCTAGTAAAATGACCCGTAGTCTTATTTCAGATCATTTTTTATCAAAATGCTCAAGTTTCAACATTAATTCCTGAATAGAGTCCACCGACGACAAAAAATCGGAGCTTCTAGGCGTATAAAATCCAGAATTTATACTATCTTGGATCATCTTCATAAAACTATCCCAATAAGAATTTATATTGAATAGGATTAAGTTTTTACTAAAGACGTTGAGCTGCAGCCAGGTTAGAACTTCAATTGTTTCATCGAATGTACCAATCCCTCCCGGAAGAGAAAGAAAAAGATCGGCTTTTTCATACATAATCCTCTTGCGGGTATGCATATCATCAGTGACTATTTTTCTTGTCAGTGCATTGTGGCCCACCTCGACGTCTTGCAAAAACTTTGGTATCACACCCGTTACGTCCGCTCCCACAGATATAGCTCCATCTGCTATCTGACCCATTAGACCAGTGCTTCCGCCGCCATAAACTATTTTAAAGCCGGCATTTCCGAGGTTTATTCCAACATCAAAAGCCGTTTTGGAAAAAACAGCTTCATTTCCATCAGAGGAGCCACAAAACACACACACGGTAAAATTATCAGCCATATCCTTCTATTTCACCGATAGCCTATTTGGTCAAGAAGAGTTTTTATTTCAATAGAAGCGTTGCCTACTACTTCATTCGGGCTTATGGTCCAACGGAGGTTTTGGAGGCGGAATTATGGTAAAACGCCCTTTTTTGATCGCCGTTGCAGGCTTGCTAGTTGTTGTGGGAGCGCTGCTTCTGCTTTTCTTTTCTGATGAAGAGCTGGTAGAGAATAACACCCATTCAGATAAGACTGTAAATAGTAGTGTCATTCAAAATCCTTCGAAAAACTCGGCCAATAGAAATGAAAAACAAGCGGAAAGCCAGGGTCAAGCTAAGGCTCAAATGATGCTTCCTCTTGTGGTACCAAAATTTGATGTTGTGCGAGTTGATCCTGAAGGTAATATCGTCATTGCTGGTCGGGCCCAACCAAACTCAGTTATAGAAATAATAAGTGGTAAGGAACAGATTGGTCAGGTGAAAGCAGATGGTCGGGGTGAATGGGTTTTTGTACCAGCCTCTAGGTTGAAAAATGGCAATATGATCATTACCCTCAGAGACATCACAGACCAAAAAAACATAATTGAGTCCAAGAATGCCGTGGTAATTGGGATCCCAGAATTAGGGGGCGGTATTGCCGGTTCCGAAAATCAAAACCAAAAACCACTTGCTGTGGTCGTGCCTCGAGGCGAAGCCAGTAAAGAGGCTACCCGAATTATTCAATTGCCAGGACTTGAAACTAAGAAAAGTAGATTAAAAAATAACACAGACTTGAATAAAAATTTAGAATCGGTAAGAAAAGAAACGCTAGTTTTAGCAATCAATACTATCGATTATGATGATGGTGATTTAATGTTATTGAGTGGTCAGGCAACTGCACAAAACGTACTACAAATTTATATAAATGATAAAATTGCAGGTTCAATAAAAAGTTCTGACAGCGGGACATGG
>MDTA01020887.1_pt1 | contig 12243 bp, 6 predicted proteins | sample 811151 | NCBI WGS metagenome assembly MDTA01 (sample SAMN05326648, study PRJNA326480) | marine metagenome | isolation source: seawater | place: Indian Ocean: South | collected 2010
GCAAACCAGACACTAGACTCATCTGGGCAAACATCGTTTCCAACGGTTGATATTAATGGTGGAGCTATTGATAACTGTACAATTGGCGGGTCAACAGCAGGAGCCGGAACATTTACAACCGTAACATCTCCCATTGTTCAACCAACTTCTGGCCAGTCTTTAATTGTAAAAGAGGAAGGTGGAACAACAGCTATCACAGTAGATACGTCAGGTAACGCAACTTTCGCAAATAATGTGTCAGTCAATGGCAATACCACAATAGGAAACGCATCATCAGACACATTAACCATAACAGCTACAGCTTCTGGTAGTGCAAACTTTTCAGGCCTGACAGGTGAGATAAGGATGTATGGAGGAGCAAGTGAGCCCTCTGGCTGGAAGTTCTGCAACAATCAAACTTTAAACACATACACATTTGCAGCGTTACATGCAGTTATATCGGACAAATTTGGCGGTACTGCATACAATCCTGGTGTTACAGACCAGTCTGGTGCAACCACAACTTTCAATGTTCCAGACTTTCGAGGCCGTGTTCCTTTAGGAGTCAACGCAGACACCCTGACCCAACGTGTTACAAAAAGTAGAGGTCAAAGCGGAGGGACAAGTGATGTAACCCTGACTGCTGCCCAGAGCGGTGTACAGACACACGGTCACGCAAACAATTTTACAGCAAGCCACGCGCATACGCATGATTTAAGTAACCACGTTCACTCTTTGCTTGAAGCCGCTGGTGGTGTTGGCTCAGCACATGTGGAAGAGCCCTACGCCTCAGATGCGGCTGCATCGGATGGTGGAGGTAACACGCTAGGTCCAGAACCAAACGTGACTGGCGCAGCAAGTACAAACACTGTAACGATTAGTGGTGGAGTTACAGATCATGGTGGTGCTGATGCAACACAGGCTCACAACAATTTACAGCCCTACCTCGCAGTCAACTACATTATAAAAACATAGATGCCTCAAGAGACCCAGAACAATTTCTCTGGGGGACTTAATACAAGGTATCCGTCCCACCTGATACCAGAGAACCAAGCCACAGAATTAACTGACGTTGATCTTTCTTATGGAGATTTGCGTGGGGACTATGGTATGGCTACTGATGGTCAGCAAGAATATTATTATGAAGAAGGCGGTACATGGGTTTCAAGTGATGGGTTTACTCCGACTGTAGCTGTTATAGACTGGCCTTATTCTGGCAGTAGTTTAACTCAAGCAATCACGACAGATTCTAATTACTTTAGTGAGGTGGTTATTGGGACGAGCTCTACTATAACTATTAATGATGGTGTTACATTAGAAATCTATGAAAGTAGTCGAGGTGTTTTTGGTGCCAATTCTTTTGTTGAGTACAACAAAGACTTATATATATCAAGGTCTGATTTTACAATAACTGGATGTTCCTACGATCATACAAGTAACGCAACTCGAGTAGAGACTGGTACAAGCACTTACAAATTACAGGTTGGTGATGTTTTAGGGGGGACAGGAATAGTTACTGGTTCGTTTATAACAGAAATAGATTCTGTCAATAGCCGGGTGATTATAAACAATGCTGTAGAGCAAACACAAAGTAATGTATCAGTAACTGTAAAACCAATTATATCCAGGTTTTTAGAAGGTGATATATCGGAAGGATTCAGGGCATCAACACTACCACCAGATCCTGAAATAACTTTTGCACAAAATGCAACTCTAGGCAGTCATAATGATAGAGATACTTATCATTCTGATTCATGGTATTCAGCTAGTGTTCCTGTGCCATTCCAATACGGATTAGCACACTACGACTCAACAGGTGTAGAGTCTTCTATGTCGGAACTGACTGACTCAAAAATATCAGCCACATACTTCCCAGCCGACAATACTAAAAACAATCTACCTCAGTATGTAAATATAACTGGAACTCTTGTTTCTACTGCCACAAATGACAGACTTGGAAGACATGCTTTATATAGGGTTGGTGGGTCATCCAGTGTGATTAAAAGAGTTGCTAATCTTTATTTTGACGGGACTTCTATAAGTTCTACCGCATCTACAAACACGCTGACAATAGCACTATCTTCCGCCACTAATACACACCAATATCGTGTTGCTTGGTATGTTTATCATGCTTCAGGTGCAACCTATGGTTGGACAAATGCTGATGGAACCACTGTTGCAACGACTAGAACTGGTCAGACAGATTTTAGAAGTCCATCTAGTGGTAATATAAGTTTCGCATTAACAGGCAGTGGTACCGCACATCATGTAGATATATTTGTCTGGGTAAGGATTCCAGGAGAGAGGATAGAAAGAGAGTATGTCTTACGAGCGTTCACCCATAACAACACCAACATAGCAAATGCAAACACATATTCTTATGTGGATTTCACATCTTCTGATTCACTAATTGATATTCAGCCGATTAGCGAGGGGAATGAACCTGAAAGGTCTCTCAAGTTTTTAACAGAATCTGGAAATCTTTTTTACGCTGCAAAAGGAACAAGGGTGCATGTTTCTGAATATGGTAACCCTAATAGCTGGCCCAAAAGTGCATTTGTTGATTTTGACCAAGAGGTTACAGCACTTGATTCACTTGGAGCGGAGTTGGTTGTTTTCACAAACTACGGAATATACAGGGTCTTTGGTGCCGATCCTAAGAACTTAAAAAGGATACAGATTCCAACAACGGAAGGGGTTCCAGTTGGATTAAACAAATGTGTGTCTAGGTATCAACAAGGGCTTATGTTTGTTTCTCACAATGGAATATGTTTCTACGACGGGAAATCAGTTCAAAGGCTGTCTCATAATAGTCTGGACTCGTTTACCCCGCCTGACAGTACCAACGCAAACAATTGTTCTGGCTTTTATGAGGACATCTACTACCTCATGGGTAATTCTGGAAATGGGTACAAGTATGATATAAGACAAGCCCCACCTAAGTTGACCAGAACATCAATGACTTCTAGCAACCTGTTTTATCGTGGTGCAGTAAATACATTGTATAGCCCAAATGGAAGACCAGGATACCCAACTGGCGACAGGCAAACTTTCACAGCTAAAACTAGGGGGTTTGTTGGTGGCGATATTAACAGAGAAAAAATGTTCTTCGGTGCAAACATTTCCGGGACTAATTTTAGTGGCACTATAAATTTAATCATTGATGGAATTACGACTGACACTTTTACAATATCCAGTGAGGTTGAAGACTACGATAGAACGGTCTATGCCGCTAATGCCAGGAGGGGTAATACAGCACAAGTACAGTTAGTTTCATGCACAGGGATTGTTAATAGGATCACGGTTAATTTTGAGTTTACAGATCAATTAACAGACAGGCTTTACAATAGTGTTCAGGTTCAATATACAGGCACACCAAATGTTAGTGTCTTGCTGGATGGAGCGATCAAGGTCACACAACTATTAACAGCACCCACTGGTCAAGTTGGTGAAGCGAAACTTTACTTTCCATCAATGTCAACGGGGATAGTGCCATTTGTTAGAGAAACAACTGGAGAGGCCTCTGGCAGGGTAATTAAATATTCCTATGATGCTGAAAGCGTATAATGTCAAGAAGGCCAGAATATGACGGTTATCTTGCGATAGAAGATGAGCGCATAAAAGAAACTTTTAGAGTGCAGGAAGAGAACATTAGAGTGGCTAATCTAAAAATAGAAGAGTTAGAAACGAAGATAGTTAATTTAGAAAACAGAGTCTTAGTTTTGGAGAAAGCGTGAGGCAGGTAGTACAGGCTGTAAATTTAAGATACAAAGGCCAACCGACCATAACTGTTACAGTGGATGGTGTCCCTATACTTTCTGATCAAACTCTGCCTTCTCATAATGTTATGAAGAACAGAAGGATAACACTACCTCCTGGGGGCGTGGGATACAACCCTCAGCTACAAAGTACCTTTCAAGGTTCTTTATCATATCAGTTTGAGACAATACCAGATGCACAGTTTTCAGATCAACAGCTTTATCATTTTTATGAGGTTACTTTCACAGGAACGGTAGAGTTACAATTGTATGTGGATGAAGTGGAGAAGGCCCCAAACAATTCTGAAAACTCTTCTATCACCCTAATTCCGAGAGACAGTAGGAATATTGACACTCGGAGAGTCTACTTCCCTCCACTTACTTATGGATGGATTCCTCAATTAAAACAGGTAGTTGACTCAACAAAGGACTCACAAGTTTTAAGCAACAGGATAAGAGCACTGCCCAGCAGATTTTTTAAAGGGGAGAGGGAACATAGCGAAATACAAGTCACACATCAAGGACCGCTTGAGCTTGAGGTGTTTTTAGATGGAAAATTATTAGCAGAATACAGATACGCTTCAGATAAATACAACGACGATGCTTTCAAGACAGAAAAAGAATATCTTCCATCTAGCTCACGAGGTCAGATCCTACAATGGATACAATCTGATGGGGCCGGGGAAGTCGCCAGCTTTGAAAGCGATCTTACATTGACAGATAGAGAACAGCCACAGACGGAGGTTTAATGGCACAGGCACAGTTATCACCGATGAAAATGAAGGTCAAGGACGTTATAGCGAAGTCCAAGGGCACCAAGTTTAAGGGTGTTAAGGAGAAGCACTACCCGGTCATGGTCAACAAGGCTGAGATGGGTGCGCTGAATGCTATGAAGAAACCCATACATGAGCGAGAGAAGGGTGGGTTCTTGGACCAGATGGTTAAGAAGGGTCTGAACGACAAGACCTACATTATGAAGGGTACTGAGCCTAAAGCCGTGGCCACGCCTTATGCGGTTATGTATGACGATAGCACGGATGATCAGCAGAGCACAGCAACTGAAACGCAACCTGACCAGGGAGCATTTGAAACCAGACCAGAAGTTATTGCAAATAGACCAAGCTCAGGTGGTGGTGGCGACGGTGGTGGTGGTAGCCAACAAAGAGCCCCACAAATGACACGAGAGCAGGCCATGCAACAGTTTGGGCTTATGGAGTCTGTAGACCTGGATGCGCTGAAAAAGACAGCCGCAGACGAAGCCCTACAAACACAGAGAGATTCTGCTCGTCAGGGATACGTTGATAAGTTCGATGCTTATGCTGATAAATTTGGGACATTAGGTGACCAGTTTGATTTAAGCAAAGAGCGTGGTGCAATGCAGGATCTTGCTGGTGAGGCGCAGAGGTTGGGCACTCAGTATGGAGATCAGATGTCTGGTGTCACAGACCGTGTTGGAGGATACGAAGGTGATGTTGCTGGATTGAGATCCGGTGTGGATTCTTTGAGACAACAACAGGCTGGCATTGGTAAGCAAATCGGTGGACTAGCACAACAAGCTATGGACCCAACAAGCTCACCGATGTATGACCAAAACAGAAAAATGTTGGCAGGAGTGGCGGAACAGCAGAGAAAATCTTCTGATGCTGCGGCTATGGCCCAGCTAAACAGGGGTGCGGCTGCTTCTGGAATGAGTCCAGAAAAACTTGCTTTAGCTAGAGCCCAACTAACACAGGGTCAAGGTGCAAGAGCACGGCAAGATGCGCTATCTAGTGCAATGGGAGCACAGCAAATGACTGGTCAACAGCTTGCTCAAGGGGCGGGACTGTTAGGACAGCAGGCTGGACTTGGTATGCAACAAGCCAATCTTTATGGACAGCAAGCCGGTCTGGGAGCACAAGCGGCTGGACTGGCAGGGCAACAGGCTGGAATGTTTGGGCAGGCCGCAGGATTCCAATCAGGACTCATTGGTCAACGTGGTGGATTGATGGGTCAGTCAGCAGGATTGCTTCAACAGCAATTAATGGGTAAAGGGCAAATGCTTGGACAACAGGCAGGCATGACCACATACGGATTACAAGATGTTGTTGCCAGACAGAACGAGGCAATGCAAATGGAAATGATGGAAAAAACCAACGCTGCAAATATTGAGGCTGCGAAGCATAGTGCTAGTGGCGGGAGTAGTGGTGGTGGTGGTTTTCTAGGCTTATTCTAAAAGAAGGATTATAGGAGTAACATGGCTAGAGCAATTGACTATGGCTTGAATGTAAGGCAGGCCGCAATCAACAACTACATGAATGCGGTCGCTAATAGGGCTCAGAAAAAAGCTGAGGCTGATGCCAGAAAGGAAAAAGCCGCTAGGCAAAAACGTAAAGGTTTGATGACTCTAGCTCTTCACGCAGGGGCTGCGGTAGCAACGGGTGGAGCCAGTCTTCCGTACTCTGCAAAGTATGGTGCGTTTGCCAACAAAGCTCTAATGGGTGACGACTACGAGGGTAGTGGGGTCGATGCCTTACAGGGGCTGGGCTCAGCAGTTTATGCTGGGGCTGAGCAGTCTAAAGCAAAGCAACTGGCTGGCATGGAGAAGTCCTATAACAATCAGCTTGAGGGGATTTATGCTCGGATAGACGCACTTCCACAAAGTCAGGTTATGGAAAGAGCTAGACTTGCGAACCAGGCAGCAAATCTTACAAACACTTATGAAGACAAGCTTGATGCTATGAACAAAAAGCCTGCACATGAGTTCCTTGGTAGCGAGAGAGAAAAGATGACCATGAGAATTCCAACCGCCAGTGGAAGCGCAACCCCTGCACAGATAAGCATGGGGACAAAAGTAGAAGAGGTTGCTGAGGCTAGTGGGAAGAGCGTGGAAGCACCCAAGGAAGATGGGTTTATGCCAATGACACCTCAAGATTACAAGTCAATGGATGAAGCAAACAAGGTGGCTCAAGGCGTTGAAGGATTTGATCCTGAGCAAATAAGAGAAATGAAATCATCCACCAGAGCTCCAGATCAACCTAGTTACAGCCCTACCTTTAGCAATAAAAGGGACATAAGCAAAACTAGATGGGGCAACGAATACTACAACCTCGGATACTGAAATGGCCACCAAAGAATACAACTGGTTTAACGACCCAGAGTTTATAAAAAGTCAGGCTGAAGAAAAAAGAAAAGCTGACGAGTTTAATCGCCAGTTCCAGAAAATGCTGATGGAGGAACGAGCAAAAAAAGCTCGTGAGGACATCAAAAAAATGGCAGAACAACCAGGATTAGCTCGTCTTTACCAAAAATCGTTAGAACAAGGCAAGAAAATCTCTTCATACTCTGCCAAGGCCCCGACAGAGTTTGACGAACAAGAAGGCACACCAATGAAAGGTGAGGGTCTAATGAAACTGCCACCACAAAGTAGCACAGATCCAGAGGGTGTTGGAAATAAAGGGACATTAAGTGGTAAAAGCATACCTTACATAGGCCATGGCAATGGGGTACCAGCGACCTCAAAGTACATGCTGGATCGTGCTAGAACAACGGGAATGCTTCTTGACACAGACCAGTATAGTGAAAAAATATCATCATTTAGCCGTTCAGGTGGTGTTAGAGGAAGAGCTCCTAGTAGTTTTGAACTAGCAGAAATGAGGGATCAGACAGGAGAAAAGGTTTTTTCGTCTAGTCGTTCAGGTGGTGGTAGGGGTGCAGGGCCCACTAAATTCCAAATGGCTGAGATGACAGATAGGGCTGGAGAAAAAAGAGACACCCTTATGGGTGGGGGCAGGGGGGTAGGACCCAGTGATTTTCAAATGGCTGAGATGACAGGTAAAGCTGGAGAAAGCATTACCTTTGACGAGTTCATGTATAACCAGGAGATGGAGGGGTATCAAGACCCGAGATTCATTGGTGGAGCTAGGCAGACCACATTAAAACCAGCACAACAGAAAGCCCAGCTAGAACAAATTGACATTGACACAAATGACATTGAGGAAGAATTAGCTGAGGCCAACATTCCGCCCGGATCTGAAGTGGCTAAAGATGTCAAAATGCAGGTCGGGAATTATGTCCAAGATACAGACACGGGCATGTTGATCAACCTGGATAGGGTCCAGGCTAGATTAAACACCCTGGAAAAAAGGGAAAAGGTATTTAAAACCGCACAGCTTTTAACTGGGAAAACTAGGGAAAACTTTTTAATAAGAAACGACCTAATAGACAAGGGTGACATCCCGGTAAAAACAGCAGAAGAAAAAGCTACAGAAGCACTAGAGAAGAAGGTTAAGTTTTTTACCCAGGAAGAGAAGCTGGCAAAGCTTTTAATTAGCAGATCAAAGGGATATAAGGATGATCCTGCGAATGATATTAAATCCAAAGACCTTTTATCTGGTGCAATGACAGCATTAAAAGAAGGTAATAGCGAGTTAGCGTGGACTCTTGCTAAAAAAGCAAACGTGCAAGGGATCACCAAAGACATGTTTAACACCACAGTAGATGGTAATGCCGCCGCTGAATACTACGGCGAAGAAATATACAGCATCGTTGGTAGTAGAAAAGGAACAGACGTAGCCAAGTTCTTAAACGGGTACAGAGAAACTAAACAAAAAACAGTAGAAAACTTAGCTAAAATCGTCAATGACGACACGTTCTCTGCGGCCAGTGACATAAGTAAAGGTTTATACAGAAACGCTCTCGGAGTTGATTTCACATCAAACCCCTACGCACAATACAAGAAGGATGGATTTTTCATGATTGATGATCCTGACGGGGGAGAAGAGAGAGTACAACTTGAACTTCCAGATAGGCAATTAAATGAAGGACAATTTTGGCAGTATCTTACGAGTGCAGCTACTGATCGCATTATGCGTGATGCTTACCCCAGGTTTCATGATATACACAGAAAGAGTCTCAGGTCAGCAGGGCAAGGAGCCGTTGACGAGGTTGAAGTCCCAACAGGCCAAGGAGGTGGCGGGGGTAATCAAGCTGGGAAAGATGTAGACACTGGAGGGGAGACAAAGGAGACAGGAAGTGTCCCGTTAGAAGGTGGTGATCCATTATTAGGATTATCTGAAACAGCTTTAAAAGAAAACAACCCCAATAACATCGTTGGTTTCAACCCTGCTGATGCAGGGGAGTTATCAATGGATCAACTGGAGATTAAGAGACAAGAACTATTACGAGCGACAGAAGGTGGGGCACCACCTCAAAGTGATGAGTTAGCCTTTAGCACCTATAATTCCAATATGGATAGGCTAAAAAGAATCACTGCTATGATGAGAGAAAGGGTCATGTCGGGAGAGGGCCGGGGTGTTGATGACTCGTTCAGCCTTGTGTCACAAGCCATGGCTAACGAACAAACACAACCGGCTGATGATAACCCTGTCGCACCAAGTATTAGCTCTGTAATACTTTCAGACAAAGGTGATCAAGAGTTTACCTTCAACGTGTTTGCAAATGCTCAAAAAGGAAATGCAAACATGAGAGCATTTCGCAGGACAAAGAGACTAGAAGGTGATTTTACACCGAAGGTTAGGCAGGAATTCTTTGAGAAAAAGAAAGGCAAAAAAGCGAAGCCTGTTATGTCTAACGGTAAGCCTGTTTACCATATCGGTTATGGAATAAGGCTACCTTTAAACAAAGACGAGGTTAGGGTCTTAACAATGAATGGAATGTCCCCATCTAAGGCATCACCTTTTGCTGTTAAGAATATCAACAATAAACATATAAAACGTCTTGAGAAGATTGAGCTTACTGAGCCACAAGCACTTGCCTTAATGCAGTTTAGATATGCTGACCATGTCAAGGGTGTCATCCAGGCAACCGAAGGTCAGATAGATTTTTCTAAACTACCTAACAATGTCCGTGCTGTTGTCTTTGATATGGCCTATAATATAGGTCCCAACTTCTTAACAAGGAAGGTAGATCCTTTTAAGAATTTAAGAGCCTCATTGAGTGCCTACTCAAAAGATCCAAACAACCAAAAGCTTTTAGATAAAGTGGCAGAGGATATTAAAGACTCAAAGTATTACAGATCCCAAGTCCAGAACAGAGCCTCCAAGAATATAAACAAGTTATTCAATCCAGCCGCGAACTGAAATGGCTAACGAAAATTTTGATCGGTGGTTGCAATTTAACAGATTGCCAGACGAATCCCTTCGTGATGCAATCTATCGTTTCTCTAACACAACTAAAAATCCTCGTGCTGCTAAAGAGTATTTAGTTGATGAGTACAGAGATCAGGTCAATGCGGATGATTACAATAAAAAGATCCAGGAACTACCTGAGATTCCATCCGTGGACTCACAAAAGGCTGAGATGCCTGATCCTGAGACGGGGGAGTACGATGAATACAGTCTGGACGACCCATTTAGAAGGGCTGGATTACAACTAAAGAAAACCGTCGGTGGTTCGTTATCTACTCTAGGCTTCCAGGATACCGGGATAGAAATGTCCCAGGAGGCGGAAGAGCGGTTGAAACAGATTGCTAGACCGCCGACCAGAGAAGAGATAGAGAAAGAGGGTGGCTTTCTTGGCTCGGTGTACGGAGGATTGCCCGAAGGATTTCTGGGTCCTGGAGAACTGGTTGAGGGATCTCTTTCTTCAATGGCACCCTATGCTGTCAGCCTCCCTGCATACATGCTCGGCGGTCCAATTGCTGGTGTTGGAGCAGGATACCTCGCATCAAATCTTCAGGTAGCTGGTGAGACACACGATAGAATCCTGGATGACCCAACCGTCAGAAGGGAACTAGACCTACCACAGGGAGTCGCCTACTCAGACATGACTCCCATGCAACAAACCAAGCTGAAAGACTTTGCCCGTGAGGTCAGCCGTAGTGCTGGCTTGAGGCGTATGTACACGGCTGGTCTGGTTGAGTTGCCATCCCTCTTTATGCCTGCGTTCCGTGTCAACAAGTTAATCCCAGAATTTATTAAACGACAGGCTCTCGACATCACATTTGGTTCCGCATCAGAAGTCCTTGATGAAAACCTTTATGCTTACAATGTAGCCAATGCCTTCCGTGAAAAGGGTATGGATGAGGCGAGTGCTGATGAGCTACAAAGAGAGATCCGTGAAATGGGTCCAAGCAACTGGGAAGTCTTCTGGTCTGCGTTCTCACAAGAACTTACCATGGGCAGTGTTGGTACTGCTGCGGAGGTCGGTGCTTCCAGAATCATGGGCAAGAACAGGGACTATCGGGTTGACGACACCAAGACAGATCAGAACGAGCTACAGAACGAACTAACTAGACAGCAGGAAGAACTTCTCCCCCAGTATGAGAAGGAAGCTCAGGAGGCCCAGGACAAGCAGGATGAGCGGGACAGAAAGGATCGTGAAGAACAGATCAAGCTCGACAATGCTCGGTTAGATTTCGCTATAAAGATGGATCAGTTAGCTCAAAACAGGGAGAAGGCTGACCAGGACAGGATAAAGGCAGAGGAAGAAGAACTTGAGAGGTTAATCAATATAGAATCTGGGTTTCAAGATGAGGCTCAAAAGAATCTCGGACCAAGGCTTGCACAGTTAAAGGCTAGGGAACTGTACCTCAAACAGGTTCAAAGGTTACGAGACCAGGGTTATAGAATGGATGAGATATTCCAGGACCCTGAGACTGGTGAGGCCAAACTCAATGTTACGCCTGACCTGAGATATTCCACTCAAGAAGAAGCAAAGCCTGTTGAGGACACAAAAGCTGAACCCACTCTTACTGAACTGAGACAGCAGGAACAACAGCTATCGACAAGTCCCACAAGAACCGCAGAACAAAACCTTGAGCTCAAAGAAATCCAGAAGCAGATAAAAGCGCGTGATAAAAGATTCCTTGAAGAGGGCCCTGCTGAAAGGTTTGATAGGCTTAGAGGTGAAGACATTAGCTACTCGGAGACCTCACCTGAAATTCTCGATGAAATCCGCGATGCAATGGATGTAGACCCAGATAGCGATATAGATCAGGTCATCGACGCTATCGATGCTGAGAATCCCAAAACATTATCTGCTCCCGTCATGCGAAAAGTCATGGATGGGATTATGTCAAACTTTGAGAAGCTAAAAATCAAGAACATTATTTTTGCAACCCAAAATAGAAATCAAATTCTTGCTCGTAAGCTAGAAACTTTAAGGAACCAATTTCCAGATGTAGATGATCAAGCTCTTTACGACAGAGCGAGACTTGACAGCACTGGGGTTGGTGCCTTTGTTCAAAACAGGGCGGATGAAAATGATAATCAATTACTCGTATTGGTTCCAGAAAACATTCGTGGCAAGACAAACGAAGAGGTTATAAGGAAGGCTGTACAGCAAATATGGCATGAGCTCTTTGGACATAAAGCTTTGAGGGATGCCTATGGTGGAATAGACGGTCAGGCATACAAAGATATTGTCAACGAGTTTGATAAGAACAACGGTAGAGATGTAGACGACTGGCTCAATACTCCTGGAGAAACTGGTGGAGCAGGGTATGCAAATGAGCCCAGATTCCGACAGGTTGAAGAATTTATTGCAAGGAACTTTGCCGAGTTTGGAA